>Ga0116230_10000407_pt1 | contig 37794 bp, 37 predicted proteins | sample S1TSphfallax_3_FD_88678 | JGI IMG/M metagenome (GOLD analysis project Ga0116230, IMG submission 88678) | Host-associated microbial communities from peat moss isolated from Minnesota, USA - S1T2_Fd - Sphagnum fallax MG | ecosystem: Host-associated > Plants > Peat moss > Unclassified | place... | reverse complement strand
GCTAGAGCGTAGTTGTCTTCGTTGGCAACTATAAGTTTGCAAGTCAGTTTTACGAGGTAACCTGCACCTCGGTACGCCCCTGGAGTTTCGCAACCCATGTCGAAACCGGTCGGCCCCAAGAGAGGCATTAGTGTACGCGCTACTGGCCGTGGTTCCAAATGCGCTCGTCAGCGCCGGAATGCCTTCATGATCCGGCCCTTGTCCCGCTGCCAGTCCCGATCCTTGTCGGTGGCCCGCTTGTCGTGCTGTTTCTTGCCCTTGGCGAGACCGACCTGCAGCTTGGCACGGCCGTCCTTCCAATAGAGTTCGAGCGGCACGAGGGTATAGCCCTGCCGCTCGACCGCACCGACCAGGTGATCGAGCTGGCGCCGGTTCAGCAGCAGTTTGCGCGTGCGCGTCGGGTCCGTATCGACGTGGGTCGACGCGGAATTGAGCGCACTGATATGAGCGCCGAACAGGAACGCCTCGCCGTTCTTGAGATAGACGTAGGCTTCGGCGATCTGCGCCTTGCCCGCACGCATGCTCTTGACTTCCCAGCCGAGCAGCGCGATCCCCGCCTCGTAGCTCTCCTCGATGAAGTAGTCGAAGCGTGCTTTGCGGTTGACCGCGATCGGGGGAAGTTTTTCTAAGGGTTTCACTCGCCGGGGAGTCTACCGATTCGCTCGTTGTGGTGCCCGCGCTTTTACCGGAGAATCTCGCCCGAACGCGGCGCAGCGCCGTCCGGGGGTCGTGCTTGAAGGTCGTCGAACGTAGTGCCATCGTGCCTTTTTCCGCCGCCCAGATGTTCGCGCTCGTCAACGATGTCGGCCGCTATCCGGAGTTCCTGCCGTGGTGCGATGCTGCGCAGGTCGAGGATGTTTCGCCGACGGTGCGGGTCGCCTCCGTGAACATCGCCCGCGGCCCGCTGCAGACCCGCTTCACGACCCGCAATCACTTGCAGCCGGACGCGGAAATCCTCATGGATCTTATCGAGGGGCCGTTCCGCAGCCTGACCGGGCAGTGGCGGTTCGAGGCCATCGGTGAGCGCGGTTCGCGCGTCAGTTTTCGCATCGAGTTCGAATTCAAGAACGGCCTGATGGCGGCGGCCTTCAATACGATTTTCGAGACCCTGTGCGGCACGATCGTCGCGGCCTTCGTGCAGCGGGCCCGCCAGATCTATGCGTGAGGCCTGTCCGCAGGCGGCCATGCCGATCGAGATCGTCTATGCCGGACCGCAGGCGCAAATCATCGCGAGCTTGGAGCTCGACCCACCGGCCAGCGTCGCGGACGCGCTGCGCCTCGCCGCGGTAGACCCGCGCTTTGCCGGCATCGATCTGCAAGCGGCGACCGTGGGCATCTTCGGCATCGTCGTGGCGCGCGAACGGCTGCTCGCGGCCGGGGATCGGATCGAAATCTACCGCGAACTCGCGATCGACCCGAAGATCGCCCGGCGGCGACGCGCGGGAGCGAGACCGCTCAGTAAATCCGCCCGTTCTTGATTTCAGCGGCCGACTTCTCCTGCTCGGCGGCGACCGCGTCACTGGGTTTGGTCAGGCTGGCGACCTTGTCGCCGTCGAAAAACACCGTCACGCGGCGTGTATCGATGTGCCCCGTGCGGCCCTTCTTCAGGTAGTAAATGTAGTCCCAGCGATCCTTAGTGAAGGGGTCGGCGGCCAGCGGTGTGCCGAGCAGGTAGCGGACCTGGCTGCGCGTCATTCCGGCTTGCACCTGATTCACGGCGGCCTGATCCAGGTAATTTCCCTGTTGGATATTGATGTGGTAGATGCAGCCGGAAGATATCGCCGCAACACCCAAGCAAAAGAGGCCACGCAGCAGTAATTTCGTCAAAGTGGTGTGCAACCGTTAAATGAGGAATAATCAGCGTCGTATCATACCGGATGGCACAGCATGCCGCAGCGCTTCAAACCAAGCTCCAGCTCCGAGAGCAGCGACCTGCGCAACGCGGGGCTCAAAGTCACACTACCTCGACTGAAGATCCTCGACATCCTCGCCGAGGGCTCGGCACGTCATATGAGCGCCGAGGACATCTATAAGCGCCTGCTGGTCTCGAACGAGGACATCGGTCTCGCCACGGTCTATCGCGTGCTCACCCAGTTCGAGGCGGCCGGTCTCGTCACGCGCCACCATTTCGAGGGCGGCATGGCCGTGTTCGAATTGAATCACGGGCCGCATCACGATCATATCGTCTGTGTGGACTGCGGCAACGTCGAGGAGTTCATGGACGGCGGCATCGAGGAGCGCCAACAGGCCGTCGCCGAGCGTCTCGGCTTCGAGATCAGCGACCACGCGCTGATACTCTACGGCCATTGTCGCAAGCCCGACTGCCCGCATCGCAAGCGGCCCCGGTAAGCACGAGGAGCTACTGGCGAGCCCCGCGCGAGCGCCGCGGTTTCGTGGCGGCCGGCCCTGCACCTGCCGCTGCACCCACTGCTGCGCTCACCGCTGCGTCCCCGGCTGCGCCCGCCGCTGCGCCCGCCGCTGCGCCCGCCGCCATTTGCAGCATTTCGCGGGCGTGAGCGCGCGCCTGGCCCGTGACATCGACGCCGCCCAGCATGCGCGCAATCTCCTCGATGCGCTCGGCGTCGCTCAAGCGCTCGATGGTCGTGCGCGTGGTCTTGCCGTCGCTGCGCTTGGTGACTCGAAATTGCTGATTCGCCTGGGCCGCAACCTGGGCCAGGTGGGTGACACAAAGCACCTGCCCGCGCAGCCCCAGTTGGCGTAGTTGCCGCCCGACGATTTCGGCGATGGCCCCGCCGATGCCGGCGTCGACCTCGTCGAAGACCATGCAATGCGCCGTGGTCTTGGCCGCGGCGGCCACCTGCACCGCCAAACTGATGCGCGACAGCTCGCCGCCGGAGGCGACCTTGGCGAGGCTTTTGGGCGCCTGTCCCGGATTCGCGGCGACGAGAAATTCGATCTGGTCCAGCCCATGGGCGGTCGGCTCGCCGTCGCCGGTGGCGACGCTGACCGCAAAACGGCCGCCGGCCATTCCCAAGGTTTGCATCAGGGCGGTGATCTGCCAGCCGAGGTCCGCCGCGGCCTTCTGGCGCGCCGCGCTCAGCCGCGCGGCGGCCGCGCGATATTCCGCGAGCAGCGACGCCAGGTCGGCGCGCAGTCGCGTCGCGCTCTGCTGCGAGTGCTCCAGGCTCTCTAGCTCGGTGGCCAGCCGGGCTTGCTGCCCGGGCAGTTGCTGGACCGTGACGCGATGTTTGCGCGCGAGTGCCTCCAGCGCGGCCGCATGGCGCTCGATCTCCTCCTGGCGTGCAGGGTCAACATCGAGCACGTCGAGAAAGCGACGCAACCCATCGGCCGCCTCCTGCACGTTGATCGCGGCCGCAGCGAGCAGCTCGGCGGCGGCCGCGAGGCTGGGATCCGCCTCGGCCGGTGCGCGCAGCGCCGCCTGCGCCTTGGCAAGCAAATCCTGGGCGCTGCCTTCGTCGGCCTCATAAGCGAGTTCGAGCGCCCTGAGCGCTGCGCCTGCGAGGCGGCCGCGCCCGGCGATCCGTTTGCGCTCGAGCAGCAATTCCTCGATTTCCGCGACCGTCGTCACCTCGGCCGACAGTTCGCCGAGCTGATAGCGCAGCAGGTCCAAACGCGCATCGCGGTCCGCCACGGCCGCCTCGAGCGCATCGAGTTCCCGGCGGCATTCGCGATAGCGGCCGTGAATGCCGGCGACGGCTATGAGCAAAGCGTCGGCGGCCGCATGCCGATCGAGCATCTCGCGCTGGGTCTCGCGTTTGACCAGGTGCTGGAATTCCTGCTGCCCGTGGATCTCGACCAGGGCTTCGGCGAAGTCGCGCAAGGCCTGCAAGGGCACGAGTTGGCCATGGATATACGCCCGCGAGCGACCGTCGAGACCGATGACGCGCCGCACCAACACCTCGCCGTCATGCTCGATCGCTTGCGCTTCGAGCCAGTGCAGGGCGCTCGCGGGCAGTTCCGAGAACAGCGCAGTCGCCTCGGTGCGTTCCGCGCCGTGACGCACATACGCCTCGCTCGCACGGCTGCCGGCGAGCATCGCGAGCGCATCGACCACGACCGATTTTCCCGCACCGGTCTCGCCGGTGAGCGCCGCGAGGCCGGCGTCGAAGTCCAAGTCGGCTTGCTCGACGATCACGAAGTCGCGCAATTGCAAGTGGCGCAGCATGTCTGTTCAGTCCCGAGTTTCGCCGCCGAAGCCGCCACGGCCCCAGTGCAGCTTGGAGCGCAGCAGGCGGTAGTAATCATAGCCCGGGGGGTGCAGCAGCGTGATCTGGGCGTCGGCCCCTTCGACGAACAAACAGTCGCCCTGCTTGAGGTCGCCGAGCGCGGCGCCGTCGCAGGTCACCTGGGCATGCGATTCGAGCCGATCGGACATGCGCAGTTGGATCTTGCTGCCGGCCCGTACGACGATCGGGCGGTCGCTCAAGGTGTGCGGACTGATCGGCGCGAGCACCCAGACGTCGAGATCCGGCTCGACGATCGGACCGCCGCAGGACAGCGCATAGGCGGTCGAGCCGGTGGCCGTGGCGATCACCATGCCGTCGCCGCCGTGCGAATTGACGAAGCGTCCGTTGATGCTGGTCTCGAAGTCGAGCATACGGCCGGTTTCCCATTTGTTGACGACGATGTCGTTGAGCGCGAGCGCCCGCACCGTCGGTGCGCCATAGCGTTCGAGGCGCGCGGCAAGCAGGGAGCGCCGATCCTCCGTGTAATGACCGCCGAGCACCGAATCGACATCCTCGAGCATCGAGTGGGGGCTCACGTCGGTGAGAAATCCGAGCCGGCCGCGGTTGATGCCGATCAAGGGGATGGGCCGGCCGGCGAGCAAGTTGGCGGCATACAACAGCGTCCCATCGCCGCCGATCGCGATGATCAGCTCGGCGCGCTCGGCGAACGCCTGTTCGGGGCAGCGTACGACGCTGCCGGCCGGAAACGGCAGCCCGACCCGAGTATCGACCAGGGCTGAGTGACCCCGGGCGAACAAATGGGCGGCAAGGCTCAGCATGCATTCGGCCACGCGCGCATCCTTGGCGCGGCCGACGAGGGCGATTGACTTAAAAGGGTGAGGCATAGGGGAGATTCCTTGTAGCATGGGGCGCTGCACCGGTCACGCTCTTGACTTACCAGGGATCTGCTAGTTAGGTTCATTCTCGGACTCTTGGATCGCACCATGACAGACGAAACCGATGCCTCCCTGAACGAACGGGCACAGCTCCTGCTGAAGGCGCTGATCGAGAATTACATCCGCGACGGTCAGCCGGTGGGTTCCCGCACCCTGTCGCGGGATTCCGGCTTGAGCTTGTCGTCGGCGACGATCCGCAACGTCATGGCCGATCTGGAGGCACTGGGCTTCGTCGCTTCGCCGCATACCTCGGCCGGTCGTGTGCCGACCGACAAGGGCTACCGTTTCTTCGTCGACACCCTGCTCAAATTGCAGCCACTCGACCATGAGGAGGTCGAGGAGATCGAACGCCGTCTGATCGGCGACGCCGACAACGGCCGCTCGCTGGTGCAGACCGTCTCGCAGATGCTGTCCAACGTGACTCACATGGCGGGCCTCGTGACTCTGCCGAACCCGAACTACGTCTCGCTCACGCAGATCGAGTTCATCGGCCTGTCCGAGAATCGGGCGCTCGTCATCATGGTCATGAACAATCGCGAGGTGCAGAACCGGGTCGTGCAGCTCGAGCGCTACTACGCGCCGGAGGAGCTGCGCCGGGCCGCGAATTACTTGAACGAGGCATTTGCCGGGCGCTCGCTGCCCGATGTGCGGGCGATGCTGGTGGCGCAGCTCGAGGAAGCGCAGCAGCGCATGAACCAGCTGATGCTCGACGCGATCCAGGTCGCACAGAAGGTGTTCGACAAGAAGCCCGACGAACGCGTCGAATATGTGATCGCGGGCGAGACGAATCTCATGGGCTTCGCGGAACTGTCCAACATCGACCGGCTGCGCCGCCTGTTCGAGGCCTTCAACGAGAAGCACGACATGCTGTCCCTGCTCGACAATTGCCTGCATGCCCAGGGCATTCAAATCTTCATCGGCCAGGAGTCCGGCTACAGCATTCTCGACGACATCAGCGTCGTGACCGCCCCCTATATGCAGGGCAACCAGGTCGCCGGTGTGCTCGGCATCATCGGGCCGACACGCATGGCTTACGAGCGGGTCATTCCGATCGTCGATGTGACCGCAAAACTCTTGGGCTCAGCCTTGAACGCCCGCAAATAGCCCCCAGAGAACCGCTGGGAGCGGTAGTTCCGCCGGCGTATTCATTGGAAGGGGCATTGCGAACGTGAACGAAACAAATCAGGCCGAAGGTCAGTTCGCCAACGGACAAGAGACCGCAGCGCAGGCCGACGCCGCGCTTGCAGCGGCCGAGGCACGGGCGCTCGACAACCGCAATCAATATTTGCGGGCCGTGGCCGAGCTGGAAAATTACCGCAAGCGCGCCGAGCGCGAGGTGGAGAACGCGCGCAAGTACGCCATCGAGCGGTTCGCGCAGGAACTCGTGACCGTCGGGGACGCGCTCGAGGCGGGTATCAACGCGGGTGCGCAAAACCCCGGCCCGGCTCTGCTCGAAGGCGCCCAGGCGACTCTGCGGCAGTTGCACCGCGCGTTCGAGAAGGCCGGCATCAAGATCCTCGATCCCGTCGCACAGCCCTTCGATCCGGACTGGCACGAGGCCATGGTCGCGCAGGAAAGCCGCGACGTGCCGGCCAATACGGTGCTCACCGTGATCCAGAAGGGTTACTCCTTGAACGGCCGGCTGTTGCGACCGGCGCGCGTGATCGTCAGCAAAGAGGCATCGGCCGGGGATAATTGACCCGCGGCAACATTGAAATTGGCGGCGTCTTCCCCAAATAACGTTTCAAGGTTTGAATTCTTAGAGGTTTACATATGGCAAAGATTATCGGCATCGATCTCGGTACGACCAATTCCTGCGTCGCCATCATGGAGGGCGGCAAGCCCAAGGTCATCGAAAACAGCGAGGGTGATCGCACCACGCCGTCGATCGTAGCTTTCACGAAGGATGGCGAAGTGCTCGTCGGTCAGTCCGCGAAGCGTCAGGCGGTCACCAACCCCGCCAACACCGTGGCCGCGGTCAAGCGCCTGATCGGCCGAAAGTTCAGCGATGACGTCGTGCAGAAAGACGTCAGCATGGTCTCCTACAAGATCGTCAAGGCGGACAACGGCGATGCCTGGGTCGAGGTGCAGGGCAAGAAAATGGCCCCGCAGGAGGTCTCCGCGCGCGTTCTCATGAAGATGAAGAAGACCGCCGAAGATTATCTCGGCGAGACCGTGACCGAAGCGGTCATCACGGTGCCGGCCTATTTCAATGACTCGCAGCGCCAGGCGACCAAGGACGCCGGCCGCATCGCGGGCCTCAACGTCAAGCGCATCATCAACGAGCCGACGGCGGCAGCGCTTGCTTACGGTCTCGACAAGGACGGCGGCGATCGCAAGATCGCGGTCTACGATCTCGGCGGCGGCACCTTCGACGTATCCGTGATCGAGATCGCGGAGGTCGACGGTGAGCGGCAGTTCGAAGTGTTGTCGACCAACGGCGATACCTTCCTCGGCGGCGAGGATTTCGACCTGCGTGTGATCAATTATCTCGCCGATGAATTCAAGAAAGAGAGCGGCATCGACGTGCGCAAAGATCCGCTCGCCATGCAGCGCCTCAAGGAAGCGGCCGAGAAGGCCAAGATCGAGCTGTCGTCCAGCCAGCAGACCGAGATCAATCTGCCGTATATCACGGCCGATGCCTCGGGTCCGAAGCACCTCAACATGAAGCTGACGCGCGCCAAGCTCGAGTCCCTGGTCGAGGACCTCGTCCAGAAGACGATCGCGCCCTGCCGGGTCGCGCTCAAGGACGCGGGCCTGTCGATGGCGGACGTCTCCGAGGTCATCCTCGTCGGCGGCCAGACGCGCATGCCCCTGGTGCAGAAAGCGGTCAAGGATTTCTTCGGCAAAGAGCCGCGCAAGGACGTCAATCCGGACGAGGCCGTCGCAGTCGGCGCGGCGATTCAGGGTGGCGTGCTCGCAGGCGACGTCAAGGACGTGCTGTTGCTCGACGTGACCCCGCTGTCGCTCGGTATCGAGACCCTGGGTGGCGTCATGACCAAGGTGATCGAAAAGAACACCACGATCCCGACCAAGGCGTCGCAGACTTTTTCGACCGCCGAAGACAATCAGGCGGGCGTGACCATCCATGTTCTGCAGGGCGAGCGTGAACGTTCGGCGGACAACAAGTCCTTGGGACGGTTCGACTTGAGCGATATCCCGCCGGCGCCGCGTGGTATGCCGCAGATCGAGGTCGCCTTCGATATCGACGCGAACGGCATCCTCAACGTCTCGGCCAAGGACGTGAAGACCGGCAAGGAACAGCGCATCGTGATCAAGGCCTCGAGCGGCCTGTCCGAGGCGGACATCAAGCGCATGGTTGCGGACGCCGAGGCGCATGCCGAGGAGGACAAGAAATTCCGCGAACTCGTCGCCACCCGCAACAAGGCGGATGCGTCGGTCCATACGATCGAAAAGGCGCTCAAGGATCTCGGCGACAAGGTCTCCGAGGATGAGAAGCGGGCGGCGACCGAGGCGATTGCCGCGGTCAAGACGGCGATCGCCGGAGACGACAAGGACGACATCGAACGCAAGACGCAGGCCCTGGAGCAAGCCTCCACGGCTATACTCCAGAAGACTTACGAGCAATCGGCGGCGGGCGCAGCGAGCGGCCCGTCGGGTGCCGGTGCGGCGCCGGGCGCGGAGGCGAAGAAGGACGACGTGCTCGACGCGGAGTTCGAAGAAGTAAAGGAAAGCGACCGCAAGAAGGCTTGAACGCAAGGGCGGGGGCGGCCCCGAGGCGGGGGAGCCCGGCCGGTCCGACAGGATCTTCGGTGTAAACCGCCGGCGCTGGGTGCCGGCGGTTTTTAATGTACGGATGTGTAATGTCGAAGCCCGATTTCTACAAGCTCCTCGATTTGCCCCGCGACTGTTCGGATGCCGACATCAAGAAGGCCTATCGGCGCCTCGCGATGAAATACCATCCGGATCGCAACCCCAACGATCCGGAAGCCGAACACAAGTTCAAGGAAGCAAAGGAGGCGTATGAGGTCCTGACCGACCCACAAAAGCGCGCCGCTTACGATCAATTCGGGCATGCCGGCCTCCAGGGTGGGCGTGGCGGGGGCTTCAGTGCCGGGGATGCGTTCGGCGACATTTTCGGCGAAATGTTCGGCGATATTTTCTCGGGCGGCGGCCGCAGCCGCTCGCAGGTGTTTCGCGGCGCCGATCTGCGCTACGAACTCGATCTCGACCTCGAACAGGCGGTGTTCGGCTACGAGACCGAGATCCAGATTCCCTCGCTCGGCGAGTGCAAGACCTGTCATGGCTCGGGGGCGGCCAAGGGTTCGACGCCGAAGACGTGCGAGACCTGCAACGGTCATGGACAGGTGCGCGTCCAGCAGTCGATCTTCACGATCCAACAGCCGTGCCCACGCTGCAAAGGCCGGGGCAAGATCATCGCCAATCCCTGCGATACCTGCTTGGGACAAGGGCGCGTACGGCAGGAAAAGGCACTGGCGGTGACCGTGCCCGCCGGCGTCGACACCGGTGACCGGATTCGTCTCAGCGGCGAGGGCGAGGCGGGGCGCAATGGCGGACCGGCCGGCGACTTATACGTCGAGATCCGTGTCCGCGAGCACGCGATTTTCGAGCGCGAGGGCAATAATCTGTCCTGTGAGATCCCGATCAGTTTCACGACCGCCGCGCTCGGCGGTTCGGTCGAGGTACCGACCCTCGACGGCGAGGTCGTACTGAAGATCCCGAGCGAGACCCAATCGGGGCGTGTGTTTCGCGTCCGTGAGAAGGGTGTCGTGCCGGTGCGTGGCGGCTCTCCGGGCGACCTCTTTTGCCGCGTCGTGATCGAAACCCCGGTCGGGCTCGGTGCAGAGCAAAAAGAGTTGCTGCGCAAATTCGAAGCGACGATGGCGCACGGCAGCCACAAGCCGCGCGAGAAGACTTTCTTCGAGGGCGTGAAGAAATTCTTCACCGGCGCGGTCGACTAGGCCCCCGTCCGTGCCGGCACTGACGATCTTCGGCGTGACCGGCCGCATGGGGCGAAGTCTCGTGCAGGCGCTGACCGCGGCGCCGCAGCTACGGCTGGTCGGCGCCCTGGCGTCGCCCGGCAGCGCAGCCTTGGGGCAGCCCGTCCCCGGCATCGCTGACAACTCCGGAGTCCGTGTCACTGCCGATGCCCGCGAGGCACTGCGCGGCGCCGATGTGGCGCTCGATTTCAGTCTGCCGCAGGCCGTCGCGGCGCATGCCGAGGCCTGCGCCGAGGCCGGCGTGCCCCTGCTCGTCGGCGCGACCGGATTGGCTGCCGAGGACCTGCGCCGCCTGGAGTACTGCACGCGGCGGATCGCGATCGTGCTCGCACCGAATACCAGTGTCGGCGTCAACCTCATGATGCATCTGGTTGCGCGCGCCGCGCGCGCGCTCGATGCCGGCTTCGATGTCGAAGTCCACGAAGCCCATCACCGCATGAAGCGGGATGCGCCGTCCGGTACGGCGCTCGCCCTGGGCGCTGCGGTCGCCGCCGCGCGCGGCACGACGCTCGCCGCTGTGGGCGTGCATGCACGCGACGGTACGACCGGACCCCGTCCGGCGGGCGCGATCGGCTTTTCGGTCGTGCGGGCCGGTGACATCGTCGGCGAACACACCGTGCTGTTTGCGGGGGAGGGCGAACGCATCGAGATCACGCACCGTGCGAGCGACCGCTCGGGCTTCGCGCGCGGCGCGTTGCGTGCCGCCGAATGGCTCGCCGGACGCGCGCCTGGCCTTTATCGCATGCACGATGTGTTGGGGCTCGAGGCGCCCGCTTGAAAAGGTTTGTCCTGACCCAAGCTCAGGCGTAGACAGAGGCCGTCGGCGTCGTTAATATTCGCGCCCGGAATCTCAAGTGCCACTTAAACCATAAAGCGGGAGGGCAGCTCTCAAGAGCGCCTCCCGCTTTGCGCATCTACGGAAAGCTCCGTAGGCGCAAAGCGAGGAACCGGAGTGTCGACACCTGCAGTGCTAGCTCTCGAAGATGGCACCGTGTTTCGTGGCGTTTCTGTCGGCGCGAAAGGAAACACGACGGGTGAAGTGGTGTTCAATACGGCGATGACCGGTTACCAGGAAATCCTGACCGACCCGTCCTACTGCCGACAAATCGTGACCCTGACCTACCCGCACGTCGGCAACACCGGCACGACGCCTGAAGATCTGGAAGCGGCCGCGATCTATGCATCAGGTCTCGTGATCCGCGATCTACCCGTGCTGCATTCGAACTGGCGCGCGACCGAATCCCTGACGAGCTTCCTGACCCGGTGCAAGGTCGTCGCGATCGCCGAAATCGACACCCGCAAGCTCACGCGCTTGATGCGCGAAAAGGGCGCCCAATCGGGCTGCATCATGACCGGCGACAACATCGGTGAGGCCGACGCGATCCGCGCCGCGAAGAAATTTCCGGGCTTGAAGGGCATGGACCTTGCCAAGGCGGTGTCGACCAAACGCATCTACCAGTGGAACGACGGTCCGGTGTGGAACAACGGCCAGGCGAAGACGGTGCGTCCGCAGAGCCGGTTGCACGTCGTCGCCTATGATTACGGCATCAAGCGCAATATTCTGCGCATCCTCGCCGAGCACGGTTGCCGGATGACGGTCGTGCCGGCGCAAACACCGGCCGATCAGGTGCTTGCGATGAATCCTGACGGCATTTTCTTATCCAACGGTCCCGGTGATCCGGAGCCGTGTGACTATGCGATCGAGGCGATACGGCGCTTCCTCGAGACCGATATTCCGGTGTTCGGCATCTGCCTCGGCCATCAACTGCTGGGGCTCGCGAGCGGTGCGAAGACGCTGAAGATGAAATTCGGCCATCACGGCGCGAACCATCCGGTGCTCGAAGTCGAGTCCGGCCGCGTCTTCATCTCCAGCCAGAACCACGGTTTCGCCGTCGACGAGACGACCTTGCCGCCTAACTTGCGCACCACGCACCGCTCCTTGTTCGATGGATCCTTGCAGGGCATCGAACGAACCGACCGGCCGGCGTTCAGCTTTCAGGGTCATCCCGAGGCGAGTCCCGGACCGCACGATCTCAAGCTGCTGTTCGAACATTTCATGTACCTCATGGTCAAGCGCGTACAAGCGAGTACGCGGGCGCACGTCCAGCCAAAACAAAAGTCTGCCGAGAGCTAGCCAGTGCCGAAACGTACCGACATCGACAGTGTCCTGATCATCGGCGCGGGACCGATCATCATCGGCCAGGCCTGCGAGTTCGATTATTCCGGAGCACAAGCCTGTAAGGCCCTGAAAGAGGAGGGCTATCGCGTCATCTTGGTGAACTCCAACCCGGCCACGATCATGACCGATCCGGAAACCGCGGACGCGATCTACATCGAGCCGATCAATTGGCGCACGATCGCGCGCATCATCGAGAAAGAGCGTCCCCAGGCGCTGCTGCCGACCATGGGCGGACAGACGGCCTTGAACACCGCGCTCGATCTGGCGCGCGAGGGTGTGCTCGAGAAGTACGGGGTCGAGATGATCGGCGCCTCGAAGCGGGCGATCGACATGGCCGAGGACCGGGAGCTGTTCCGCCGTGCGATGAGCGAGATCGGCCTCGCCACGGCACGCGCGCGGATTGCACACAGCATGGAAGAGGCGCTCGCGGTACAGGCTGAAATCGGCTTCCCGACCGTGATCCGGCCATCCTTCACGCTCGGCGGCAGCGGCGGCGGCATCGCCTACAACCGCGAGGAATTCGAGGCGATCGTCGCCCGCGGGCTCGACGCCTCGCCGACCAACGAGGTGCTGCTCGAGGAATCGGTCGTCGGCTGGAAGGAATACGAGATGGAGGTCGTGCGCGATCGCGCCGACAACTGCATCATCATCTGTTCGATCGAAAACATCGATCCCATGGGCGTGCACACCGGCGACTCGATCACGGTCGCCCCCGCGCAGACGCTCACCGACAAGGAATACCAGCGCTTGCGCGACGCATCGATTGCGGTGCTGCGTAAGATCGGCGTGGATACCGGCGGCTCGAACGTGCAATTCGCCGTCAATCCGGACGACGGCCGCGTGCTAGTGATCGAGATGAATCCGCGCGTCTCCCGCTCCTCGGCTCTGGCCTCCAAGGCGACCGGCTTTCCGATCGCGAAGGTCGCGGCCAAGCTCGCGATCGGTTACACGCTCGACGAACTCAAGAACGACATCACCGGCGGCGCGACGCCGGCCGCGTTCGAGCCCTCGATCGATTACGTCGTCACGAAGATCCCGCGCTTCACGTTCGAAAAATTCCCGGGCGCGAACACGCGCCTCACGACGCAGATGAAATCCGTCGGCGAGGCGATGGCGATCGGCCGGACGTTCCAGGAGTCGATGCAGAAGGCGCTGCGCAGTTTGGAGACCGGCCTCGACGGCTTCGACGAGCAAATGACGCTGCCGCTGTCCGAGGAGGCGGCCACGCAACTCGAGCACGAACTGCGCTGGCCGGGACCGAACCGGATCCTCTACGTCGCCGACGCCATCCGCGCCGGTTGGACGCGCGCGCAGGTGTTCGAGGCGACCCGCATCGATCCCTGGTTCCTCGCCCAGATCGAAGACTTGGTGCGCGAGGAGGCGCTGCTGCGCGAGCAGGGCTTCGACAGTCTCGACCACGCGCGCCTGCGCGCCCTGAAGCGCAAGGGCTTTGCCGACGCGCGCATAGCGCATCTCGTCGGCCGCGACGGCGCGACGGTGCGCGCACGCCGGCGCAAACTCGGGCTGCACCCGGTTTACAAACGCGTTGATACCTGTGCGGCCGAGTTCTCCACGTCCACGGCCTACATGTATTCGACCTACGAGGAGGAGTGCGAATCGAATCCGACCAACCGCCGCAAGATCATGATCCTCGGCGGCGGACCGAATCGCATCGGTCAAGGCATCGAATTCGATTACTGTTGCGTGCACGCGGCGATGGCGCTGCGCGAGGATGGCTACGAGACCATCATGGTCAACTGCAATCCCGAGACCGTCTCGACCGATTACGACACCTCGGACCGGCTCTATTTCGAGCCGCTGACGTTCGAGGACGTCATGGAGATCATCGAGAAGGAGAAACCCGAGGGCGTCATCGTGCAGTACGGCGGTCAGACACCGCTCAAATTGTCGCGCGCGATCGCGGCGGCGGGCGGCCCGATCATCGGCACGACGCCGGACAGCATCGACATTGCCGAGGACCGCGAGCGCTTCCAGAAGCTGGTGACTGCCTTGAAACTCAAACAGCCGGCGAATGCGACCGCACGCGCCGAGGAGCAGGCGGTGATCATGGCCCGCGACGTGGGCTTTCCGCTGGTCGTGCGGCCGAGCTACGTGCTCGGCGGCCGCGCGATGGAAGTCGTCTTCAACGAGGATGACCTGCGCCAATACATGAGCGACGCGGTCAAGGTATCGAACGACAGCCCCGTGCTGCTCGACCGTTTCCTCGATCTCGCGATCGAAGTCGATGTCGATGCGATCTGCGACGGCCAGGACGTGCTGATCGGCGGCATCATGGAACACATCGAGCAGGCCGGCGTGCATTCCGGCGACTCGGGCTGTTCGCTGCCGCCGAACACCTTGTCGGCCGAAATCCAGGACGAGCTGCGTGCCCAGACGCGCAAGCTCGCCAAGGCGCTCAACGTCATCGGGCTCATGAACGTTCAATTCGCGATCCAGAGCGGCGTGATCTACATCCTCGAGGTCAACCCCCGCGCCTCCCGCACCGTGCCCTTCGTCTCGAAGGCGACCGGGATCCCGCTCGCCAAGGTCGCGGCGCGCGTCATGACCGGCAAGACCCTGGCGCAGCAAGGGGCGATCCTCGAGCGCATTCCGCCGTATTTCTCGGTCAAGGAAGCGGTGTTTCCGTTCAGCAAGTTCCCCGAGGCGGATCCCATCCTCGGGCCGGAAATGAAATCGACCGGCGAGGTCATGGGCACGGGTCACACCTTCGGCGAAGCCTATGCCAAGGCACAGGCCGCCTCGGGCGTGATCCTGCCGACGCGCGGCCTGTGCTTCATCAGCGTGCGCGACCGGGACAAGCCTGCTGCGGTGCCGCTCGCCCGCATGTTGATCGAGCGGGGCTTCGAGATCGCCGCGACCGGCGGCACGGCGCAAATTCTCGAGGACTCTGGCATCATCTGCCGACGCGTGAACAAAGTCCGCGAGGGCAGGCCGCACGTGGTCGACATGATCAAGAACGACGAGGTTTCGCTGATCGTGAACACCACCGAGGGCAAGCAGGCGGTGCGCGAGTCGCGCTCGATCCGTCGCGAGGCGGTGGCGCGCAAGGTCACTTACTACACCACGGTGGCGGCGGCGCGGGCGACCTGCGACGCGCTCGACCATCTCGGCGACATAGAAGTGAATCGGCTCCAGGATCTGCATAAGGAATTGCTGGCGTGAAGCGAACACCGATGACGCTGCGTGGTGCCGAACGGCTCCGCGCAGAGTTGAAGAAATTGAAGAGCGAGGACCGGCCCAACGTCATCAAGGCGATCGCCGAGGCGCGCGCCCATGGCGATTTGAGCGAAAACGCCGAATACCATGCCGCACGGGAACAGCAGAGCTTCATCGAAGGCCGGATCAACGAGATCGAGAACCGCCTGTCGACTTGCGAGGTCATCGACGTCACCAAGCTCGTGGCGAGCGGCCGTGTGGTGTTCGGCTCGACCATCGAACTGGAGGACCAGGACGGGGGCGGCAAGGTGCAATACCAACTCGTCGGCGATGACGAGGCGAACATCAAGCAAGGCTTGCTGTCGGTTTCCTCGCCGATTGCGCGGGCGCTGATCGGCAAGTCGGAAGGCGATGTCGTCGATGTCACGACCCCGGGCGGCACCCGCAGCTACGAAATCATTTCCGTGCGCTACGTGTGAAACGCGTTCAAAGCGTCTTTCGCGTGGCGGCGGTGCTCTGGATCGGCAGCCTTTGGGGCCTGATCTGGGTTACCTCGATCCTGTTCGGGCGCCAGCCGGATCGGGCGCTCGCGGGCATGCTCGCCGGGCATTTGTTCAGCATCGAGACCTATCTTGCGGTCGCAGTGGCAGCGCTCGCGCTGCTGTTGCCGGGCCGCACGAAGTTCCTCTGGGGGTATCTGGCCGCGGCCCTGCTCGTGCTCAATGAATGGTTGCTGCGTCCCATCATGGCCCAGGCGCGTCTGCACGGCACGAACTATGGCTTGAGTTTCGGCGCCTGGCACGGAGTCTCGATGGGACTCTACAGCGTCGCCTGCCTCGCAACCTTGTTACTTGTCTGGAATGATGATTTTCGCTAAGTCTTTGCCGCGTCGATAGAAGATGCCGACGTGTCCAACGCGCTGCACCAATTCGCTCGCCGTCAGTGTCGCGAGCTGCCCCAAAGTTGCGTTGCGCGCATCGCGGTTACCGACCCGGGCACTGACCTTGACGAGTTCATGATCGCTCAAGGCCCGATCGAGTTCATTCTTCACCCCCTCGGTGAGGCCGGCATTGCCGAGCATCACGATCGGGTTCAAGGGATGGGCGAGCCGTCGCAAGTGTTTCTTTTGTCGTTCGGATAGGGCCATGCCCCATTATAGGGGCAGAGCAGATAACCGATGCCAAAACGTTCCAAGAGCAGTGCCCGCTGGCTCGCCGAGCATGCCAACGACGAATTCGTCAAACGCGCGCAACGCGAGGGCTGGCGCTCGCGCGCGGTGTTCAAACTGCAGGAGATCCAGGAACGGGAGCGCCTGCTGCGCCCCGGCATACGCTGCGTCGATCTGGGCGCGGCCCCGGGCGGATGGAGCCAATACGCGGCGCGCATCGTCGGTGGCAGCAGCCGCATCGTCGCCACCGACATTCTGGCGATGGACGAGATCCCGGGCGTCGACTTCGTGCAGGGGGATTTTCGCGAGCCCGCGGTACTCGCCCTGGTGCTGGCCCGCTTGGGAGCGGGGAAAGTCGACCTTGTTTTGTCCGATATGGCCCCAAACATGGCTGGAATCGACGCCGTGGACCAGCCACGCTCGATGTATCTGGCTGAATTGGCCCTGGAATTCGCCGACCGCGTGCTGGCGCCTGGGGGCGATTTGTTGGTAAAGCTGTTCCAAGGCGAGGGATTTGATCGGATCATCAAAGATGCGCGTACGCGATACGGCCGGGTGCTCACGAAAAAGCCGAAGGCGTCACGAACTCGCAGTCCCGAGATCTATCTGTTGGCGCGGCAGTTTGGGATGGTGTAACGTCGGGAACGCGCGTCAGGCTTTTTTGTCGTAATCGATACACGACCGTAGGTGAAACTTGAACGATCTGACGAAACAAATTCTTCTCTGGGTGGCCCTCGCGGTCATTCTCCTCGCCATTTTCAGCCAATTCGGCATGCGGACGGGGCAACCAACCACGATCCCGTACTCTCAGTTCCTCACGGAAGTGAAGAGTAACAACATCGAAACGGCCACGCTCAAGGGCGAAATCATCGAGGGCAAGCGCCGCTCGGGTGATTCCTTTCAGACTTACAACCCCGAAACCAGCAACACCTCCCTGATCGGGTTGTTGCAGAGTCAGGGCGTCAAATTCAGCGGCGAGCCGCCCAAACAGCAGTCGGTGTTCCTGCAACTGCTGATCTCCGCCTTTCCGATCCTGATCCTGATCGGCTTCTGGGCCTACTTCATGCGCCAGATGCAGGGCGCTTCGGGCGGCCGCGGCGCAATGTCCTTCGGCAAGAGTCGCGCCCGCCTGCTCGGCGAGGACCAGGTCAATGTCACCTTCGCCGATGTCGCCGGCGTCGAGGAGGCCAAGCAGGAGGTCGTCGAAATCGTCGACTTCTTGAAAGATCCCGGCAAGTTCCAGAAGCTTGGCGGCAAGATCCCGAAGGGTGTGCTCATGGTCGGCTCGCCCGGAACGGGCAAGACGCTGCTCGCGCGGGCGATCGCGGGTGAGGCAAAAGTGCCGTTTTTCACGATCTCGGGTTCCGACTTCGTGGAAATGTTCGTCGGTGTCGGCGCCTCGCGCGTCCGCGACATGTTCGAACAGGCGAAAAAGCACGCCCCCTGCATCATTTTCATCGACGAAATCGACGCCGTCGGCCGGCACCGTGGTGCGGGACTCGGTGGCGGGCATGACGAGCGCGAACAGACCCTGAACCAGTTGTTGGTCGAGATGGACGGTTTCGAGGGCAACGAGGGCATCATCGTGATCGCCGCGACCAACCGCCCCGACGTGCTCGACCCGGCTTTACTGCGTCCGGGCCGCTTCGACCGTCAGGTCGTCGTGCCGCTGCCCGACGTGCGCGGCCGCGAACAAATCCTCAAAGTTCACATGCGCAAGGTGCCGCTCGGCGACAACGTCAAGCCGGCCGTGATCGCGCGGGGTACGCCCGGGTTCTCGGGCGCCGATCTCGCCAACCTCGTCAACGAGGCCGCGCTGTTCGCCGCGCGCGGCAACAAGCGCTCGGTGACCATGGAGGAATTCGAGCGCGCCAAAGACAAGATCATGATGGGCGCCGAGCGCCGTTCGATGGTCATGACAGAGGAAGAAAAGCGCAACACCGCCTATCACGAGGCCGGCCACGCGATCGTCGGTTTGAGCGTGCCGGAGCACGACCCGGTCTACAAGGTCACGATCATCCCGCGCGGCCGTGCGCTGGGTGTCACGATGTTCCTGCCCGAGGGCGATCGCTACAGCACGAGCAAGCGGCGTCTCGAGAGCCGGATTGCGACGCTGTTTGGCGGCCGAGTTGCCGAGGAATTGGTGTTTGGGGCCGACGCCGTCACCACCGGCGCCTCGAACGACATCGAGCGTGCCACGGAGCTGGCGCGCAACATGGTCACGCGCTGGGGACTGTCGGATCGCCTCGGTCCGCAGACTTACAGCGAAGAATCCGGGGAGGTGTTCCTCGGGCGCAGCGTGACCCAGCACAAGCAGGTTTCGGACGTCACCGCCCACGTGATCGACGAGGAAGTGCGCCACGTCATCGACAGCAACTATCAACGCGCCTACACGATCATCAAGACCAATATGGAAAAATTGGAAGCGATGACCGATGCGCTGATGAAGTACGAGACCATCGACGAGGAGCAAATAAAAGACATCATGGAAGGCAAGGTGCCGCGCCCGCCCCGGGATTGGGACGACACGCCGACGCCGACGCCGCCGCGGGGTCCTTCGGCTGAAAAGCCGAGCACGCCACTCGTCAGCCCGGCCGGTCAGCACTAGTCGGAGCTTCAAGTCTCCTGCCTCTCGAGGCCGATGGTGACCCCATCGGCCTTTTGCATTTACGGGAGTGACGCGCAGGCAGCGAGGAATCGATGATTTGGCAGTGTCGACATCGGAGTTTGTCCCTGGCGCGCCCGCTCGTCATGGGCATACTGAACATTACCCCGGATTCCTTCTCGGACGGCGGCCGTTACGCGACGCTCGATGCGGCACTGGCCCGCGCCGAATGCTTGATTGCCGAGGGCGCGGCAATCCTCGATATCGGCGGCGAGTCGACGCGGCCGGGCGCAAACGCTGTCCCCGAGGACGAGGAGATCGCCCGGATCGTGCCCGTCATCGAAGCTCTGCAGGGGCGTTGCGACGTGCCGATCTCGGTCGACACCAGCAAACTGGCCGTCATGGCGGCGGCCGTGTCCGCCGGGGCCTGCATCATCAACGACGTATTTGCGCTGCGAGCCCCGGGCGCTCGCGCCTGGGCGGCACAGGCCGAGGTCGGCGTCTGTCTGATGCACATGCAAGGCGAGCCGCGCACGATGCAGGCTGAGCCGCTCTATGAGGATGTCGTCGCCGAGGTCGGCGCCTTTCTCGCGGCGCAGCGCGAGGCCTGCCTCGCGGCCGGCATCGCCGCCAATCGTATCGTGCTCGATCCGGGTATCGGCTTCGGCAAGAGCGTGGAGCATAATTTGCGACTGCTCAAAGACCTGCGGTCGTTGCACCGTTTGGGTTCGCCACTGCTCGTCGGCGTGTCGCGCAAGAGCTTTCTCGGCCGTGTGCTCGGCGGCCGGGATCTCAATCAGCGCCTGGCCGGGGGGCTCGGTGCTGCGGCTTGGAGCGTCGCGATGGGTGTGCAGATCATCCGCTCCCACGACGTCGCGGCGACACGCGATGCGATCGAGGTGGTGGCCGCCATAATGAAAGGAACCGAATCTTGATTACTCGCTATTTTGGCACCGACGGCGTACGCGGCAGGGTCGGGCAGAGTCCGATGACCGTGGATTTCGCGCTGCGCCTCGCCAGTGCCGCCGCACGCGTGCTGGCGCCCGAGGGTGGCCGGGTCCTGATCGGCAAGGACACGCGCGTCTCCGGCTATATGTTCGAATCGGCGCTCGAAGCGGGCTTCGTCGCGGCCGGCGTCGACGTCATGCTGATCGGACCGCTGCCCACGCCGGGGATCGCCTATATGACGCAGCGCCTGGGCTGCCGCTTTGGCGTCGTGATTAGTGCCTCACACAATTCCTATCAAGACAACGGCATCAAGTTCTTCGGCGCCGACGGCCGCAAGCTCTCGGACGACGTCGAGGCGGATATCGAGCGGCTCATCGACGGGCCGGTCGTAACGCGCGAGTCCGAGGGCTTGGGCCGGGCGACGCGCATCGATGAGAGTCGTACGCATTACCAGGATTTTTGTGCGTCGACCTTGCCGCCGGGTGTGGATCTGCGCGGCTACAAGATCGTCATCGATTGCGCCAATGGGGCCGGCTATAAAGTCGCGCCGCGCGTGCTCGCGGATCTCGGCGCCGAGATCGTGCCGATCGGCTGCTCGCCGAATGGCCGCAATATCAACGACGGCTGTGGCTCGACCGTGCCGGAACTGCTGCAGTTGACGGTCCCCGGAGTGCGGGCTCAGGTGGGACTCGCGCTCGACGGCGATGGCGACCGCGTGCTCATGGTCGATGCCTTGGGTCGCATCGTCGATGGCGACCAGATTCTGTTCATCCTCGCGAGTGCCCGTCACGCCGCCGGGGAGTTGCGCGGGCCCGTCGTCGGCACCGTCATGAGCAATCTTGGGTTGGAGCATGCGCTCGCCGATCGTGGTATCGAGTTCCGTCGCGCGCAGGTCGGCGATCGCAATGTGCTCGCGCTGCTGGGCGAGGCCGGCGGCACGCTGGGTGGCGAGACCTCAGGGCATATCCTATGCCTCGACAAAACGACGACCGGCGACGGACTGTTGAGCGCCTTGCAAGTGCTCAGCATCATGAAGCAGACCGGCAACGGGCTGGCCGAACTCGCGGCGGCTATGCCGAAATACCCGCAAGTACTGCTCAACGTCGAAGTCGAGCGGCGCTTCGATCCGCTCAGTGATGCATCGGTGCTCGCGATCGTACGCGAGGTCGAGCGCCGCTTCGAGGGTCGGGGCCGGATCGTGCTGCGTGCCTCCGGCACCGAACCGGTGATTCGCGTCATGGTCGAGGGCTACGATGCGAGCCTGGTCAAGCGCGGTGCCCGCGAAATCGCCGCGGTCGTGGCAGCTGCGGCCCGCCAGCGCTCGGTCTGAGGGCTTGCAGTTGGCAGCCTGCAGGGCTAATCTTCGCCGCCTTTCCCGCAGAGTGGATACCTAGTCTGGATCCCTGAGGTGTTGCCTATGCGTCGTCCGATGGTGGCGGGTAATTGGAAAATGAATGGCTCGCGCGTCGGGAATGCGTCCCTGCTCGCGGAGTTGGAGTTGCGAATCAAGCCGCAATGGCCGATCGACGTGGCGGTATTTCCGCCGTTTGTCTATCTTGCTGAAGCGGCGACGGCGCTCGCCGGCGGTCCGGTCGCCGTGGGCGGCCAGGATGTCTGTGCCGAGCCGGGCGGTGCGTTTACGGGCGAGGTGTCCGGCGCGATGCTGCGCGATATCGGGATGTCGCTCGTGATCGTGGGTCACTCGGAGCGGCGCCACTGGTATCACGAGGATGATGCCGTGGTTGCGCGCAAATTCGCGGCGGCCTTCGGCTGCGGACTCACGCCGGTGCTGTGCATCGGCGAGACCCTGGAGGAGCGGGAGGCCGGCAAGACCGAGGCGGTCGTGGCGCGGCAACTCGATGCCGTGGTGGCCTTGAACGGCATCGAGAAGCTCGAGCGCAGCGTCGTGGCCTACGAACCCGTCTGGGCGATCGGTACGGGGCGGACGGCAACGCCCGACCAAGCGCAGGCCGTGCATGCGTTCATCCGCCGTCGGGTGGAGGAACAAAATGCTAAGATTGCGGGCCGGTTGCGGATCTTATACGGCGGCAGCGTCAAGGCGGGCAACGCCGCGGATTTGTTCGCGATGCCCGACGTCGATGGCGGTTTGGTGGGCGGTGCGTCCTTGAGCGCCGACGAGTTTTACGAGATATGCGCGGCTGCGGCCGCGCGACATTGAGAGTTCGTTTATGTTGCGTGGATTCATTTTAGGCGTGCACGTGCTGTTGGCGTTCATGATCGTCGGGCTGGTGTTGCTGCAAAGGGGCAAGGGCGCGGAGGCGGGCGCAGGCTTCGGTTCGGGAGCGTCGGGGACGGTGTTCGGCGCCCGCGGCACGAGCACCTTGTTCTCGCGCCTGACCGCGGTCTTCGCAGCGCTGTTCTTTGCGACCAGCTTGACCTTGGCCTATGTGGGCACGCGCAGCGCCGCGGAGCCGACCACGGTGCTCGAACGTGCGGCGCAGTCAGCCGCGACGGCGGTTCCGGCGCCGACGCAGCCCGGTGCACCGCAAGGCGCGGCGGCGCCTGCTGCCCCCGCCGCTGCGCCCGCGCCGGAGGCGCCGCCGCCGACGCCGAGCAAGACCCCCTGAGGAGGGGTGGGACAATTTGACCATTTGACGATTCATAAGCCGACGTGGCGAAATTGGTAGACGCGCTAGTTTGAGGGGCTAGTGGGGCAACCTGTGCCGGTTCGAGTCCGGCCGTCGGCACCATGTTGAGATTTCTGTAGGTTGGGGGCCAGGCGTGATCGCCTGATAGAATGCTGGCCGAAACGGGGAATTGGGGGCAAACAGCAAAACTGTACGAATCATGTTGCGACATTATTTGCCGATCTTGATTTTTCTCGGGTTAGCCACCGTCATCGGTCTCGCGCTCTATACGATCGGCCTGCTGGCCAGCCCACATCGCCCCAATCCGGACAAGCTCTCTCCGTACGAATGCGGCTTCGAAGCCTTCGAAGACTCGCGCGTGCGCTTCGACGTGCGGTACTACCTCGTCGCCATCATCTTCATCGTGTTCGATCTCGAAATCGCGTTCTTTTTTCCCTGGGCGGTCTCTCTTGGGAATACGGGCAACTTCGGTCTGCTCGCGATGCTCGTGTTTGCCCTGATCCTGGTCGTTGCCCTGGTCTATGACTACAAGAAGGGGGCCTTGGAATGGGATTAGAGCCGGTAGACGGCCTCGCCGCGGGCGCATCCGGTGCCGTCCCGGGCTTCGAGGTGACGACCGTCGACAAGCTCATCAACTGGGCGCGCACCGGATCCTTGTGGCCGATGACCTTCGGCCTCGCCTGCTGCGCTGTCGAGATGATGCACGCCGGCGCCGCCCGCTACGATCTAGACCGCTTCGGCATCGTGTTCCGGCCGAGCCCGCGACAATCCGACGTCATGATCGTCGCCGGCACCTTGGTCAACAAGATGGCGCCGGCGCTGCGCAAGGTCTATGACCAGATGGCCGAGCCGCGCTGGGTGATTTCCATGGGCTCCTGCGCGAACGGCGGTGGTTATTATCACTACTCGTATGCCGTCGTGCGCGGCTGCGATCGCATCGTGCCCGTGGATGTCTACGTGCCCGGCTGTCCGCCCACCGCGGAAGCCTTGCTTTACGGCATCATCCAGCTGCAAAACAAGATCAAGCGCAACAAGGCGATCATCCGATGAGCACGCCCGGCGTGACCATCGGGGAGCCCGGGGCTCCCGGTGCCGGCGCGGCGCCGAGTCGTCTCGAGGAGCTCGCGCTCACGATTACGCGATTGCTCGCCGATCAACTGCTCGCCCTGCCGCCGCATGCCGGCGAGCTGAGCTACGAAGTACCGCCCGAGGGACTGCTGCGCGTGGCCGCACTGCTGCGTGATACCCCGGAGCTGAAGTTCGAGATGCTCATGGACGTCTGCGGCGTGGACTACCTCGAGTTCGGCCGCACCGAATGGAAAACACAGGCCGCGACGGCGACCGGTTTCAGCCGCGGCGTGGCGCGCATCGGCGCCGCGAGCGAGGACATCGACGGCAGCCTCGCCGACGTACCGCCGGCCGGCCGGCGCTTCGCGGTCGTCTATCACCTGTTGTCCGTGAGCCTCAATCAGCGTGTGCGCCTCAAGGTATTTTGCCGCGACGACGGGCAACCGATCGTCGACTCAGTTGTCGGCATCTGGGCTTCGGCCAATTGGTTCGAGCGCGAGTGCTTCGACCTGTTCGGCATTCTTTTCAAGGGCCATCCGGACCTGCGCCGACTACTCACGGATTACGGCTTCATCGGCCACCCGTTCCGCAAGGATTTTCCGCTTTCGGGCCACGTCGAAGTTCGGTATGACCCGGAGAAGCGTCGCGTGGTCTACCAACCCGTCACGATCGATCCGCGCGTGCTCGTGCCGAAGGTGATCCGGCACGACAACCGTTATGACCCGCAACTCACCAATGCACCGGTGGGCAAACCGAATGTCTGAGATCCACAATTTCACGATCAATTTCGGGCCGCAGCACCCGGCGGCCCACGGTGTATTGCGTCTCGTGCTCGAGATGGACGGCGAGGTCATTCAGAAGGCCGACCCGCACGTGGGCCTGCTCCATCGTGGCACCGAGAAGCTCGCCGAGAGCAAGCCGTTCAACCAATCGATCGGCTACATGGACCGGCTCGACTACGTCTCGATGATGTGCAACGAGCATGCGTATGTGGGCGCGATCGAAAAACTCCTCGGCATCGCGCCGCCCGTGCGCGCGCAGTACATCCGCGTCATGTTCGATGAAGTCACGCGCATCTTGAATCACCTCATGTGGCTGGGCGCACATAGCCTCGATATCGGCGCGATGACCGTGTTCCTCTATTGCTTCCGGGAACGCGAGGACCTCATGGATTGTTACGAAGCGGTGTCGGGCACGCGTATGCACGCGACCTATTACCGGCCCGGAGGCGTTTACCGCGATCTGCCGGAAACGATGCCGCAGTATCAACACTCGGCGTGGCGCAGCAAGAAGGACGTGGACCGCTTGAACGAGCGCCGCAGCGGCGGCCTGCTCGATTTCCTCGAGGACTTCACGAAGCGCTTCCCGGCCTGTGTCGATGAGTACGAGACGCTGCTCACGGACAATCGGATCTGGAAGCAGCGCACCGTCAACATCGGCGTCGTGAGTCCGGAACGCGCGCTGCAGCTCGGTTTCTCGGGTCCGATGCTGCGCGGCTCGGGCATCGAATGGGATCTGCGCAAGAAGCAGCCCTACGAAGTCTATGACAAGCTCGATTTCGACATTCCAGTCGGCCTCAACGGGGATTGCTACGATCGCTATCTCGTGCGCGTCGAAGAGCTGCGCCAGTCGAATCGCATCGTCTCGCAGTGCATCGCCTGGCTGCGGGCGAACCCGGGCCCGGTCATGATCGACGACCGCAAGGTCAGGCCGCCGCGCCGCGAGGAACTCAAGGGCGACATGGAATCGCTGATTCATCATTTCAAGTTGATGACCGAGGGCTATAGCGTTCCCGCGGGCGAGGTCTACGCCGCGATCGAGGCGCCCAAGGGCGAGCTCGGCGTCTATCTCGTCTCCGACGGGGCGAACAAGCCATATCGGCTCAAGGTGCGTGCCCCGGGCTTTCCGCATCTCGCCGCGCTCGACGAGATGGTGCGCGGCCATATGCTCGCCGACGTCGTCGCGATCATCGGCACCCAGGACATCGTTTTCGGGGAGATCGATCGATGAGCGGGAATTCTGCGCTGACGGCGCGCGGTGAGTTGTCGGCTTCCTTGCGCGAGGAGATCGACCGCTGGACTGCGAAGTTCCCGCCCGAGCGGCGGCGGTCGGCCGTGATCGCCTCCCTGCATGCCGCGCAGCATGAGAACGACGGCTTTTTGACGACCCAGCTCATGGATGCCGTTGCCGCCTATCTCGGCATTCCGCCGATGCAGGTGTACGAAGTTGCCACGTTCTACTCGATGTTCGAGACCCACCCCGTGGGCCGTCATCACGTGTCCGTGTGCACCAACATCTCCTGTATGTTGCGCGGTGCCGAGGACACGGTCAGGTACGTCGAAGCCAAGCTCGGGATCAAGACGGGCGAAAGCACGCCGGACGGACGCATCTTTCTCAAGCGCGAGGAGGAGTGTCTGGCGGCCTGCGTCGGAGCGCCGATGATGATGGTCGATCACGTGTTCCACGAGTCGCTGACGCCCGAAAAGATCGATCGGATCCTGGACGAGTTGAAATGACCGGCGGGTGTCTTTGATGGCGTATGAACAGAACCTGGTCGTCTTCGAGGCCTTGAAGCACGAACGGCCGTGGACGCTCGAGACCTATCGCAGCTTCGGGGGCTATGCAGCCTGGGAGAAGATACTGCGCGAACCGATACCGCGCGAGAAGGTCATCGACGAGGTCAAGGCCTCCGGTCTGCGCGGCCGCGGCGGCGCGGCGTTTCCCACCGGCGTGAAATGGAGTTTCATGCCGCGCAGCTCGCCCGTGCAGAAGTACATCGTCTGCAACTCCGACGAGTCCGAACCCGGAACCTGCCACGATCGGGACATCCTGCGTTTCAATCCGCACGCGGTCATCGAAGGCATGGCGATCGGCGCTTACGCGATGACCGCCACGGTCGGTTACAACTACATCCGCGGCGAATTTCTGGGCGAACCGATTCCGCGTTTCGAGGCGGCGCTCGCGGAGGCCTATTCGGCGGGACTGCTCGGCAAGAACATTCTCGGTTCGGGAGTCGATGTCGACCTGCATACCTTCATCGGTGCGGGCGCCTATATTTGCGGCGAGGAGACCGGACTTCTCGAGTCTCTCGAGGGCAAGCCCGGCAAGCCCCGCTTCAAGCCGCCGTTTCCGGCCAATTTCGGCCTGTTCGGCAAGCCGACCACGGTCAACAACACGCAGAGTTTCGCCTCGGTGCCGACCATCATGCGCAAGGGTGCGGCGTGGTTTGCCGCGCTCGGACCCGCCAATTCGGGCGGGACCTTGATCTTCTCCGTGTCCGGGCACGTCAACAATCCGGGCAACTTCGAACTGCCTTTGGGCATCCCGTTCAAGGATTTGCTCGCGCTCGCCGGTGGCGTTTGGAAGGGCCGCGAACTCAAGGCCGTGATTCCCGGCGGTTCTTCGGTCAACGTCCTGCCGGCCGCCGCGATCCGGGACATCAACATGGACTACGACTCGGTCAAGAAGGCCGGCTCCTCGATCGGCACCGGGGCCATGATCGTCATGGATGAAACGACCTGCATGGTGAGCGCACTCGAACGCCTGTCGCGCTTCTACATGTCGGAGTCCTGCGGCCAATGCACGCCCTGCCGCGAGGGCACCGGGTGGCTGGACCGCGTGCTGCTGCGGATCCTCGCGGGCCAGGGCCGAATCGAGGACTTGAACATGCTCGTCGACGTCGCGAACCGGATCGAGGGGCACACGATCTGCGCGCTCGGCGACGCGGCCGCCTGGCCCGTGCAGAGCTTCATGAAACATTTCCGGCACGAGTTCGAATACATGATCGAACACAAGGGCCGTTCGATCGTCACCGCGCGTGCCGCGGCGGCGGCTTAAGGTGAGCGCATGAGCGACGATCTCGTCAATATCGAAGTCAACGGTGTGCCGTTGAAAGCCCGCAAGGGTCAGATGATCATGCAGGTCACGGACCCGGCGGACATCTACATTCCGCGCTTCTGTTATCACCAGAAGCTCACCGTCGCCGCCAATTGTCGCATGTGTCTGGTCGAAGTGGAGAAGGTGCCCAAGCCCTTGCCGGCCTGCGCGACACCGGTCGCCGAGGGCATGAAGGTCTTCACCAGGTCGCCGCGCGCCATCGCCGCCCAGAAGGCGACGATGGAATTCTTGTTGATCAACCATCCGCTCGACTGCCCGATCTGCGATCAGGGCGGGGAATGCGAGCTGCAGGACCAGGCCTTCGGCTATGGGCGAGACATCTCGCGCTTCTCCGAACGCAAACGCGTGGTCAAGGACAAGAACATCGGTCCCTTGATCTCGACCGACATGACCCGCTGCATTCAATGTACGCGCTGCGTGCGTTTTGGCCAGGAAATCCAGGGCTTTCCCGAGCTGGGCACGACGGGACGCGGCGAGCACATGGAAATCACCACCTACGTCGAACACAGCGTCGATCACGAACTGTCGGCGAACATCATCGACCTCTGCCCCGTCGGCGCGTTGAACAACAAGCCGTTCCGCTATCACGCGCGCTCCTGGGAGATGACCCAGCACGCACTGATCTCGCCGCACGACGGTTTCGGCACGAACCTCTATGCTCACGTCTTGCGCGGCAAGCTCATGCGCATGGTTCCGCGCGAAAACGAGGCGGTCAACGAGACCTGGATCGCGGACCGGGACCGCTTCGGCTTCGAAGGGATTTATGCGCCGCAGCGCGTCGCGCAGCCGATGGTGCGCATCGACGGCGCGCTGACCGTCGTCGACTGGGAGACCGCGCTCGCGGTGGCCGCCGAGGGGCTCATGAAAACTCGCGCGGCCGCCGGGCCGGCCGCGATCGGCATGCTCGCTGCGCCATCCTCGACGACCGAGGAATTCTACCTGCTCGCCCAGATCGCGCACGCACTCGGCACCGGCAACCTCGATCACCGCCTGCGCCAGACGGATTTCTCCGCACAGCACAGCGAGCCCGCACCGGGACTGGGCTTGGCCGTCGCCGCGCTGGAAGCCTTGCAAGGCGTGCTCGTCGTGGGTGCGAATCTGCGGCACGAGATGCCGCTGCTCGCGCATCGCATCCGCAAAGCCGCGCTCAAGGGCGCCAAGGTCGCGTTTCTCAATCCGCGCGCCCAGGAGTATCTGTTCCCGGTGGCCGCGTACGGCCTAGCCACGGACCTGGTGGGGGAACTGCGCGCCGTGCTGCATGCCGCTGCCGCCGCGACCGGTACGCCGCTGACTGTCGACGTTCCGGCCGCCACGGTCGGCGAGACCCATCGCGCGCTCGCGGCGGCACTACTCACGGGTGAGCGGCGCGCGCTGATACTCGGCCAGCTTGCGCAACGACACCCGGCTTATGGGGAACTGCAATTCCTCGCCGGTTTGCTGGCCAAGATCACGGGTGCCAGTTTGGGATTGCTCAGCGAGGGCGCGAACGCCGCGGGCGCCTATCTCGCCGGCGTCGTACCGCATCGCCTGCCGGGCGGCCGGCCGGCCCCGACGCCCGGGCTCAACGCCTCGGCGATGCTCGCGGCGCGGCTCAAGGCCTATGTCTTGTTCGGCGGAATCGACCCAGCTCTGGATCTCGCCGGCGACGCCGAGGCGCTCGCCTCTGCGGAACTCGTGATCGCCGCGACCACGCATTTGACCGACGCCCTGAAATCCTGCGCGCACGTGGTCTTGCCGATCGGTTCCTTCGCTGAGACTGCGGGGACCTTCGTGAACATCGAAGGCCGATGGCAAAGCTGGCAGGGCGCGGCCAAGCTGGTCGGCGAGAGCCGGCCGGGCTGGAAGGTGCTGCGCGTACTGGCGAACCTGCTCGACGTCCCTGGGATCGACTACGCCAGTGCCGAGGAAGTGCTGTCGGCACTGAAGTCGGTCGCCGCTCCGGCGCCCGCCCTTGCGGGTGCGCCCACGGCTGTGCCGCGCCCGGGCGATGGCGTGCCCGTGCCTGTGCTGCCACGCCCGTCCGATGACGCTGCAGCGAGCGCCGCCTGGATCGACGTGCCCCCCTATCAGGGCGATGTGCTGGTCCGCGGGTCCGAGGCCTTGGCCAAAACCCGGGACGGGCAGCTTGCCCGCGTCGTGCTCTGATCATGTGGCAGTGGGGAGATCTGCGGGACTGGTTGAACGGCCTGATCAGCGCCTACTGGGCGACGCCGCTGCTGACCGCCGTGCAGATCTTGATCGTCATGGTTAGCCTCATTCTGACCATGGCCTTTTACACGCTCGCCGAGCGCAAGGTCATCGGCTGGATCCAGTCGCGGCGCGGTCCCAACCGCGTCAACCTGTTCGGGATCCCAGGCGCGGGCCAGCCCTTCGCCGACGTGTTCAAGCTGATCTTCAAAGAGATCATCGTCCCGACGGACGCGAACAAATTCCTGTTCCGTCTCGCCCCGTTCCTCGCGTTGGTCCCGGCACTCGGCATCTGGGCGGTCATCCCGTTCGGTCCCGAGCACACATTCGCGAATATCGACGCGGGTCTGCTGTACGTGCTCGCGCTCACCTCGATGGGCGTCTACGGCATCATCCTCGCGGGCTGGGCGGCCAACTCCAAATATGCCTTCCTCGGCGCGATGCGTTCGGCCGCACAGATCGTAGCCTACGAGATTGCGATGGGCTTCGCGATGGTTGGCGTATTGATGGCGGCGGGCACTTTGAATATGGGAGACATCGTCAAGGCTCAGCAGGGCGGTTTCCTCAGCTGGAACTGGTTCTGGTTGTTTCCCTTGCTGGTCGTCTATTTCATTGCCGGCGTCGCCGAGACGAATCGCGCGCCGTTCGACGTCGCCGAAGGTGAATCGGAGATCGTCGCGGGTTTTCACGTCGACTACTCGGGCATGGGCTTCGCGTTGTTCTTCATCGCCGAATACGTGAACATGATCCTGATCTCGGTGCTGACCGTCGTGTTCTTCTTCGGCGGCTGGCTCTCCCCGTTCGACGGGTACTTCCCCGGCACCTGGCTCGCCGACAGCGTGCTCGCGGCCCCGGGATTTTTCTGGCTGGGCTTGAAGACCCTGGTGCCGATGTTCGGCTTTCTGTGGCTGCGCGCGACCTTTCCGCGCTATCGCTATGATCAGATCATGCGTCTCGGTTGGAAGGCCCTGATCCCGGTCACCTTGATCTGGCTGCTGGTCGAAATGGCGATGTTTTACTTCCACGTCGGTCCGTGGTCCAAGGGGCACTGATGCAAGGCATACGTAGTTTTCTGAAGACCTACCTTCTGCTGGAATTGATCCAGGGGTTGGGCGTGACCATGAAGGAGATGTTCCGCACCAAGACCACGATCAACTATCCGGAGGAGAAGACGCCGCAGAGTTCGCGCTTCCGCGGACTGCATGCGCTGCGCCGTTATCCCAACGGCGAGGAACGCTGCATCGCCTGCAAGCTCTGCGAGGCCGTCTGTCCCGCGCTCGCGATCACGATCGAGTCGGACGTCAGCAACGACGGCACGCGGCGCACGACACGCTACGACATCGACCTGTTCAAGTGCATCTATTGCGGGTTCTGCGAGGAGGCCTGCCCCGTGGACGCGATCGTGGAGACCCGCATCCACGAGTATCACATGGAGAACCGCGGCGAGAACATCATGAACAAGGACAAGCTGCTCGCGGTCGGTGAACGCTACGAGGCGATGATCGCGGCCGATCGGGCCGCGGACGCCCGGTATCGGTGATGTTTCCGACGATTCTCTTTTTCGTCCTTGCCGTGGTCCTGGTCGCGGCCGCTCTCGGCATGATACTCGCGAAGAATCCCGTGCATTCGGCGCTGTTGCTCGTGCTGTGCTTCTTCACGAGCGCGGTGATCTGGCTGCTGCTCGACGCGGAATTCCTAGGGATCGTTCTCGTTCTGGTCTACGTCGGCGCCGTCATGGTCTTGTTCTTGTTCGTCGTGATGATGATCGACGTCAACATCGAGGAATTCCGCCGCGGCATCGCACGCTATTGGCCGCTGGCGGGCGCGGTCGCCGGCTTCGTCGTCTTCGCGATGATCAACCTGATCGTCGTCAAGCACCTTGGCGGCATCACGCTGCGTGCCGCGCCGCCCCTGGCCCTCGATTATTCCAATACCCGGTTGCTCGGGACGACGTTGTTCACGCGCTACGCGTATCCCGCCCAGATCGCCGCGATCGTGCTGCTGGTCGCGAGCGTCGCGGCGATCGTCCTGACCTTGAGGCAACGCACCGGCGGCAAGCCGCAGGACATCGCCAAGCAGGTCGCCGTGCGGGCGAAGGATCGCATCCGAATCGTCAAAATGAGCTCCGAGAACCGCCCATGATCAGCCTGGCCCAAGTGCTCACCCTGTCCGGAATCCTGTTCGCGATCGCTGTCGCCGGCCTGTTCCTCAACCGCAAGAACATCATCTTGCTGCTGATGTGCATCGAACTGATGCTGCTCGCGGTCAATTTCAATTTCATCGCGTTCTCGCGCTTCCTCGGCGACATCAACGGCCAAATCTTCGTGTTCTTCATCTTGACCGTTGCCGCGGCCGAAGCGGCGATCGGCCTCGCGATTCTGGTCGTGCTGTTCCGCGAGCGGCGCAGCATCGACGTCGAAGACCTCGACACCTTGCAAGGCTGAGGGGTCGATCACCATCATGCAGAAGATTTATTTGACGATCGTGCTCGCGCCCCTGATCGCGTCGCTGGCCGCCGGACTCGGCGGACGGATCATCGGCAGGACCGGCGCCCACGTCGTGACGATCGCGGGCGTCGCGCTCTCCTGTGTCTTGTCCCTCTACGTGCTCGACAAGTTTCTCGTCGACGGGATGGCCACCTACGATGCGCCGGTCTATACCTGGCTGGTCAGCGACGGCCTGCACCTCGGGATCGGGTTCTACATCGATCATCTGACTGCGATGATGATGGTCGTCGTGACCTTCGTCTCGCTGATGGTGCACATTTACACCGTCGGTTACATGCATGCGGACCCGGGCTACACGCGGTTCTTCAGTTACATCTCCTTGTTCACATTCGCGATGCTGATGCTCGTGATGGCCAACAATTTCATGCAACTGTTCTTTGGCTGGGAGGCCGTCGGTGTCATCTCCTATCTCCTGATCGGATTCTGGTACACGAGGCCTACCGCGATCGCCGCCAACCTCAAGGCCTTCCTCGTCAATCGGGTCGGCGACTTCGGTTTCGTTCTCGGGATCGCCGCCGTGCTCTATTACACGGGCTCGCTCGATTACGCCACCGTGTTCGCACATGCCACGAGCTTTGCCGGCGCCGAGATCCACATCACGCCGACGATCACCTGGTCGGCAATCACCTTCACCTGCCTGTGTCTGTTCGTCGGTGCCATGGGCAAGTCGGCGCAAGTCCCCCTGCATGTCTGGTTGCCGGATTCCATGGAAGGCCCGACGCCGATTTCCGCGCTGATCCACGCAGCGACGATGGTCACGGCGGGCATCTTCATGGTCGCGCGTATGTCACCGCTGTTCGAACTGTCCGAAACGGCGCTCTCGACCGTGCTGATCATCGGCGCAACGACGGCGTTCTTCATGGGGCTGCTCGGCATCGTCAACAACGACATCAAGCGTGTGATCGCCTACTCGACGCTGTCCCAACTCGGCTACATGACCGTCGCCTTGGGGGTTTCGGCTTATGGCGCCGGCATTTTTCACCTGATGACGCATGCCTTTTTCAAGGCGCTGCTGTTTCTCGCGGCCGGGTCCGTGATCGAAGCGATGCACCACGAACAGGACATGCGGCGCATGGGTGGCTTGAAGAAATACCTGCCGATCACTTATTGGACCTGCCTCGTCGGCGCGCTGGCGTTGATCGGCTTTCCCGGTACATCGGGTTTCTTCTCCAAAGATGCGCTGATCGAAGCGGTCGGGGCTTCGCACCGGCTCGGCTCGGGCTATGCCTACTTTGCGGTCGTGTCGGGCGTCTTCATCACCGCTTTGTATACGTTCCGGATGTTTTTCATGACCTTCCATGGCAAGGAGCGGATGGACGAGGAGACCCGTCACCATCTGCACGAGAGTCCCCGGACGATCACGGTGCCGCTCGTTTTGCTCGCGATCCCCGCGGCCGCGATCGGTTGGTTCACGATCCGGCCCGTGTTGTTCGGCGACTTCTTCAGCGGCTCGATTCACGTCCTGCCGGCGAACGACGTGCTTGCGAAGCTCGGCGAGGAGTTTGCCGGGCCAGTGAGTTTCATCGGTCAGGCTTTCCTGTCTCTGCCGATCTATCTTGCCGGGCTCGGCGTGCTGACCGCGTGGTTGTTCTTTCTCGAGAAGCCGGAGCTCGCGGACCGTGCCGAGCGCAGTTTCCACTGGCTTTACGAAATTCTGGTGCGTAAGTTCGGCTTCGACTGGTTCAACAACCACGTGATCGTGGCCGGTTCGCGCCTGCTCGGCGGCGGACTGTGGAAGTACGGCGACGAGATGCTCATCGATGGTGCGGCCGTCAATGGCAGTGCACGCGTGGTCGGCTGGCTGTCGTCGGTGGTGCGCTACGCCCAGTCCGGTTATCTCTATCACTACGCGTTTGCAATGATCCTCGGGCTCGCGTCGCTGCTGTTTTGGCTGCTGTGGCGAACCTGATGAGTGCACACCTTCTGTCGATTTTGATCGCGCTGCCCATCGTCGGCGGCGTCGTCACGCTCGCGCTCGGTGAACAGCGGGCCGCGGCGGCGCGCCGGCTCGCGTTATTGGTCGCACTGCTGACGTTGATCTGCAGCATTCCGCTCTACAGCGGTTTCAATGCCGGCCTCTTCGACATGCAGTTCGTCGAGCGCGTCCATTGGATACCAAGCTGGAACGCGCAGTATTACGTCGGTATCGACGGTATCTCCATGCCGCTGATTCTGTTGACGACGTTCACGACCGTGCTCGTCGTGATCGGCGGTTGGAAGAGCGTCGAAAAGCGGGTCTCGCAGTATTTCGCGGCGTTTCTCATCCTCGAGGGTGCGATGATCGGAGTGTTCGCCGCGCTCGATGCTGTTCTCTTCTATGTGTTTTGGGAGCTCATGCTGATCCCGATGTTCCTGATCATCGGCGTCTGGGGCGGTCCGCGTCGCGTTTACGCCTCGATCAAATTCTTCCTCTACACGTTTCTCGGCTCGCTGTTGATGCTGGTCGCGCTCATATACCTGTATTCGAAGTCGGGCAGTTACGACCTGCTCGTGTTCCAACGCATGCCCTTGGGGTTGACGGAGCAGACGTACATCTTCCTCGCCTTCTTTGCGGCTTTCGCGGTCAAGGTGCCGATGTGGCCTGTGCACACCTGGTTGCCGGATGCCCACGTCGAAGCACCCACGGGTGGCTCGGTGGTGCTCGCGGCGATCATGCTGAAGATGGGCGGCTACGGCTTCCTGCGCTTGTCCCTGCCGATCGCGCCCGACGCCAGTCGCGAGCTCGACTGGCTCATGATAAGCCTCTCGCTGATCGCGGTCGTCTATATCGGCTTCGTCGCGCTCGTACAGCAAGACATGAAGAAATTGATCGCCTACTCCTCGATCGCACACATGGGTTTCGTCACCCTGGGTGCGTTCATCGGTTTCACGATCGCCGCGCACTCCGGCCGTACGACCGGCATCGAATTGGGTCTCGACGGCTCGGTCGTGCAGATGATCTCGCACGGTCTCGTTTCTGCCGCGATGTTCTTTTGCGTCGGCGTGATGTACGACCGCATGCACACGCGTGAGATCGGCGCCTATGGCGGCGTGATCAACACGATGCCGAAGTTCGCCGCGTTCATGGTGTTGTTCGCGATGGGCAATGCCGGCGTCCCGGGAACCTCCGGCTTCGTCGGTGAGTTTCTGGTCATCCTGGCGGCGTTCAAAGCCAACGTCTGGTTCGCCTTTCTTGCCGCCACGACGCTCGTGCTCGGTGCGGCCTATACCTTGTGGCTCATCAAACGCGTGATCTTCGGTCCCGTGGCCAATGAGCACGTCGGCGCGCTCGAGGACCTCGACGGCCGGGAGTTCCTGATCCTCGGCGTGCTCGCGGCGGCGGTGCTGCTGGTCGGCATATGGCCGGCTCCGCTGCTGGACACGATGCGCGAAACGACGCAGCATCTCGCCCAGCAATTGCTGGTCTCGAAGATCGCTCCATGAGGTGCATCGCATGACGCCATTCAGTTTTGCAGCCTTCGATGCCGGTCTCGTCTACGCGCGGCCGGAAATATTCCTGGGCGCGGCCGCCTGCCTCTTGTTGCTGCTCGATCTGATCATCGGCGAGACCCGCCGCCGCTGGATCGGCGTGCTCTCGGTCCTGGGCCTGCTCGTTACGGCGGTGTTGGTTGCGATCCAACCGGTGACGACGCGGGTCCTCGTGCTCGGCGATATGTTCGAGTTCGATCGCATGGCGCAAGTGCTGAAAATCGTCTCGTTGCTCACCGTGGCGGTCGTGTTCGTTTATTCGGCCGATTATCTGCGGCGGCGCGCGATCTTCAAGGGCGAATACTTCGTGCTGGGCTTGTTCGCGACGCTGGGCATTCTCGTGCTCATATCGGCGGCGAGCCTGTTGATGCTATATCTCGGCTTGGAACTCATGTCCCTGTGCCTTTACGCGATGGTCGCGTTCGACCGAGAGTCGGGCAGGGCGGCCGAGTCCGCGATCAAGTTCTTCGTGCTCGGCTCGCTCGCCTCCGGCACCTTGCTCTACGGCATGTCGATCATCTACGGTGTCACGGGCAGCCTGCAATTGGCCGAGATCGCGACTGCGTTGCACTCGGGGCTCTCGGCGAACCTCGGCGTGCTGTTCGGGATTGCGTTCATCATCGTCGGCGTCGGATTCAAGTTCGGCGCCGTGCCGTTTCACATGTGGATACCCGATGTCTACGACGGCTCGCCGACCTGCGTGACGCTGTTCATCGGTTCAGCGCCCAAGATCGCGGCCTTCGCCCTGATCATGCGCTTGCTGACAGAGGGTCTCGCGCTGTCCCAGCCGGACTGGAGCCAGATGCTGATCGTCCTATCGGTGCTGTCGATGATCATCGGCAATGTGGTCGCGATCGCGCAGACGAATCTCAAGCGCATGCTCGCGTATTCCACGATCTCGCACGTGGGCTACATTCTGCTCGGGATACTTGCCGGTACGCCCCAGGGATATCAGGCGGCGATGTTCTACACGATCACCTACGTGCTGGTCGCCACCGGGTGCTTCGGAATGATCCTGTTGCTGGCCAGGCAAGGCTTCGAAGCCGACACCCTCGATGACTTCAAGGGTCTGAACACCCGCAGCCCCTGGTTTGCGGGCATGATGGCCATCTTCATGTTCAGCCTCGCGGGTCTGCCGCCCTTCATCGGTTTTCCCGCGAAGTTGGGAGTCATCCAGGCCGTACTCACGACGGGCTACACCTGGCTTGCCGTGCTCGCGGTGCTGCTCTCGGTCATAGGCGCCTTTTACTACTTGCGGATCATAAAATTGATGTACGTCGATGCGCCGACTGACGCGGCGCACATCGGCGGAACGACGCTCATGCGTACCGTTCTCAGCGTCAATGCCTTGATTGCGCTGGGTCTCGGGATCATGCCGGCCGCTCTGTTGACGCTGTGCCAAGAAGCGATTCAGTAGACTTCCCGTCAGGCGCCAATCGGCACCCTTAAGGGTATTGCAAAGCCCCGGATCATCGGTACAATGATCGGCTCTCCGGTGCGGGGTGGAGCAGTCTGGCAGCTCGTCGGGCTCATAACCCGAAGGTCGTAGGTTCAAATCCTACCCCCGCTACCAATATCGAAAAAAATTATAATAAAAAGAAAGAGTTAATAAGCAGAAAAATCCTCACTCGATTTGAACCTGCAGCTCTGCGAGAGTTCTGGTGACGAGCTGCGGGCGCGGGCGTCAATGCCCGAACCGGGTACACTATTTCCCGAAATGGAATTCCCCGGAAGCCACATCATCTTTCGCATCTTGTTGGGCTCTCTGCGCTCGCCGACGCCGGCCCGCGCTACCAATATGTCAAATGCGGCAACTAAGCCCTGAGCCAGTTCTCTACGCGCAGTCCATCGACGCGCGAGAACTCTTGGTCGTTGTCTGTTACCAATGTGTGGTC
>Ga0116230_10000405_pt1 | contig 37802 bp, 33 predicted proteins | sample S1TSphfallax_3_FD_88678 | JGI IMG/M metagenome (GOLD analysis project Ga0116230, IMG submission 88678) | Host-associated microbial communities from peat moss isolated from Minnesota, USA - S1T2_Fd - Sphagnum fallax MG | ecosystem: Host-associated > Plants > Peat moss > Unclassified | place... | reverse complement strand
TGCCTGAGCCTATGCCTCAAAAATCCTCAGCAAAGTGAGGAGTTAGTTTTTTCTTACCTTATTTCAGGGGAGTTTTCCCAATTATTTACTCCGGGAATTACTGTAAACCCTCTTCTTCTGTTGTATTTTCTAACAGTAAGTGTTAAATTTTACAATATGCAGTACCGTTCCTTTACTCGCTGGTTAAAGCCTGTTCTTGATGACAGTTTGAGCAAAGCACCAGCTGTGTTTGTGAATGGGCCTCGTCAGTCCGGAAAAAGTACGCTTGTCAAACAGTTAACCGCAGACCCCATTCGAACTCGATACGTTACGCTGGACGACTTAAGCGTACGAGCAGCTGCTGAAAAAGATCCTCTCGCATTTTTACGGGCTTTTGAGGGACCGGCGATTATCGACGAAGTTCAGCTGGCACCTGGGTTGTTTCGATCTCTAAAGATGATCATTGATGAACAGCGCCAAAGTCATGCTGGACAAGCCAATGGACTGTTTACCTTGACAGGTTCAGCAAACGTTATGGCCTTACCGGATTTAGCCGATGCCCTTGTTGGACGTGTGCGCATTTTAACACTTCTCCCCATTAGTATGGGGGAATTTGCAACTCAGAACGCTGTCATTGGGAGTTTCTTTGAAAATGGCATCAAGGCGACAGTTAAGAGAGATTATGAAGAATTTCGCCTAGATTCGTGGATTCATCGCGCTACATTCCCGGAAATTGCACGCATCGCTCAGCCAGATTATGAGGGATGGTATCAGAATTATATCACCACGATCTTGCAGCGAGATGTTCGAAACCTAGCCGAAATTGATAAACTCTCCGTTCTTCCCAATCTATTAAAAGCCCTTGCCTTAAGAGCGGGGAGCTTGCTGAATGATTCAGCCCTTGCTCGAGATGTGGGCCTTAATGCCATGACCTATCGGCGGTATCGTATCCTGTTGCAACATGTCTTTTTAACAACAACTGTTGCACCATGGTTTCGCAACGTTGGCAAAAGATTTGTCAAATCCCCGAAACTTTATTTTTATGATACAGGGGTGTTGGCTCACCTATTGGGGGTTAGCCCCCCGCAGTTAAAAAACTCTCAATCTTCTCTTTATGGTCACCTCGTTGAAAATTTTGTGGCTTCAGAATTGATGAAGCAATTGACGCTTTATCCCAAGCTTGCTCTTTACCACTATCGCACCGAAACAGGTTATGAGGTTGATTTTGTGCTTGAAACGCCAATGGGTAAGGTTGTTGGGATCGAGGTGAAAGCACGATCTTACGTAACAGAGGCCGATTTTTCAGGACTTGAATCTCTTAAACAGGCAGCTGGTAAAGACTTTCAAGAAGGGATTGTTCTTTACGCAGGCAACAATGTGTTACCATTTGGACCTGATATGACTGCTGTTCCGCTGGTAGCCCTGATGATGCCAGCTTAAAGGGTTCGTTGAATTGATCTTGCCCCATATTGCAGTTAGGGTTCTTAAGCGTCTGCCCACTTTTCCTGAAAAGCAATAGGAGGCATAATTCCCAGTACATCAAGGTGGGTTTTAAGCCGTCGATTAAACTCACGGATAAAGTAGTTCTTGGGATCAGGTACAATTTTAATGCTTGCACTCACATAAACAGCTGTTTCTGCAAACCGGTCAATGCCAGAAATGCTTAGGGGTTCCAAGATCATTTTACCAAAAATTGGGTCATCACCTATTTCTTGTGCAGCCTTATTCAAAGCATCATAAACCTTTCCAATTCTTGTCTTATATGACGTTACAACACTAATGGGAACAATCGTGTAATCCCGCGATCGGTTAATAATATTCCCAACTTCTGAAAAAGGGATCACCTGTAAGGAACCATCTCCATGGCGTAGCGTGAGTGCTCGTAAAGATAAAGACTCTACAGATCCAGTATGGGGACCTACAGTAACCACCTCCCCTGCTGCAAAACTGCCATCAATAAGGGCAAAAAAACCATTAATGACATCCTTGACAAGATTTTGGGCACCCAAGCTAATCGCAAGTGCAAAAGCACTCATTAAATAAACAAGGATTTTCAAATCAAACCCCAATGATTCTAGAGTAACAAGAATGGCAATCAATATCATAATCCAACGCGCCACACTTTGAAGCATTGGTCCAAAAGTTTTAGCGAAGATGGTGGGTTCCCTTTTTTTACCTTTAATGACTTGGGGTTTTATGCGGAATTGTACAAAGAAATCTAAACCAAGCCATAATAAATAAGTGATCCCCCAAATCAAACCAATCGCAACGCCTGTCTTGATTAATGAATTTGAAACAAGATCAGCAAAAAGACTTGAAAAACCACTATTCCAGAGAACAGTTAGAAGGATCAGAAAAGAAAGATACAAAACCCACTGTAGCCCTTTGCTAAAAGCAAACAACGAGGGAGAAATATAAGAGATAAAAGCCTGGATTCTAGGTGCTTTAAACTTTTGTATTCTATAGCTCGTTAATTGATTAATGTATCGACGCCCTATAAGGAATCCCTCAAATATGAGAAGGCTTGCAATACTTTCACCTGCATAGTTTTTCCATGCACTCCCTTCGTAAAAAACTCGATCAATCATTAATAGAACTCCCATGAAGATCAGAAACCAAGGTAAGGAGTAAATAATAAAATTAATAAAGGGCGCAACCTTTAAGGGGACAGTTGAAAGAGATTTTGAATCTTCGATATAACCTGCCCTTTCTTGAGTTCTCCATTCCAAAAAGTACAAAATAAGCAGAGGATATGCCATGAATAAAAGGATATTAATAAGAAAGCCTTCCCCATAAGCCAATGGATTCACAATAACCATGAAGGACGTACCCAAAAAAAGAGTCATCATAAAACCCGCTGCTATATTTTCTAGCCATCTTTTCCTTAAAGATATTTCTTGCTTGGACTCATCTAATAAATTGATAAGAGGAACTGGTTTTTTTATTAAAAGAAATAAGCGAATGATAAACCAACTGATTAAAAAACCACTCAACCAATTGGTGATATCATGGTTGGGAGCCAACAAAGGGAAAACCAATAAAGAATATAAAAAAGGTATGAAAAGCGTGAAGAAACCATAAGCGCTCTTACTATTAATAAGGTTCTGAGCGCTTTGCTTTAAATGAATCATCATGTGAGCTTGGTTTGTCGCTCGCAACCAACGTTTGAGAAACCAAACCTGCAAGGTTTCGAACAAAAAACTCACACCCAACAAAAGCGGAAACCACAATAAGGCTGTCCCTATATAGCCTCTATTTGTTTCTACTTTCGTATAACCAATAAATTTCTTGAAAACGTTCGGGATTTTTTTAAGTTCCTTTAAAAAAGAAACCGTTCTATCCCTTATCTCTTGAATAACAGGAGTAATATAAGATACAAGGGACGCCCCTTTCTTCTTTTCTTCCGCTTCTTGAGCAGCAGCAAGAACCTTTAGGGTTTCCAAGAGCTTTGCACGCTCTTCAGGATTTTCCAAAAGTTTGGCAACCTTCTTAATGTCTTTGGCTTGCGCAGATGCTTCAACAAGCGGTGGTGCTTCAGACAAAGAAATAGGTCCTGACGCTAAAGCTGGAAAAAATAATGCCTGCCAAACAATGTAAATCCACCAAATAGACTTCTTCAAATGGAAATGAAAAGTCAGGGCCAAGCTTCACCTACTTTTATTTGTCATCTTTTTTTAGTTATCCTTTTCCTTTGTCCTTGTCTTTCAAATCTTCATTTTCTTTTATACTTAAAGGTGCAAAACGAGGTTCTCCCTCTCGACTGACCAACAACAAAATGTTTTTACGGTTTTCCTTCTTGGCTTCTTCAATAACTTTGGCAAAGTCTTCAGGCTTCGCTATATCCCTTTGATTGACTTTTTCAATAATATCGCCTGACTTATCCCTTTCAACACCTCTCAAGCCAATTTCAACAGCTGTACTTGTAGGATCAACTTTTATAACCATAATACCTTTTGCTTCCTTAGGAAGTTTAAAGCGTTCTCTCAGCTCAGGCGTCAATGCAGATAGTTTGATGCCTAATATTTCTAGGGTTTCTTGAGCTGCAAATGGTTTTGTTTTATCAGAAGAGGAAGTTACTGCTTGGTCCGGAGCACTTTCAAATTCTCCAACTACGACATTATCAATGGTCATCTCTTTGCCTTTGCGCCAAACCTTAACCTTTACAGATTTACCTACCGCTGTTTCTCCAACAAGCCGAGCTAAACGCGTTTTTTCATTCACTTCTTTTCCATCAAACTCTAGGATAATATCTTCAGGTTCAATTTGAGCCTTAGCTGCAGGACCACCCGGTGTTACGCTGCCAACAATAGCACCTTTAGCTTTACCAATGCCCAAGCTTTCTGCAATATCATCCGTAACCGCTTGGATACGGACACCCAACCATCCACGTTTGGTCCGCCCAAATTTTAGCAATTGATCAACCGTATCTTTGGCAACAACTGAAGGAATAGCAAAACCAATACCAATATTTCCCCCGCTTGGAGAAAAGATGGCGGTATTAATCCCAATAACTTTTCCTTCAACGTTTATAAGGGGACCACCAGAGTTCCCCATGTTAATAGCCGCATTATGCTGAATGACTTCATCAACATAATCACTCAGCCGATTACGTCCTCCACTGCCACGCAAGCCAATTTCCCGCGCTCGGTTAGAAATAATGCCATTCGTAACTGTACTTCCCAAACCAAAGGGATTACCAATAGCCAGAATCCAGTCGCCGACCTTCATACTATAGGAATCTCCCCATTCTATGGTCAGCAGTTTGCGCTTACCAGCTGGCAGCCCATCCGTCTTTACTTTTAAAAGAGCAATATCTGTACGCTCATCAACAGCTAAAACACTTGCCTCAAGCTCCGTATTGTCGTTTAAAAAAACGGTTACTTTTTTGGCGTCTGCAATGACATGGTAGTTTGTCACAATGATGGCTGTTGTCTCATCAGATTGAATGATAAACCCTGACCCCAATGATTGTACTTTGCGAGGCGAGCGTTCCATTTGGTCAAAAAACTCTTTAAAAAAGTCTTCAAAGGGAGAACCTGGCGGAAATTGGGGAAAACCATCCTTACCTCCCCGCCCACCTTCAATAATTTGGGTGGTTGAAACATTAACTACCGCCATAATCGCCTTTTCAGCAATGGAAGAAAACCCTTTGCTCACATCAAATTGAGCCGAATTACCCTTGCAATCCATTGACTTAATGTTATCTAATTTTAATACATTATTGCTATTAGCAACTACATCTTTTGACGGCACAGGAGCCGGAGAAAAAGCATTACCCGCATAGCCCATCCACGTTCCTATGCCTGCAAAACTAACACTAAGGGCTAAAGCCATAGAATAACGTTTTAACTTACTCATCTTTCTCATTGTCAACCTCAATCTTCTTTGTTAATAACTCTATTTTTTAACTCTCGTTCAGGGGCATTGAAAAATCGAAATAAATCATTGTTTGTCGTTAACACAAGAGTTGTGCCTTCGCCCAATGTTTCTCGATAAGTCTGCATGGTTCGATAAAACCCATAAAATTCAGGGTCTTTCCCTAAAGAAGTTCCAAGAATATGAATGGATTTTGCTTCCCCCTGTCCCCGAATATCCTGGGCTTTTTGTTGCGCCGTTGCTAAAATAATACTTCGATCTCGATCAGCTGCCGAGCGAATTTCTTGCCCTATTTTTTCTCCGCTAGCTCGGTTCCCTTTGGCGATTTGATTAAGTGCAGAAATCATCCGACTAAATACAGCTTCCCTATTTTCAACGGGAAGCTCAGTTCGAATAATACGAACGTCAACAATAGCAATTCCTAAAGGCCGAGCCAAAACGTCTACTTCTTTTTCAATCGATTTCATAATTTTGGGCCGCTCTTCAGATAATAAATTGCGTAAAGGAACCTTTCCTAAAACATTACGTACTGTGCTGGTAACAAATGCTTCTAAACGCATAGCTGCCCCTTGCTCATTAGCTGGCTTAACTGTCTGGAAAAAAAGGATCGGGTCAATAATACGATACCGGGTATATGTATCTACTAAAAGGCGTTTTTGGTCCCCTGTTGTAATACGGACTTCAGGAAAGTCAAAATTAAGAACCCGCTTTTCATAAAACAAGACATCTTGGATAAAGGGCGCTTTGATCTTTAATCCTGGTTTTGTATGGACTTTACGCAACTCACCAAATTGCAAAACAATAGCTTGATTGGTTTGGTCAACTGTAAAAAGCATTCCTCCGCTCACAACGACGACACCTATTGCAAGGATACCAATAATAAAGGAAGTTGCCTTATTCATCTTAACCTCCCCTTCTCTTATCTGTGCTTGAACTAGGAAAACCTTTGAACTCATTCAAAGGAAGATAAGGAAGAATGCTTTTTCCAGCTTTTTCATCCAAAATAATTTTCGATGTTTTTGATAAGACTTCACGCATTGCTTCAAGGTAGTACCATTTTAATGTAATGGCGGGATTGGTCTGGTAGGCTGCTGATACCAGGTCAAAGCGCATGGCCTCACCTTTAGCTTTAGCAACAACACCTTGGCTATAAGCTTCAGCCTCATTAATAATTTGCGCTGCTTGGCCTTCTGCACGCGGGATGATCTCATTACGATAAGCCTCAGCTTCATTTCGAGATTGATCCGCGTTCACAAGGGAAGCTTGCAAATCATTAAAAGCATCTACTACCTGGTGTGGAGGCGCCACATTTTGCAATTGAATGCTGACAATTTGAATGCCCATTTTATATTGGTCCAGCAGCTTTTGAAGAATCTCTTGCGCACGGGTCTCAATCTGACCACGACCTTCAGTTAATGCTAAACGCGCTGTGGTTTGGCCAATAACTTCCCTCACCACGCTTTCGGCTGCAACACGAATTGTCTCATCAGGATTACGGGCAGTAAAAAGATAGTCACTGACGTCTTTAATTTTCCACAAGACAGTATAATTGGTATGCACCATATTTTCATCACCTGTTAAAATGAGGGTAGATTCGGGTGCATCCCCGCTTTTTTCAGCCCTTAACCCCCCATCAATCGTGTTAAGAGCAGCAACTTTTTGAACAATAACAGTTTCAAAAGGCGCAGGAAGGTGATATTGCAAGCCAGGCAAGGAGGTGCGCACCATTTCGCCAAAACGCAAAACCACACCTACTTCCCCTTCTTGAACACGGTAAAAACCTGTTCCAAGCCAAAACACAAAGACCCCACCCACCAGAAGGCTAACAAATCCCCAGCCCCCTTTTGGCCCAGATCCTTTAAAGTTACCCCCGCTTGATCCCCCTCCTGACACTATTTTACGGACCCGCTCCTGAATTCTATCAATTAAATCATCAATAGTGTTGCCACTGGTATTGTTGGATGAAGAGCTTGAACGCCCTGCCCAAGGATTGGGAGGTACATCCCCTTTTTTTTCATGAGAGTCCTTCAAAGGCTCAGAACTTCGGCGACCCCTTCCAGAGGCACCACCCCCCCACGGCCCTTTAAATCCTTTAGAAGGACTATCTTTGCCACCCTTGTTTTCTTCATGATCATCCCAAGACATCAAAGCTTCTTTCATTTGATTAAGGCTCTTTAAACATACTATATATCAAGAAAAAGAAACGAACAATCAGGAGAACAACAATGCCCCCCACAATTTTACAACATGCCCAAATTCGCCACGTTTTAGAACACATTTTAACCGAAGATCAACAACCTCTTATAAATTGGCTGACCTTATTAAAGATTGAAGAAAATAAAATCCAATTGATTTTTGAAACGACCCCTGAACGTGCAAAAGAAATCGAAAGTTTGCGGCAAAAGAGCAATACTTTAATTAAAAAGTTGATCGAAGAGATGGGTTTCTCTTACCAAGTTCACAGCCTTCTAACAACCCACCGTTCCTCCACCAAAGCTCTTCCGCCTAAATTCTTACCCCCTATAAAGTCCATTGTTGCCATTGCTTCTGGTAAAGGAGGGGTTGGTAAGTCAACAACCGCTACGAATCTAGCAATTGCCTTATCTCAATTAGGACAAAAAGTTGGTCTTTTGGATGCTGATATCTATGGACCTTCTCTTCCCCGCCTTTTTTCAATTTTTAATAAGCCTGATGTCAAAGAAGACAAGAAACTTATCCCCATTCAAAAATACGAGATCTACTGTATGTCAATTGGGTTTATGGTTGCTGAAGAATCTCCTTTAATTTGGCGAGGTCCCATGGTTCATAGCGCCTTGCAGCAAATGTTAAAGGATGTCGCCTGGCCAAAATTAGATATTTTAGTGATTGACATGCCCCCCGGTACAGGAGATGTCCATTTAACCATATGCCAACAAGTCAAGCTTGCAGGAGCAATCATCGTCTCTACACCGCAAGATTTAGCCCTTATTGATGCTTGTAAAGGGTTACGCATGTTCCAACGCGTTGGTGTCCCTGTGTGGGGAATAATTGAAAATATGAGCCAATTCGTCTGCCCAAAGTGTGGACATATTAGTGAGATTTTCAGCCATGGGGGAGCCAGGTTCGAAGCTGAGAAGCTGCAAGTGCCATTCTTGGGTGAGATCCCCCTAGATCTTTCCATCCGCCAATATAGTGACCAAGGTATCCCCATAACGACAGCAGATCCCCAATCCTCTATTGCCAAAACCTATCGTGATATCGGTCAAAAAATTCTTAATTCTTGACAAGTTTATCGAAATTTTATTCACACCTTTAGGGATCCTTTTTGTTGATATGATAAGTCAGTTTTGCAAACCCCTTGATTTTAGCCTGTTTAAAAAAAATCATTAAAAAACAATATACTAACCATGAAGCCTATTTTCTAAGCAACGATGATCAAGTCCAATGATCTTGAGGCATCCCCCATCGACCTCACACGTTTTCCCCAAAGTTTTCCACAGATATCGTGGAAAACTTTTAACCATTTGTTAATCATAGATTTTAAAAAAAATTCTAGCTGTTGAGTCTCATAAGGCTTTTATAAATACTCATATTTTTAAAGCAAACCAACATCATTTATGCTATATTTTACAAATTAAATCCCTGAGCTACGGGTATTTTTTTATGATTTCATGGTTAAAAACGTTTCAAATTTATACTCAGCCACAGCTACTCGTTATTCTTCTTCTAGGATTTATCAGTGGTCTACCCTTTTTATTGACACTTTCAACATTAAGCTTTTGGTTGGCCGAATCTGGAATCAGCAACACAACCATTGGTCTTTTTATGCTCGTAAGCTTACCCTATAGTCTAAAGTTTCTTTGGGCACCTTTTGCGGATCATTACTCTCTACCTTATTTAACAAGTCGCTTTGGGCAACGTCGAAGTTGGGCGCTCATAAGCCAAGGGGGATTATTTCTCTCGCTTGTTTTGCTTGCTCAGTGTAATCCTGCCCAATCAATTAGCTTAACAGCATTATCTGCTTTCTGTGTTTCTTTCTTCTCAGCTTCCCAAGATATTATTATTGATGCGTATCGCATCGAAATCTTAAAAGCTCATCAAGGTGGTGCAGGAGCCGCTCTTGAAGCCATTGGGTTCCGTTTGGGCATGCTTGCATCTGGTGCTGGCGCCCTTTATTTAGCACATGTGTTCACATGGCGTACAGCTTATCTAACAATGGCCTCTGGCATTATCCTTGGTATCTTTATCTTTTACTGTATTGATGAACCTCCACACACAAAAATTACAACCCTCCCTTTTAAACGTACGAGGACTCTCACCTTACGGCAGTGGTTGCATACCTTATTCATTGCACCTTGGTCTCAGTTACCCCGCAAACAAGAACTTAGCTATCTTTTTCTTTTTATCTTCTTCTTTAAAATGGCAGATGCCATTCTCAATGCAATGTCCGCGCCATTTTTGTGTGAGATTGGGTTAAGCAAACTTGAATTTGCCCATATCACGAAAGTATTCGGCATTACCTTAATGGTTTTTGGTGGGTTGGTAGGCGGTGTTATGAACCACCAGCTGGGTATTTTTCAATCCATTATCATGTGTATTGGGCTACAAGGGATTTCTTCTCTTATGTTTGTTATTCAATCGCTTGTGGGATACCATTTAGGCGTTTTGATCATTACCGTAGGTGTCGAAAGTTTTTGTTCTGGCATGGTCTCAGCTATTTTTATAGCTTATATATCTGGTTTTTGTCGTCAACCCTATACAGCCAGCCATTTCACTCTTCTCTATTCTTTTGGGTCTTTTTCTCGAGTAGCTATTTCTGCTCTTGCAGGATGGTTGGCAGATTATCTAGGTTGGACAAGCTTATTTCTCTTAAGTGGTTGCGCTACCCTTCCAGCCGGTTATATCCTGACTAAGTTTAAACGGTTAAATGAAAAAAAGGAACCGAACACCCCCTTTTTTACAAGGCCAATCTGTCAGCACATAAGAAAGTAAGGAGTCATCCAGATTATACGGCGTATCATCAATTATCGCCTTTTAGACTACAAATAGCGGGGTCTTACGCTTCTGCTTCTCAAAATACTCCTCCTGTATTAAGAAAGACGAAAAAACGTGTATTATAAAAGTAACGTCTCAAACAAGAACAAACGCCAAGCAAAAACTTGTCGTGTTGGTTCATTAATTGCGGATACCATCACCCCTATTTGCCAACAAAATGGCTTTATCCAAGCACGTATCTTACTAGAATGGGACTATATTGTAACACCTCAGTTTGCCCAGTTTTGTATCCCTCTAAAATTGACATTCCCTGTACAACAACGCCATAATGGGAGCCTACTTCTCAAAGCAACAAGTAGTATGGCAACGGAAATATCCTACTTAGAACCTTTGATCATAAGCCGTATTAACCAATATTTTGGGTATCAAGCCATCAGCAAACTCCGTGTCCTTCAAGGCCCTATACCTCAGCGCTCCTTGCTTAAAAAACGTCCCCAAAAGCCACTTGAACCAGGAGTACAGGCTTCTTTGCAAATCTATGTTCAACCTGTTGAAGACGAGGATCTCCGGGCTGCTCTTTTGTCTCTGGGTATTGGCCTCTACAAGAAAGAAAAGGAATGACGCTGCACCTTACTCATAAAGATCAACTCATTAACTACTTTACCTCTGGATGCAAGCCTCTTTCTGAGTGGCGTATTGGCACAGAGCATGAACAATTCTTATTGCAATCCGGTTCTTTAAAACGCTTTCCTTATGAGGATAAGGCCGGTATTCATGCTCTTTTAGAGTCTTTGCAAACTTATGGTTGGGAACCCGTATTAGAACAAGGTCATGTTATTGCCTTAGAAATACCTTATCAAGGAGTCGCCATCACTCTTGAGCCGGGCGGTCAGCTTGAACTATCAGGCGCTCCCCTTCCAACCCTGCATGATACAAAAGCCGAGCTTGAAGCCCATATGAAGCAGGTGGGAAAGCTTATCAAAGATATGGATGGCGTCATGCTTCCCATGGGTACCGATCCTTTATCGTTGCGTGAAGAAATTCCTTGGATGCCCAAAGATCGTTATCGCCTTATGCGTCAATATATGCCTACCAAGGGAAAATTAGGACTGGATATGATGACGCGTACATGCACAGTTCAAGTGAATTTAGATTTTGCTAATGAAGTTGATATGGTTGCTAAAATGCGCATTGGCATGGCCTTGCAACCGCTTGCGACAGCTCTTTTTGCCTCTTCTCCTTTTCTGGAAAGAAAACCCACGGGCTATCAAAGTTATCGCGCACATATCTGGCAAAATACGGACCCTGACCGCTGTGGTATTTTACCCTTTATTTTTGAAGACAGTATGGGCTTTGAAAGGTACGTAGACTATTTATTGGATGTGCCCATGTATTTTGTCTATCGACGGGGAAAATATATCGATGCTCTTGGTCAATCTTTTCGAGATTTTATGGCAGGTCATTTACCTGCTTTACCAGGTGAATTTCCTACTTTGAAAGATTGGATGGATCAAACAACCATCACTTTCCCAGAAGTTCGTCTTAAGCAGTTTATTGAGATGCGTGGCGCTGATAGCGGCCCGCTAGAAATGTTGATCGCACTTCCTGCTTTTTGGGTAGGGTTGCTATATGATACAGCGGCACAAGATGAAACATTACAATTGATTCGTGAGTGGTCTGTGGACCAAATTCGCGATATGCATGTCAAAGTTCCACGCCAGGGGTTAACAACTGTTATCAACAACCAATCTCTTCAAAGAATCAGTCAAGAAGTGCTTGCCATTAGTGTCAGGGGACTTCAACGCCGGGCACAAAGGATAGGAACCCAAGATGAATCTCTTTACCTTACCCCTTTGCTAGAAATTGCCCAAACAGGTCGCACAATTGCCACTAAAGTAGTTGAAGTATTTAACAAAATGGACTCAATAGAAGCAGTTGTTCAACACTACACACATCTCTTTTCCTCAAAGAATTCCTTTAATATGGCCGAACATGCTTTTTCGGAAATTCCACCAAAAACCTCAGGTCGATGGTGACAAGTCAGCTGGCCAAAAATACGCGGGCCATGGTCAACCCCACCGCCTTTGGGATCAAAAGCACCAAAAAAGACGCGATCAACACGCGCAAAAGACAATGCTGTAGCACACATAGAACAAGGCTCCAGCGTCACATATATATCAGCACCCACGAGCCGTGGCGTTCCTAAAAGTCGAGAGCCTTCTCGAATGACAACGATTTCAGCATGGGCAGTTGGATCACGCCATTCCTCAACGCGGTTTCCGCTTTGGGCAAGGACTTTATCCTCAAAAACTAAAACCGCTCCTATGGGAACTTCACCACGGTTTCCAGCAATGCGTGCCTCACTCAACGCAAGAGCCATCCATTTAGAAATCATTAATCATCTCTCATCTAAGCTCATAATAGGCTACAGTATAAAATAAATTAAAGGAATACAATCATGGCAGAAAAATATCGCCTTGAGTCTGACTCCATGGGGCAAATTAAGATCCCAGCCTATGCTTATTGGGGCGCACAAACAGAGCGGTCACGCCAAAATTTTCATATCGGTAGTGAATTGATGCCTTTACCCCTTATCCGTGCCCTGGCTATTCAAAAGCGCTGCGCTGCTCAAACACATTTTACCTTAAAAACCCTTTCACCTCAGATTGCCAAAGTTATTATCAAAGCATCTGATGAGATTATTGATGGTCAGTGGGATGACCATTTTCCCCTTGCTATCTGGCAAACGGGGTCAGGCACCCAAACCAATATGAATATGAATGAAGTCATCGCCAATCGGGCCAACGAACTTTTAGGTTCCCCGCTGGGCACCAAAAAACCTGTGCATCCTAATGACCACGTTAATTTTGGCCAATCGTCAAATGATTCCTTCCCAACAGCTATGCATATAGCTACCGTTCAAGAGCTTCATAGCCGATTGATCCCAGCTCTAAATCACCTTCATAAAGCTTTACAAAAGAAAGTCCGAGCTTTTGGCTCTATCCTTAAGATAGGGCGCACGCACCTTCAAGATGCCACGCCCCTTACCCTGGGGCAAGAATTTTCCGGTTACGCAACACAAATTAAGATAGGTCTAGAACGGCTGGATGATTGTCTAAAACGTCTTTATCCCCTCGCTCAAGGAGGAACAGCCGTTGGGACAGGATTAAATTGCCCCCCCCAATTTGATCATCTTTTTGCTAAAGCTGTTGCAAATTTCACGAAGCTTCCCTTTATAACAGCTGCAAATAAGTTTGAAGCTTTAGCATCCCATGACGCCATTGTTGAAGTTTCCGGTGTTTTAAATGTGATCGCTATAAGCCTTATGAAAATTGCCAACGATATCCGTCTGTTAGCTTCAGGGCCTCGCTGCGGTCTGAATGAACTCTTTCTACCAGAAAACGAACCTGGCTCATCGATTATGCCTGGCAAAGTCAATCCAACCCAGGCTGAAGCCCTGACGATGGTAGCCTGCCAAGTCATGGGGAATCACACAACCATCTCTATTGCTGGAAGTCAGGGTCATTTTGAACTGAACGTGTTTAAGCCTGTTATGATTGCCAATGTCTTACACTCCATTCGCCTTCTGGCCGATGTAACCCTTAGCTTTACTGATAAATGCTTAAATGGTATAATGCCCAACAAGAAAAAATTAGCCATGAATGTTGCAAACTCTCTCATGACGGTAACAGCCTTAAACCCTGTCATTGGATATGATAAAGCTGCTGAAATAGTTAAAAAAGCTATGGCCGAAAATATTTCTTTAGAGGATGCTGCCCTAAAATTAGGTTTCCTAACTGCAAAGGAGTTCCAGCATCATATTCAAAAAGCATTTGGAATAAAATAGTTGAAGTTCGCAAAATGTAAAGATGGAGATACATATTGATTTTTACTCCTCCTGATTCTCTGGGATAGCCTCTTGTTTATATTTCTGAGAGATAAGAATATGGTTAAGCAGGCACGATAAAAGATTTGTAACACCTTGCTGTGTCACCCCACTGATCCCAAAAATTTCCGCATTACTTATTTGCTTTAACGCCCTAACTTTTTCTTGAACTTCTTCCTCGCTTAAAAGATCGCACTTGTTTAAACCAATAACTTCAGGCTTTTGTGATAATCCCCAACCATATTCTTCAAGCTCACGGCGAACGGTTTGGTAAGAAGCCTTTACGTCTTCCGCACTTCCATCGATCAAATGTAAAAGAACACGACACCGCTCCACATGACCTAAAAAGCGATGACCAAGACCTGCCCCTAGGTGCGCGCCTTCAATAAGCCCTGGTAAATCCGCTAATACAAATTCTCTATCATGGACGTAAACAACTCCCAACTGAGGGATCAGGGTTGTAAAAGGATAATCTGCGATTTTTGGCTTTGATCGGGATACCACAGAAAGGAATGTTGATTTCCCTGCGTTGGGTAATCCAAAAAGCCCAGCATCGGCAATTAATTTTAGCTGCATCCAGATCCAACGTTCCTCCCCAGGCCATCCAGGCGTTGTTTTACGTGGTGCTTGGTTGGTGGCTGACTTATAATGGGCGTTGCCAAACCCACCGTCTCCTCCTTGGGCAAGAATAGCTGTTTGTCCCGCTTCCACCATATCAACAAGGATTGTTTCTTTATCTTGATCAAAAACTTGTGTTCCCACAGGAACTTTTAAGATGATCGATTCACCAGCTTTGCCCGTTCGGTTGCGGCCCATGCCATGGTGGCCTTTTTCAGCCCGGAAGTGCTGTTGATACCTATAATCAATCAGAGTATTTAACTCATCAACAGCCACCAGGACAACATCCCCCCCCCGACCACCATTTCCACCATCAGGCCCACCAAATTCAATAAATTTCTCACGACGGAAACTACATGCCCCGGCACCCCCGTCTCCTGACTTAATATAAATTTTAACCTGGTCCAAAAATTTCATAAAAATTTACGCAAAGTAGTATATACCCATTTCCAATGATTTTGCCGGTTTTTGGCCACCGATCTGAAGCGGTCTTTTCATCCCCTGTTTTTCCTTCGGATGAGCCAACTCTAGGGCGTCAAAACAGGGTCGAAAATCCCGCCCTATCTCGGGCCCAAAATTCCGAAAAAATCATCGGAAACGGGTATAAAAGAAGTTTTTTATAGTATGCCCTGTCCCTATCTTTACAAGAAGAAGCCAAAAAAATCAAAAAATTAGTTTTCAACAGAAGACCTTTAATCTAATAATAAATCAGCTTAAGAATTTATTCTTAAAAGGTTTTTTATGTCAGATTTCAAGACATTGTCTCCCCCTTCATTGCCCATTTCTACTTCCACACGCCGGGAATTTATCCACTTAACAGCAGGCGCTATGAGTTTGGTTGGGATTGGTACCGTAGCCTGGCCCTTTATCAATAGTATGAATCCTTCAGCAGATGTGGTGGCTTTATCTACAATTGAAGTTGATGTATCATCTATTCCTGTAGGAGAAACCCATACAGTCATGTGGCGCGGCCAACCTGTTTTTGTCCGTCACCGTAAGCCCGAAGAAATTAAAGAAATGCGCGCAACTTCTTTGAAAACTCTGCCCGACCCAGAAACAGATGAACAACGTACCAAAGACCCAAATTGGCTTGTTGTTGTGGGAGTATGCACACACCTAGGATGCATTCCAACCCAGCGCAAATCTATACAAGCTTCTAACGATGATCAAGAAATTGGCTGGGTATGTGCATGCCATGGTTCCAGATATGACTATTCAGGACGCATCATTAGTGGTCCAGCACCTCGAAATCTTAAAGTGCCCACTTATGAGTTTATTAACCAGAATGCCGCTTTACGGATTGGCTAGAAGGCGATTAGATAAAAAACCATGGGCATTTTAAAATGGATTGATCGGCGTCTTCCTTTCATAAGTTTAGTCAATCATGAGCTACGTGATTATCCCACTCCAAAAAACCTTTCCTACATGTGGAACTTTGGATCACTGGCTGGAATGATCTTGATCATCATGATCCTATCCGGGATCTTTTTAAGCATGCACTATATTCCGCACGTCGACCATGCCTTTAATAGTGTTGAGCATATTATGCGCGATGTGAATGCAGGATGGCTTATTCGGTATATCCATATGAATGGGGCAACCCTGTTTTTTGTCGTTGTCTATGTCCATATTTTTCGCGGACTTTACTATGGATCTTACAAATCTCCCCGAGAATTACTATGGATCCTCGGCGTCATTATCTTACTTCTGATGATGGCAACCGCTTTCATGGGATATGTCCTACCCTGGGGACAAATGAGTTTCTGGGGAGCAACAGTTATCACCAACCTTTTCTCAGCTTTTCCATTTGGAGAAAGTATTGTCCATTGGCTATGGGGAGGATTTGCCATTGATAACCCAACCCTAAACCGGTTTTTTGCGCTCCATTATCTCTTACCTTTTCTCATTGTGGGTGTCAGCATTGTGCATCTTATTGCTCTTCACCAGTTTGGATCCAACAATCCTTTGGGCATCGAGCGAAAAGAAGCTGGTGACAGCATTCCATTTCACCCTTATTACACAATTAAGGACACTTTTGGGTTCGCTGTATTCTTAATGATTTATTGCGGATTTATTTTCTTTGCTCCTAACTTTTTTGGTGAACCAGACAACTATGTTCCGGCTAATCCCCTGGTTACCCCTCCTCATATTGTGCCGGAGTGGTATTTCTTACCTTTTTATGCCATTTTGCGTTCCATTCCAAGCAAGCTTTTGGGCGTTTTGGCTATGTTTGGTTCCGTCATGGTGTTATTCATTGTACCTTGGTTAGATCGACATCCTGTACGTAGTTCTCGCTTCCGCCCCTATCATCGATGGTTCTTTTGGCTCTTTGTTGTGGATTGTTTTATCCTTGGATGGGTTGGCGCAAATCCTCCTGAGGGGATGTTTATTCTCATTGGACGTGCAGCAACTTCTTATTATTTTGCACATTTTTTCTTCTTTCTGCCACTTTTAAGTTATCTAGAACCGGTTATGCCGCTGCCTTTGAGCATCAGCCGACCTGTCCTTGAGGAACGTCCCTCATGAATTGTCAATTTTTGGTGCACTTGGTAATTTCCCTCATATTTTTAAGTCCAACCTTTGGCGAAGGTGATACGCTTCCTATTCTCAAACACAAATGGTCATTTGAAGGACCAAGCGGTACTTTTAAAAAAGATGCACTCCAGCGGGGATATCAAGTTTTTAAGGAAGTTTGCTCCACTTGCCACGGATTAAAATTGGTTTCTTATGAGAAACTCATGGCCATTGAGCTCACTAAAAATGCCGTTAAAACACTGGCAGCCGAACATGAATACCCGGATTGGGACGATGAGGGCCAACCCACCCACCGCAAAGGCATCCCTTCAGATAAGATCCTTTCGCCTTATGTTAATGATAAAGCCGCTCGTTCTGCCAATAATGGTGCACTCCCCCCAGACCTTTCACTCATTATTAAAGCGCGCTTAAGGGGACCTAATTATGTGCGTGCTTTATTAACGGGTTTTTGTGAAGCTCCAGCAGGTATGATCATAGCTGAGGGTATGCACTACAATCCTTATTTTCCTGGGCGTCAAATTGCCATGGCCCCCCCTTTAGTGGATGGGCAAGTAACATTTGCCGATGGAACCAAAGCAACCGTAGACCAAATGGCAGAAGACGTGGTAACCTTTCTTTCCTGGGCTGCTGAACCAGAAATGGAAGAACGCAAACAAATGGGCGTAAAAGTTCTTTTTTACCTTTTCATCCTGACTTTCGTGCTTTATTTATCCAAACGCAAAGTGTGGAAAGATGTAACAAAAGACAATCATTGACAAGCACAAGGCCGTATCTTATAAAAATAATTAAAATCCTGTTGCCTTAAAAGGCTTAGAAAGGCCCTTAAAATGCGTGTTATTGTTGGTAAAAAGTGCCATCAAATGTCAGCCACTGAATTTATTAATTGACGTCAAAATTGAGATTCGGTTCTCATTGACGTTGGTACCGGTGACGGTCAGTTTGTTCTTGATCAAGCCCGACAATTTCCTCATAAGCTATGTATCGGCATAGATGCAGCAGCTGATGTTATGCGGCCACTTTCGCGCAAAACAACCATAAAGCCGCAGCGTGGCGGTATTTCAAACGCTCTATTCATTTGGGCTAGCATTGAGTCCCTACCACCCGACCTTCAAAGGATTGCGGATGAGATTACAATTCATTATCCTTGGGGTTCACTTCTTCATGCCTTAGTTGCACCTGATTTGAAAGCTCTAAAGAGCATAGCGCAGCTTGCCCACTCTAGAGCATCATTGACAATTTTGATTAACATTTCTATTTTCGAAGACGTTGAGTATTGTCAAAGACTTGGGTTACCTATCCTCACCCTTGAAAGGGTAAAAACTATTATCGTCCCCCAGTACCATGAAATTGGCATTGAAGTGAAGCACGCTCAAGTACTGGATCGAAATATTCCCTATCGTACAACCTGGGGCCAAAAATTAACTTGTGGTTCTGGTCGCAAGCAAATTTTATGGCTCCAAGCCATTATTCGATAAGTGAGCCAGGTGACAGGAACGCACATGAGAGGATCACGAATCAATTTTTGACAATATACGTATAAACTTCGACTTTACTGACCTAGGGGGGGCAGGAAAGGCACTAAAGAAATTGGCTATATCATGAATCAAAAGGCGAAAGATAAAACTAAACCGAGAATTTTGGTTCAGGGCTAGAAAAAAATTTATGAGCGACCGGAGTGTACAGACGAGTACATGAGGATCGCGAATCAATTTTTGACGACGCCATGAATCAAAAGGCGAAGGTTGTTCGTACTCTCAACCCCCCATAGATGCCCAAACCAGGTTGCTGATACCCATTAGGACTTTCATAACGATGATTCAAGAGATTTTCTCCACGACCATAAATTTCCCAATGATCGTTAAGTTGATAAGAGGTTTGTATACCAACAATGGTATAACTGGGCATTTTAACTCTGTTAGGATAATTCATAAAATCAAAGTCAGTTTGTGGCCCGACGCAAAGAATATCACCGCTTACTTGCCATTTTGAAGTTACTTGTCCAATCAATTGAATTGTCGCTTTATTGCGGGGGCGGCGTACCAATGTCAATTGGGTTTGTTCGTCCCAAGCTTGCGTATAAGTATGGGTTAATTCCACACGCCATGTTTCTGTCGCTTGAAATTTTATAATGCCTTCAAACCCTTGTGTGCGAGCTTGATGGCGATTGATATTGGTGTTTCCTCCAAAAACGATCAAATCTCGAATATAATTTTGAAAAAAAGTTATACCTAAGTTAAGCCGCTCATGAAAAAAAGAGTGTTCCACCCCGAAATCCCAACCGAAACTCCTTTCAGGTTTTAAGTTTGGGTTGCCCGAAAAAGAAGGGCTTTTGTAAAAACGTTGAGAAAGAGTTGGTGCTTTAAATCCCGTTCCAACGCTCCCTTTAAAAATCGTGCTTTGTAAGCGATATTCGCCTCCCAATCGATATGTTGGTGCTGTTGGAAGTCCTTGATATTTATCCAATCGGGCTGATGTTGATAGTATAAAAGGCTCAACGGTCCGCACCGTTATAATGCCGCCAACCCCTCCATGGACGGAGTTTGCTTGATTTGCAGGACTCAATAGTCGGTGTGTATAAAATTTTTCTTGAGCAATTTGGGTGGCTACTTGTACTTCTACTTGCTCATTAACAGCAAGCTTTTGTTGCCAATCAGCTTGTGTTTGCGTTCCTTTGTTTTCTCCATCTTTTTGACCAAATGGATTTTGATTCTCTCGGTTACTCATATAATGACCAACCCCCAACTCATGCGCCCATTTTCCATTCGACCCTTCGAAATGCCCCTGTAATCGATTAAAACTTTCTATCATATTTTGCCGCCAGGGGTCTATTCTTTGCGGCGATCCTCCTCGAAACCCTAATTGACGAGTCAAGTACCGGCTAAAAAAAGAAACATAGGCTGATTCACGTTCCACCCCTAACCGCATAGCCATATTTTCTTGATGCAAAGGATCATCAGCTTTGTTACGCAGCAAAGAATGCAAGCGGTCAGGTGTGACTGGAGACCCAGATGATTGTAAGCGTGAGGCAGCTAACTGATAGCTTACCCGACCTTTTTGTCCTTGAAATCCAGCAGCTTGCTGATAGGTATGATACGATCCCATCTCGGCTTTCCCGTGCACCCTGAAAGCATCTTTACCTTTCTTTGTATCAATAAGAAGAACTCCTCCAATAGCATCTGATCCATATAGACTACTTAAAGGCCCACGGACAATCCGAATTTTTGCTATGTCATCAACAAGCCAAGGAGCCAAATCAACTGCTCCATTATCTGCACTCACATCATTGATATGCATTCCATCAAGGATAACAGCTGTTTGTCCTGTTGATGCCCCCCGCATTGATATCGTTGCTTTCTGACCAATACCACCATCCTGGGTAATATAAGTGCCTAGTACACGCCGCAGCGCGTCTACCAAAGTCACGGACTGCTGCTGTTTTAAATCATCAGCCGTAATACAAGTTACATCCGACGTGTCTAGGGGAGTCGGAAAGGGTAAGGCTGTTGCACGAACAATAACTTTTGGTAATTGAGCAGATGACCTTTGTGCTTGTTGGGCAACTATGCCAGGTATAAAGATAAGCAAGTAAACAACATAGAGACAAATACGCATAGAGGGGAATAAGACCTCCCGCTTGTGGTTGATGTGCATCACCACATGCGGTTATCCCGTTCCATAAGAAGCACCCCGCCCCATGGAAAAGTGATGCAATACCATTGGCAGGTCTCCTGGCTGATGGGTCATTGTTTAAAGGCTTGCCTTCCCAGTTTCCCAGTGGCTTTTCGTCCTTTACAAGGATTACCTTTAACTCTCCATTCACAGTTGCGGGGGCAGCCACAGCTAAATCCTTAAGAAATTCTGTGTTCCCTTTTCATTCGGTTATATACCCATTTCAGATGATTGTGCTGGTTTTTGGTTCCCGATCTGAAGCGATCTTTTCATCCCCTGTTTCTCCTTCGAGAGAGCCAACTCTCGGCGTTGAAACAGAGTCGAAAATCTCGCCCCATCTCGGGCCCAAAATTCCAGCACAATCATCTGAAATGGGTATAGGCCGAAACCAACAGATCAGCTGTAAACTTGCTCAAACATATACTTGGTGTCAAGAGTGAAAAAGGACATACTTCACAACCCAATAAAGTTTTTTTATCGTCTTTCTGTAAAGCGCTATAGACAGCAATTTTATTTGTATTGGCAAACCATTTCTTAACCTTTTTGTGATTTACTAAAAGATGGGGGGTTTCCCTTTAACCTTTTTACAAGGAGTATGAGCAAAGTGATGAATACACCATTTAAATTTTTATCCACAGTGGGTTTTTTTGTTCCTGCTTTCTTCCTAAGCTCACAAGATACCCAATCCATTGACATTAACCCTTATGTCTTTTGTACAAATTCATGCAACCCTACCTCATGTAGCGATTTGGGCATTAAAGCACGGTGTCAAAAAATATGTAAAGACGAAAGCACGTGGAAACACGTTGCCAGCCTCCAGATGAGTAAATCCAGCAAAGATTTCCGTACGTCACCAGACAAGCAGAAGAAAGACTTGATGCTTTACTCAAGCGACATCGCTCAGTGCTTGGAACTTAAAGCGCCCGTGTCTGTACTAGAAAATCCTGCACCCAAGCCAGCCCCCGTACCAACTTCACCATCATCTTCTATAGGTTCTATTGCCCATCCCAATGTTAGAGATGATTTGTGTGGCACTGCTATAAGGAATGAAATAGCAGCATTGCACAAAGATAAACAGTTAATGGATACACAGATTGATGCGCAGGCTGCAGAACTTGGGACTGCTTTAAACCCAGCCCAGTAAATCAGTAAGTTACCTTAATAAGCACCCATAGGGTTTCATCAAATCCTATGGGTGTTGCTTTCTGATTTCTTTAAAGCTTCCATTCTTTGCCGACGGTATTCTTCAATTGTTAAAAGGTGATCTTTTGGAACATAGTCTATAAAAAGCTTGCCCCTTATATGATCCACTTCATGCTGGATAATGCGAGCAAGAAAACCTTCTGCCATTCCTTCCACAAGCTCACCGGTTAGTGTATATGCCTGATACCGTATCTTCTTGTAACGACTTACTGGCCCTGCCACTTCAAGTACAGAAAAACAGGCTTCATAATCTTCGTGTGTATCATGACCTACCCCTTCATATGAGGGATTAATCCAAATAGTCTTATCCATAAACTGAGTAAAATCCGAACGCCACTTTTTGTAATCTTCATTTTCAGAAGCAGCAAAAACAATAATTTGTTTGGCAATGCCGATTTGGGGGGCCGCTAAACCTGCACAATTTTGTTCTTGATCAAACTTTGTTTCTAAAATGTGAATATCTTGCATGTCTGCAGCAGTTAATGGAAAAGATAATTGTTGAGCTGGTGTTTTTAAAATAGGTGGTGAGTCATGAGTTGTTAGATTAACAGCCACATAATTTGGTAAAGACTGATCAGGCACATGTGTGCATGAAGATAATGTTGTTGCCATTCCTAAAACTCCTAATAGATGAAGTATTCTACCTTTTCCATAAGAGAAACCATCGACCCATTCATCCTCGATTAATGATCGTATTATATATGGCCTGGTTGACGGAAATTTTTGCCTGCGTACGCAAGCTTCTTATATAAAGAGTTGTTGCATCTTGATACGCCAAATCTAATAATTTTTTTTCCATTTGCTCCCTCTTTTCCTTTAAGGGCTCTGGGTTAAATGGCAGAATCTTTTGAAGCATCACAACTTGAATACCACCATTTGTGCGGTCTGGCGTAACGCCAATAGTTGCCTTGCCAACTTTTAATTCAAACATTTGATTAACGAGCTGTGGCGTAAACTGCTTATGAATTTTATCGTCTTTTTCTGAATCTACACGACTTAAAGGGTCCAGCATCTTAATAGACAGTTTTCGACTCAATGCCAAACGAGATAAGTCAGCTACAGACCGAGCATCTTTAGCAAGTTGTTGGGCCACAATTATGCTCAAGTGAAAACGCTTATCCTGCAACCATGCTTTGGTTACTTTATCTTTTATATCTGCAAAAGCAGGCACATGAGCTGGCTTAATGGCATCTATATGAACCACATATGAAACGCCCTCCTTGGTATCAATAACCGGACTATCAGAATTTTCAGGTAGAACAAAAGCTTGATCTAAGATTTCAGTTCGACCAATTTCTGGTAAAATAGATTTTTCATTAATGTCTTTTCCTAACCTAGACATGGCTCCAATTGATTGGATCTTAAAATGATGCTCTTTGGCAATCTCGGCTAAGGTGGCCCCTCCTGCCAATGCATCTTCAACCTTATTTTTAAGTTCATAAATCTGGTCATTTGCCATTTGAATCTTGAGGTCAGATTCAAGTTGAGAGCGTATGTCTGCAAAAGACTTTGTAAAGCTGGGCTCAATTTTAGAAACAACATAAATTTGCCAACCTGTAGGTGTTGAAAGAGGGCCAATGACTTGGCCGAGTTCAGCTTCAAATATGTGATCAGCTGTCAAACCTGGTAATTGTTGTTTGGTAATTAATCCTAAGTCTTTAAATTCACTTTTATAGTCCTTAGCAACCGCTGGAACAGAACGTCCTTTTTTTAACGATTCCACGGCTCCTTTAGCTTTTGCTTCATCTGTACAATTAATTTGCTTAACTTCTCTCTTTTCAGCTATTTCAAATTCAGCTTTGCGTCGTTCGTACTCCTCCTGCAACTGACCGATGGAAATTGTTATTCGATCCTTAAAAAGTTTGGGATCAATTTCAAGTACGGTCACTTGGCGCATTTCTTCTTGTGTAAATTGCGCCTGGTTTTGTTGGTAATACTTTTCCAACTCATCCGCTGTAGGGACGTCTTTGACCACCATCTTGTTAAATGGAACCATCACAACAGCAAAAACCCGCTGCTCAAAGAAACCTTGGAATAGAAGATCTACATATGTCCTTGGTAGATGCATCCCTGAAATCAAAGCGCCAAAAAGCTGTTGTTGCTGCAGTTCAGAACGTACATCTGTAACAAACTGTGCTTCTGTCAAATGATTGTTATGCAACAAATAATCAAAAGCCCGTTTATCAAATTTTCCTTGTTCGTCTAAAAACGCAGGGATACCTTGAATACGCGTTCGTATAGCTGCATCTGTTACAGTGATGCGACGTTTTTTAAGCTCTGCTGCCACTAAGTAGCGATCAATTAAAGAATCAAGGATTTTTTGAGGGAACCCCATTTCCTTAACCTGCGCAGATGTTAATTGTCCTTTGGAAATTTCCAGGGCTTTATTCACCATATTTTGCAAGCGACCTGCAAATTCTTCCTGAGTAATATTTTGTCCGTCAACCGTTGCAATGGGGCGCATATTCATGTAGTTCAAAATAATATCGCTGACACCCCACATACTAAAGCTTATAACTAATAGAACAAAAAGTCCCTTAACAAACCAACTCCCAGATTTTTCACGTAATTTCTGCAGCATCGATTTTATAACTCATTTAGTTTAGGTAATAATACCAAAACTTTTTATCGCCTGATCTTCTTTTAAGGTCGCTTAACCCTTGCGAGATTTAGAAGACAAGCATATAAAAAGCTATCCATACTCTAATCAATGCAAAGGTCAATTGCAATGGCTTTTGGCGGGTTACCTCTAGAATTAAAAGGAAAATCAATGAATAAAACCATTGTTGCCAATTGGAAAATGAACGGCTCAAGGGCCTTTATTGAAGACTTTCTCTCTTTCTTAACACCTTCTTTGATAACATCCCCCTATCAAATCATCTTATGCCCTCCTTTCCCTTATTTGTTTGCGGTAAGCAAGGCACTTAAAAATACCCCAGCTCACCTGGGAGCACAGAATTGTCACATTGCCCCAGAAGGAGCCTTTACTGGCGAAACCAGCGCTTTCATGCTATCTGATCTTGGTTGCAAAGCAGTTATTATCGGACATTCAGAACGGCGTGCTTTTTTTAATGAAACCGATGAATTAATAAAAGCCAAAGTTACAGCTGCTCATGCTGCTGGCCTTACAGCCATTGTATGTATAGGCGAAAGCTTAAACGTTCGACAAGCAGGACGTGCTATAGAAACAGTTATTCAGCAACTTAACGCTAGTTTACCCAGTTCTTCCACACTTCAGAATACGATGGTTGCCTATGAACCTATTTGGGCCATTGGCACCGGCTTAACGCCTTCTTTAGAAGAAATTGAAGAGATGCACCAAGCACTCCTTTCTGACCTACCCTTGCTTTACGGTGGTTCTGTGACTGACAAAAATATAAAAGAAATCCTTGCATTACCTCACGTCAACGGCGTCCTTGTAGGAGGCGCCAGTTTAAAGACAGATATTTTTAAAAAAATGATCAGTTAAGTTAAGGAAAAAATTGGCTTATTGGTAACTTTATTGTAAGCTTAATATCTTGACCCACGATTATCTTATCCTATCTCAGATGTTTAGTCCCAGATTGTAGTTAATCTATGGAATTTAGTTCTATTTAATTATTAAAAATAACACAAAATTTACCTTCTTGCCTCAAAATGAAGAATAAGGACTGCAATGGCTTAACATTCTATAAGAGAGGAACAGCATACGTGCATCAAATAAATATTGTTGGAGTTGGTTCCGGATGGGGAGCTAAAGATATAGGAACAGCTGATGGGACCAAAGTTCTTTTAGACCAAATTCCACCTTATTTCCAACGTGTCCCTGTCATTAATTCCTTTTGGCATGGAAAACAATCTTTATGCTTTTCAAACCCCAAGCCTCTTCCTTTAGAACAAGCCAAGCAACATGCTGAACATATTTTTGAGATGAGCCAATGGCTCAGCAAGCAAGTAAAAACCTGTATTCGACAAGGAAGCAAGCCGCTTATTTTAGGAGGAGACCATTCTATAGCCATTGGAACATGGAGTGGCGCCAAAGCAGCATTACAAGGGGAGGACATGGGTCTCATTTGGATTGATGCTCATATGGATGCCCACACTTTTGAAACGAGCCCCTCACGCAATATCCATGGAATGCCACTTGCGATTCTTTTAGGTTATGGGGAAGAGCGTTTGACTAACCTTGAAAACACCTACCCTAAATTAATGCCTGAGAATTTATGTTTAATTGGTACCCGCAGCTTTGAGGAGGGAGAAGCTGCTCTATTGGCACAATTAGGTGTGCAAGTTTATTCAGTTAAAGATGTCCAAGAAAGGGGATGCACAAACGTATTCCAAGAAGTGCGCCATAAACTGAGCGCACGCCGCTTTGGTATGAGCATAGACGTTGATGCATTTGATCCAACAGAAGCACCCGGTACAGGCATATCAGAACCTAATGGATTAAAGTTACAAGATATTAAAGAGGCTCTGCAAAACCTTGCTCAAGACCCGAATTTTATTGCCCTTGAAATTGCTGAGTTCAATCCTCACCGTGATATCAATAACAAGACTTGCCAATTGGTTTGGCAGCTTGCCACACTAATAATAGGAGGTTTCAATGAAGGTTAACGAAATGATTTATTCTAAGACAACTTTAAAATCCCAAGACTATATTGATTTAGAAACGAAGTGGTGTGCCCATAATTACCATCCGTTACCTGTTGTTTTAACGCGGGGACAGGGAGTTTGGCTGTGGGATGTGGAGGATAAGAAATACCTGGATATGATGTCAGCTTATTCGGCTGTGAGTCATGGTCACTGCCATCCTAAGTTATTGGCTACCCTTAAAGAACAAGCAAACCGTTTAGCGATGTGCTCCCGTGCTTATTACACGGATGTTTTACCTCTTCTGGTGAAAAAACTTTGCGCTGTAACGGGCATGGATCAGGCATTACCAATGAATACGGGCGCTGAAGCGGTTGAAACAGCTATCAAAGCTGTACGCAGGTGGGGACATTTTTCTAAGAAGATTCCGGAAAATAAAGCTGAAATCATTGTTATGACCCATAATTTCCATGGCCGTACGAGTGGTATTATAAGTTTCTCCAGCGAGCCAGAGTATAAGATTGGATTTGGTCCTTTTTTACCAGGATTTAAAGAAGTTCCATTTGGAGATGCAGTTGCTCTAAAATCTGCCATCACCCCTCAGACATGTGGGGTCTTAATGGAACCCGTTCAAGGGGAAGCAGGAATTATTGTTCCACCTAAAGGATGGCTTACACAAGTTGCTCAAATATGTAAAGACCATAATGTCCTCTTAATTGTGGACGAAGTGCAAAGTGGTTTAGGACGCACGGGCAAAATGTTTGCTTGCCAGCATGAAAATATTGACCCTGATGGTATGATTTTAGGTAAAGCTTTAGGTGGAGGATTCTTACCTGTTTCTGCACTTGTGGGGAAGAAACACCTTATGGAAGTTTTTACTCCTGGCAGCCATGGATCAACCTTTGGTGGGAATCCCTTAGGAGCAGCTGTTGCTTTACGTGCCCTTGAATTAATTGAAGAAGAACACTTGGTAGAAAAAAGTGCTGAATTAGGGAACTATCTGATGACGAAATTAAAGTCTATTCAGGCTCCTTGTATTCGCGACATTCGAGGAATAGGTCTGTGGATAGGTCTTGATTTTGATCCATCAATTGTGAGTGCTCGTACCATTTGTGAAAAATTAAAGGAACGGGGAGTCCTATCCAAAGAAACCCACCACACAGTTGTTCGCCTTGCACCCCCATTGATTATTACCAAAGAAGAGTTAGATTGGGGGGCTGAACGGATTAAAGAGGTCGTAGAAAGGTGTGGGTCTTGATTGCGGCTTATTTTTTGCCTCTAAAGTAGAACCTATCCAACACCTCTATTGAGCAACTTTCGATGTCAATCTTGGGATAAATCTCTTCAAAAGCCTGACAATACACTTCAAAATCAGGAAGAGCCGATAATTGATGAGATAGTTGGTCTTTCCATCCAACAGCACATCAGAAGTCCTCTAATTAGGATTAACTATAGTAATGGCATATCAATTTACTTATTTTGTAAATTAAGCGATGGTATTTCTGATAAGAAACTCTCTCCCAATGTTTTTAAGTATATAAATGGAAGTAACGGATACCTAGCCCAGTACTTGTCCCACAAGTTTGGCTGTATAATCTACAAGAGGAATAATTCTTCCATAATTCATGCGGGTAGGGCCGACAACACCAATAGCGCCCAAGATGTGCTGGCGAGAATTTTTATAAGGAGCGACAACAAGAGAGCACCCTGAAAGGCTAAATAGATTATTTTCAGCGCCAATAAAAATTTGTATACCTTCTGCTTTAATGGAAGCATCTAAAAGCTCAATAAGTGTTTCTTTGGTGTCTAAAACCGTGAATAAATCCCGAATATTATCTAAATCTTCAACAACCGTAACATTATTCAGAAGGTTACTTTGTCCCTTGACAATGAGTGAGCCGCCTTGGTCTCCTTCACTCCATACCCCAAGTCCTGTTTCGACCACTTTGGCAGTTAATGTATCCAAACGGGCCTTATGCTGCTTGAGTTCCTCAAAAATGATGTGCTTAGCATCACTGAGGGTACGCCCAGCCAGACGGTTGTTTAGATAGTTTGATGCCTCAATTAAAACATTGGATGGGATACCCATAGGAACCTCAATCAAGCGATTTTCTACAATCCCATCTTCGGTAATAAGCACTAAAATAGCCTGGCCCGCATTTAAGCTAATAAATTCCACATGTTTTAAAGGGGATTCGGACTTGGGCGCTAACACTAAACCTGCGCATTTGGACAAGCCAGAAAGCATGGATGTAGCTTCTTGTAACACATCTTCTACCTTGCGCCCAGCAGCCATGCAACGCTGCTCAATATAGATACGATCGCCTTCCGTTAAGTCACCAACTTCTAATAGACCATGCACAAAGAAACGTAACCCTGCCTCTGTTGGTAAACGACCAGCTGAGGTATGGGGAGCATATAAAAGACCAGCTTCTTCTAGGTCTGCCATGACGTTACGGATCGTTGCTGGTGATAGACACGTTTTTAGACGACGGGAAAGGGTACGAGAGCCAACAGGTTCACCTGTTTCTACATATGCATCAACAAGTCCACGAAAAATTTCGATTGAACGTTTATTGAGTTCAGCAACCGTAAGAGACATGTTTTAATCTTTCATTTACTTATACCATGTAGTAAAAAAACGATAAAATGTCAAGGAAGCGCGGAGTTGTCCTTATGAAAAAGTTGGTGCACTATTGATTAATTTTGTAAAAACGGTTTAGTTACATATGGTCATAGTTATATGCCCAGGGAGAGATTTATGTTGCAATTATCAGCATCTGAATTCAAAACCCATTGCCTAAAGCTTATGGATCTTGCCCGAAAGAAAGGGGAAACGGTTATTATCACGAAGAGAGGCATTCCTGTCGCCAAACTTATTCCTTTTAAAGAGCCGTCAGCCCCTATTTTTGGCTTTATGGCCGGAACTTTAGAAATTAAAGGAGATATCATAGAACCGATCGATCTGGAACCATCACCGAGAAAGGTTATATAATGCGCTGCAATAAAAGGGAACCTAATGAATTACGCCCGGTCTTTTTAGGGCCAAACTTTACCAAATACGCTGAAGGGTCTTGCTTTGTTAAGTTTGGTGATACCCATGTTATTTGTACGGCAACAATTGAAGAAAAAATTCCTCCTTTTTTGCGCAATACGGGTTCTGGGTGGATCACGGCAGAATATGGTATGCTGCCACGTGCTACCCACCAGCGTGTGGATCGAGAGGCTTCCAAGGGTAGACAGTCAGGACGAACCCAAGAAATCCAACGCTTAATTGGACGTTCCTTGCGTGCAGTGGTGGACTTGACCTTGTTGGGAGAACGTCAAATCAAGGTTGATTGTGATGTTTTGCAAGCGGACGGTGGTACACGTACTGCCAGTATTACTGGTGCTTATGTAGCTCTTCATCAAGCTTTAGCTCATATGGTTAAGAGTAAGGTCCTGGCTCAACTACCCATTATCGACCAAGTCGCTGCCGTTTCCTGTGGTTTGTTAAAAAGTGAGGTTATTCTTGACCTTAACTATGAGGAAGATTCCGCTGCTGATGTGGATGCCAACTTTGTGATTACGGGATCAGGCAACTTGGTTGAACTTCAAGCAACAGCTGAAAAACATTCCTTCAGTGACGAAGACTTTGGCAAGATGCTTAGCCTTGCTCGCAAAGGTATCCAGGAGCTTATTAACCTACAACGTCAAGTTTTAAAGATTGATTAAACCCATTACTTATTTTTTTTCATGGACAAAGCCACATATTAAGCTGCATTAGCGGAAGTTGTCGGTAATCCCTTAGTTGTAGAATATTCAAAATGTAAAATTTCTTCCGGGTATAAAAACGCACGAATCGCATGGGCAGCATAGGCAGCTTCGCTAAAGCCTGTTAAAATTAATTTTAATTTATGGGGATAAGTAGCAACATCCCCAATGGCGTAAATACCTGGGCGGGTTGTTTGAGCTGTCAAAGGATCAATGATGATATGATGGTTATCCAGTCCAAGTCCCCACTCAGCGATGGGTCCTAAATTCATAGAAAGTCCAAAAAAGGGTAATAACACATCTGCTGGTAAAGTCCTTGTCTCACCTTCTAAGGACTGAACAATAACTGCAGTGATTTGACCATTATCGCCTTCAAGCCCTGCAAGCTGAAAGGGGATAACAAGGTCAATTTTGCCCATATTGGCTAAAGCCTTAAGTCGGGCTTCACTTTCAGGGGATGCCCTGAACTTTGGACGGCGATGAACCACACAAACATGGCCAGCAACCTCGCTGAGCGATAATGCCCAATCAACAGCAGAATCTCCACCACCAGCAATAACAATGTTCTTATTTCGATAAGATTCACGAGATCCTATGTAGTAATGGACGCTTTTGCCTTCATAATCTTCAATTTCTGGTAACGGGGGGCGATTGGGGCCAAACGCACCAACACCGGCTGCAATAATAATGGCTTTAGCGTGAATTTGGGTGCCTTTTGATGTCATTATTTGCCAGTTTTTACCTGTTAGGTCTGTTGGTGTAATCCCTGTTACCTGTTGTCCAAGATGAAAAGCGGGATGAAAAGGCAAAATTTGTTGATGTAAATTCTCGATAAGGCCAGCGCCGGTAATTTGTGGATAAGCTGGAATATCGTAAATGGGCTTTTCTGAATATAAAGCGGTACATTGCCCTCCTATCACATCAAGGGCATCTATGACATGACACTTTAATCTTAACATGCCGCACTCAAACACCGCAAACAACCCAACTGGACCTGCGCCAATAATGACAACATCCGTCGTTTGAACCAACATGGACGCTCCGTCTAAAATTTAGATTGTAACTTTAAGCAGGTGCTAAGGCCTTAACTTTTTTAGAAAGACGAGACACTTTGCGGGAAGCTGTATTTTTATGAATGGTTCCTTTGCTGACGCCACGCATAATTTCTGCTTCCGCTTCCTTTAGCGCAATACCAGCTTCTGGTTTCTTACCATCAACAAGAAGTAACTCAACCTTCTTAATGAACGTGCGGATGCGACTGGTGCGTGCACCGTTTTGTGCTGTGCGTTTTTTGATCTGCCGAATGGCTTTCTTAGAAGATGTATGATTGGCCATAACTTACCCTTTAGTCAAATACTAGAATCATATTGATCTAAACTATATAGCTGAAGTTAGGGTTTACCGTCAATCTTTAAAAGAAGTCTATTTTTTGCAAAAATAAGAAATGATTCTAACTTTCCTTTGATCCAGCATCCACTACAGCTAAAGCTGCCATATTCACAATACCACGGGTGGTAATGGATGGTGTAACAATATGAATAGGCTTCTGACATCCCATCAAAATAGGACCAACAGTTAAAGCATTCCACAAAGATTTACCCATGTTAAAGGCGATATTAGCCGAATCTAGGCAAGGCATCATTAAAAGGTTCGCCTGTCCGTGTAGTTTTGAATGGGGGAATATTTGTTGGCGGATATTCTCTGAAAACGCAGCATCAGCATGCATTTCTCCTTCGACCTCTAGGTCGGGGGCATTTTGATGGAGCCAAGCAGTTGCCCGACGCATTTTATAAGCAGATTCAGTTGTCCCAGCGCCAAAGTTTGAGTGAGAAAGAAGAGCTACCTTTGGAACAATACCAAAGCGACGGACCTGATCAACAGCCATAAGTGTCATTTGACAGATTTGCTCAAAAGTTGGATCAGAATTGACATAAGGGTCACAGACAAATAAAGCACCATTATCCCGAATCAGGACACCCAATGCTGCCATCACTTTACTGGTGTCGTCTTCTTCATCAAACATCTGACGAACCAACCCCAAGTGAATATGGTAGCGGCCGATGACACCACAAAGCATGGCATCCGCATCCCCTAAATGAACGGTCAAAGCTCCAATCGTTGTTGGGCTGGTACGCGTTAAAATCCGCGCAACGTCTGGGGAAATACCTTTACGCTGCGTGAGTTGGTGAAGAGCCTGCCAATAGCGGTCATAACGGCTATCTTTATTAGGGTCGATGATTTCAAAATCTTCTCCTGTTTTAATGCGTAAACCCAAGCGCTTAATGCGTGTTTCAATAACAGCCGGTCGTCCAATTAAAATGGGTTTTACCATTTCTTCATCAACAAGAATTTGAATTGCTCTTAAAACCCGTATGTCTTCACCTTCAACAAAAGCAATGCGTTTTGGGGATGCCTTAGCTTGTTGAAAAATCGGTTTCATAACCATAGCTGAGTGGTAAACATATTCGCTAAGTTTTTCTCGGTAAGCTTGTAAATCAGCAATAGGACGGGTTGCAACGCCCGTTTCCATAGCAGCTTGTGCAACCACCGGCGCAATTTCCATAATGAGGCGAGGATCAAAAGGCTTGGGAATAATATACTGGGGGCCAAAGGTATGCACTTCACCTCCATAAGCCTCAATAGCAATATCGGAACCTTCAACCTGAGCTAGATTAGCAATGGCTTTGACACAAGCAATTTTCATTTCTTGATTAATGGTTGTTGCCCCTACGTCTAACGCACCTCGAAAAATAAAGGGAAAGCATAAAACATTATTGACTTGATTGGGGTAATCTGTACGGCCTGTAGCAACAATGGCATCAGAACGTATTTCATGAACCTCGTTGGGGTCAATCTCAGGTTCGGGATTAGCCAAAGCCAAAATTAAAGGATGGGAAGCCATGGTTTTAACCATGTCTTTGGTAACGACATGACCGGTTGAAAGACCTAAGAAAATATCAGATCCAACCATGGCTTGTGCTAATGTCCGGTGAGATGTGTTGGCCGCGTATCGGCGTTTGCTCTCGCCCATTTGATTTTCACGTCCAACATGAATAACCCCTTCTCGGTCAGTAAGAATAACATTTTGAGGATTTAATCCCAAAGCTACCAGCAAATCCAAACAAGCGATAGCAGCAGCTCCTGCACCAGAAGTTACCAGTCTCACTTGCTCTATATTTTTGTTGACGAGCTGCAGGCCATTTAAAATGGCGGCGGCAACGATAATAGCCGTACCATGTTGGTCATCGTGAAAAACCGGGATCTTCATTCGTTCTTTAAGCTTTTCCTCAATATAAAAGCACTCAGGCGCTTTGATATCTTCAAGGTTAATACCGCCAAAGGTCGGCTCTAAGGCCGCAATGATATGAACTAATTTATCCGGGTCAGTTTCATTAACTTCTAGATCAAAGACATCAATGCCAGCAAATTTTTTAAACAGAACCGCCTTTCCTTCCATTACAGGCTTGGCAGCCAGGGGACCAATATTTCCTAAACCCAAAACAGCTGTACCATTAGAAATAACGGCAATGAGGTTACTACGCGCAGTTAAATTCGCTGCTTCATCAGGTGAATCTGCAATTGCGCGGCTCGCTCCAGCCACACCCGGAGAATATGCAAGGGCTAAATCACGTTGATCAGTCAGGGGTTTTGTCGGGTAAATGGATAATTTACCGGGGATAGGATATCGGTGATAATCCAATGAGTCTTTATAAATGTTGGATTTCATGTGTATCAAATGCTTTCAGATATAAAACTGGGTAGCGTTCAACAAGGGCTTGAATGGTGCGGTCGAGAAGACTCGAACTTCCACGGTGTCTCCACCACAGCGACCTCAACGCTGCGCGTCTACCAATTCCGCCACGACCGCTCAACCTCATGGTTACTTCTTCAATTGAATACCAGATCACCCAAAGGGATTCAAGCAGATTTGAAGTTGACACCTTTTGCTCGTTCCTCAAAAGCGGTAATCATTTTTTTGACGATCTCCATAAAAACAGCATCAACCATCCGTTGGAACAAAGAAGATTGGAATTCAAATTCAATGAAAAAATCAATCATGACGCCAGTGCCATGGGGAGAAAAAACCCAATGGTTGTTCAGATGCTTAAAAGGTCCCTTGATATAGCGAATCTCGATTCGCTGCGGCGCTATTAAAATGACTTCAGACCGATACGTGCCTTGAAAAAGCTTATAGCCTGCCGTAAGGTCTGCTATAAAGCCTTGGGGAGTGGGGTCAATAATACGGGCCTTTAAAATCCAAGGAAGGAATTCGGGATACCGCTTTACATCAGCAACAATATCATAAAGGATCTGAGGAGAATAAGGAAGAACGCGCTTTTCAACGTGATAAGGCATTGAGTTTAAGCCTGGCTACTTTTAACTTTGCAAAATCATCACCTGCATGATACGAGGAACGTGTCAAAGGGGAAGAAGCCACCATCAAAAAACCTTTACCACGCGCCATAGAAGCATATTCTTCAAATTCTTGGGGAGGGATAAAATCCATGACAGGATGGTGCTTCAGTGTTGGTTGCAAATACTGTCCAATGGTTATGAAGTCTACGTGCGCAGCCCGCAAATCATCCATCACTTGGTAAACTTCTGATTTTTTTTCACCAAGCCCAACCATTATACCTGATTTAGTAAAAAGAGTTGGGTCAAGCTTTTTGACCTGGTCTAAAAGACGTAAAGAGTGGAAGTATCGCGCACCAGGGCGAACACTTGAGTAAAGCCGTGGGACGGTTTCTAAATTGTGGTTATAAACATCTGGACGAGCAGCAACCACAATTTCAACAGCCCCCTCTTTGCGTAAAAAATCAGGTGTTAAGATTTCAATAGTTGTCGTAGGCACTGCTGCTCGAATCGCTTGAATGGTTTGGGCAAAATGAGCAGCGCCACCGTCATCTAAATCATCTCGATCAACAGAGGTAATAACAATATGGGAAAGACCCAACTGTGCAATAGCTTCTGCTACGCGTTCAGGCTCATGAGGATCAAGTTGGTCGGGACGCCCTGTCTTTATGTTACAAAATGTGCAAGATCGAGTACAAACATCCCCTAAAATCATAATGGTTGCATGTTTTTTTGCCCAGCACTCGCCTATATTAGGACAAGCAGCTTCCTCACACACTGTATGAAGCTTGTGAGTGCGTATCAACGATGCAGTCTCACGATATTCCTTTGAAACCGGGGCTTTCACTCGAATCCAGGCCGGTTTATGGGGAAGAGGGAATACCGACATCAATACCTCTTAGAAGTGAATAGCTTGACCATAAGCATCCAAAACCGATTCATGCATCATTTCAGAAAGGGTGGGATGAGGGAAAATAGCCTGCATCAGTTCTGTTTCTGTTGTCTCAAGGGTTTTAGCTATCCCAAATCCTTGAATGAGTTCCGTGACTTCTGCGCCAATCATGTGGGCACCTAATAGGGCGCCTGTTTTCCCATCAAAAATAGTTTTGATAAGCCCTTCCGTATCACCCAAAGCAAGCGCCTTTCCATTTGCTTTATAAGGGAAACGTCCAATCTTAAGGTCTGTAAGACCTGTAGCGCGCGCTTGGGCTTCTGTCATACCGATACTGGCAACTTGCGGAAGGCTATACGTGCATCCAGGGATATTGTGCACATTTAAGGGGTGCGCACCAGGAACACCCACAATTTTTTCTACACAGATTATTCCTTCATGGCTGGCTTTATGGGCAAGCCAAGGAGGTCCAACTACATCTCCAATAGCGTAGATCCCTGGTTCAGACGTTTGGCACCATTCATTAATAACAATTTGCCCTCGTTCAACTTGGACTTTGGTTTTTTCAAGGCCGATATCTTTTGTATTGCCCACAACACCAACAGCTAAAATCAACCCATCAAAGGTTTGCTTTTTGTCTTGAAGGACCACACTAATGTTATGCTTACCTTTTTCTACTTTCTCAACGGATGTACCCAAAAGAAATTTAATCCCTTGTTTTTCAAAAGCTTTTTGAGCAAGTGCAGAGATTTCTTCATCTTCTTGTGGCAAAATGCGGTTTTGGATCTCAACCACCGTGACATCCGACCCTAACGTTCGATAAAAACTCGCGAACTCAATCCCAATAGCGCCTGACCCAATAATTAATAAAGACTTGGGTAAATTCTCAGGTGTCATAGCATGGCGAGCGGTCCAAACCAGTTTTCCATCGGGTTCAATGCCGGGTAGGATTCGCGCCGTTGCTCCTGTTGCCAAGATGATGTGGGGGGCTGAAATTTCTTGTGATGCTCCTTGGGAATCAACAATCAAATTTCCTGCGCCTTTCAGTCGTGCATGCCCTTCCAAGACCGTGACCTTATTTTTTTTTAATAGATGCTTAACTCCCCCAGCCAGTTGAGCTGAAATATTACGTGAACGGCCAACAATCGCTTTCAAGTCAATTTCGACTGGACCTACTTTAAGACCAAACTCTTTTGCGTGAGTGATAAGGGCTTTAACTTCCGCTGTGCGTAACAGAGCTTTCGTGGGGATACACCCCCAGTTGAGGCAAACCCCACCCAAATGTTCCTTTTCAACCAGAGCTGTTGAAAGTCCCAGCTGGCTGGCGCGAATAGCAGCGACATAGCCACCAGGACCCCCCCCTACAACAATAAGGTCAAATTTGCTCATTCTTTAATTCTGCCTATTTATTAAGTATATGCCCCCTACTCTTGCTTAACATAAATCAATCACTCAAACAAAAGCATTTTAATTTCTTGGTTCGCCGTGTAAAAATGTGGGAATACTACTTATTCTCACTTGACTTACTCCCAAAAATATCAATTGCTTATTAGAAGGGTATAGATCAGTAAAAAAACACTTAGTTTTAAAGAGATAGAAGGTAGGTTATGGGACCAGTCCAAACATTAAAACCGGATACTAAAGGTCGAGTATGTCTTGGCTCTTTGGCAGCAGGCATTAGCAGCTACCACCTTACCTATGACCAAATTTCAGGTAAAATTACTCTTGAGCCTTATACAGAAGTTCCCTTGCAAGAAGCATGGCTTTTTCGCAATAAAGCAGCATTGCAAAAAGTTCGAAGGGGTATGAAACAATCGGAAGAAGGCAATCTAGAAGATGCGGGGAATTTTTCGCAATATATTGATAAAGAATCAGTTTTGCGGAAAATGTATAAAATAAAGAAAACTGCTGAAGCGGCTGAAAATCTTAGAAAACTTGAAGAAAATAAAAAGAAATCACCATTCTTGTAATAACACCCCATCCATAAATTGAAAT
>Ga0116230_10000404_pt1 | contig 37806 bp, 30 predicted proteins | sample S1TSphfallax_3_FD_88678 | JGI IMG/M metagenome (GOLD analysis project Ga0116230, IMG submission 88678) | Host-associated microbial communities from peat moss isolated from Minnesota, USA - S1T2_Fd - Sphagnum fallax MG | ecosystem: Host-associated > Plants > Peat moss > Unclassified | place... | reverse complement strand
GAGACGCGCACGATGTCCACGCCGGCGGTCTCCGCGCGCAGGATCTGCGCGACCGTCGCCTCCACATCCGTGGTCAGCGTGTTGGTCATGGTCTGCACCGTGATCGGCGCGTCGCCGCCGACCTTCACGTTGCCGACGCTGATCTGCCGTGATTTCCGGCGGGTGATCTGCTGATAGGCCCGATAATTCATGGTCGTCCTTACTTTCAGTTCGTCTTCACCGGCGGTGTGAGCGCGTAGTTGCGCACCACCGCGCCGGCGGCGCCCAGAGGCGCGCTCGCCTTGCCCCCGGTGGTGATTTCCGTGGCGCCGGCATTGCCCGCCGTCATCGTCAGCCCGGCCACGTCCGGCACCGGCCAGCTTTCGCCGGCATGCAGGGTGCGATCAAAAAGTATGTTGCCCGTGGGGTCCTTCACTTCAACCCAACTATCGGCGGTGGCGACGATGGTCTGCCCGGTCGGTGGCGTCACCCGATCAACGGCGGGCGCCGCCGGATCGGCGGAGGCCTGCCCGGCGGGCGTGGAAACCGATGGCAGCATTGAAGCGGCGGCCGGTGGCGGCGGAATTGATTGTACCGACGCCATGGCAGCCGGCGGCGAGACCGAAACCGGCGGCGGCGCCGTGGCCGGCGCGGCGGCAGCTGGAGCGACGGCGCCGGGGACGACACTGGCCGCGCCGCCGGAGGTGGCTGGCGCCGCCGGCGTGATCTTCGCGGGCGCGTTGCTGGCCAATTGCGGCGCGGCCGCCTGCGGCGCCGCCGGTTTCGAGGCCGCGGGTTTCAGCACCGGCGGCGGCACGGGCTTGGGCATCGCCAGCGGGGCCAGCTCGGCCGGTACGCTTGGTACCGCCGCCGCCAGCCGGCGCTCGGTTTCGGTATGCCGGAACCATAGCCCATACCCCACCAGCAGCAGCACCACGCCCAGCAGCACGATCGCCCCGGTCGGCACCGCGCGGTCCGGCACCGGGGCCAGAAAACTCAGCTCCGCCTTGGTCGGCACGCCCAGCCCCTCGGCCCGGAACCTGCGCAATATCTCCTCTGGATCCAGGCCCAGCGCCTGCGCGTAGGTTCGCACGAACCCGGTCTGATAGGCCGGACCCGGCAAGGCGGATAATTCACCACGCTCGATCGCTTCCAGATAAGGCAGTCGAATTCTTAAACCGTCCGCCACGTCGGCCAGCCGCCAGCCCAGCCGCTCGCGCACCGCGCGCAATTCCCCGCCGATCCGGGCCGCCCCCTTCGGCTGGCTGTCCAGGCTGGAAAACAACGGCTCGGCGGATTGTTGTTGCATCTGCTTCGGCCTTCTAACGCCACTTGCCGTGGAAGGCTACCGCCGCCGGTTAAAACCCAGGTCGATGACTTTGGTGCTTAGGCCGACAAAAGCCACCGGCCCTGGTTTCAAACCGGCAGGTCGTGCTCTCGCGCCCAGGCCGATAGCGGTTCGCGCAGGCTGCCACCGGCGGCACCCGCGCGGCGCAGTTCGCGCAGCATCGGGCGGAAGCTGGTCAGGTCCGCCGCGGTCAGCATCGCCTTCACCGGCAGGATGGCGTTGCCGGACATTGACAGGGTGGTGACACCCAATGCCGCGAAGGCCAGCGCGTCCAGCGGGTTGCCGGCGGCCTCGCCGCAGATGGACAGCGGCACCCCGGCCTCGGTGCAGGCCGCCACCAGCCGCTCCACCAGCTCCAGCACTGGCGCGGAGAGGGTGTCGTAGCGGTCGGCCAGTTCCGGCGTGCCGCGATCGGCCGCGAACAGGAACTGCATCAGGTCATTGGTGCCGACCGAGACGAAATCCGCCTCCGCCAGCAGGCAAGGCAGCTGGAACAACAGGCTCGGGACCTCGATCATGGTACCGGCCTCCAGGCTTTCCGGCGCCGGCCGCACCCGCGCGGCTTCCGCGTCCAGCAAATCCCGCGCGGCGCGGAATTCTTCCACCGTCGCCACCATCGGGAACATGATCGCTAGGGGCCGGCCTTGCGCGCCCAGCAGCAGCGCGCGCAGCTGCCGTCGCAGGATCGCCGGCCGGTCCAACCCGACGCGCAGGGAGCGCCAGCCCATCGCGGGGTTCTCCTCGGCATCGTTGGACTCGCCCGGCAGCAACTTGTCGGCGCCGAGATCGAGCGTGCGGAACTGCACACGCCGGCCCTTCGCGCGGTCCAGCACCCGGCCGTATTCCGCCGCCTGGCCCGCCACGTCCGGCACGCCGCCGGCCGCAAGAGCCGCAATTTCAGTACGGTACAGGCCGATGCCGTCGGCGCCGGTGCGTTCCAGCTGGTCCAGCTCCAGCGCCAGGCCGACATTCAGCATCAGGCTGACCGCGGTGCCGTCCTTGGTGACCGCTGGGATGTCGCGATAGGCGGCCAGGGCCAAGGCCCGCGCGCCCCGCGCCGCCAGCGCCCGCTCATAGACCGCGATCACCTCCGGCTCGGGCCGCAGGATCAGCGTCGCACCCTCGGCGTCCAGCAGCGCGTCGTCATTGGCGTGCCCGGCCTCGACCGCGCCGCGGTCCACCTGCAAGGCCGGCAGCCCGAGCGCACGCGCCAGGATGGCGGCGTGGCCGGAGGGGCTGGCTTCCTCGATCGCGACCCCGGCGATGCCCCGCGCGTGCCAGTCCAGCAGATCGGCCGGGCCGAGCCGGCGGACCAGGAGCAGAAACCCGTCGGCGCGCTCGGGCTTCGGCTTGACCCCGCCGAGCGCCTCCATCAGCCGGCCGACCATGTCCTCGATATCCGCCAGCCGCTCGCGCAGATACGGGTCGGCGATCTTGCGCATCCGTTCGCGCAGATTGCGCGCCACCTTGTCAACCGCCGTCTCGGCGGCCAGGCCGTCATTGATGGCCTCGCGCACCTGGCCCAGCCAGCCGCTGGACTGCGCCACCATGCGGTAGGCTTCCAGCACGTCGCGGGAGGCGTGGCCGCCAGGCAGCGCGCCGGCGATCAGCCCGTCCAGCGCGCGGTTGGCGGTCTCCACCGCGCGGTCCAGCCGGCGCAGTTCCGCCGCCGGATCATCGGTCAGCAGCCGGGCGATCGGTGGCGCCGCGCCATAGGCCAGAATCTTGCCCCGCGCGATGCCGGGTGCGAGCGAGTGACCGGCATAGCGGCGCGGCAGGCTGTCGCCCAGGCCCTCTTCCGGCAGGTCGGTGGCACCCGCGCCGGCCAGAATTTCCGCCAGCAGCATGGCGACGGTGGCGACCGATTCCACCTCCACCGGCGCGAACAGTTTCGGCTGCCGCGCCAGCAGCGCGATTACGCCCAGGATGCGGCCGGCGCGTTTCAGCGGCATCGCCAGCATGGCGGCGAAATTTTCCTCGCCGATCTCGGCGCGATAGACGAAGCGCGGATGGTTCTGCGCGTCGGCCAGGTTCATCGCATCGCCGGAGGCGGCGACCATGCCGATGATGCCCTCGCCCAGCCGCAGCCGGGTCCGCCCCACCGCGCTGACGTTTAACCCGTAGGTAGCCGCCAGTTCCAGCACCTCGCCGGCGCGAGCGACGTAGATCGCGCAGGCATCCGCCGGCAGCTCCTTCGCCACCAGCCGGGCGATGTCCGGCAGGCCGGCGGCGCCGGAGGCGAGCGCCTCGCGCAGCCGCGCGAACATTTTCCGCGTGTCCCGCAGCGGGCGCGCGCGTTTGCGGGGAGGCCTGACCGCCGCGTCAGCGTCTTTCGGCACGCGCCACCAGCGCCGCCACGGCCTGGGAGGTCAGCTCGGCCAGAATCTCCGCCACACTCTGGATGCCGGTCACCATGCCGACCGACTGGCCCGCCATCACCGAACCACCCTCGACATCGCCGTCGATCACCGCGCGGCGCAAGGCGCCGGCCCAGAAATGCTCGATCGACAATTGCGCGGCGGTCTTGTCCAGCTCGCCCGCCTGAAATTTTTGGATAGTCTCCGCCTGGTGGGCCAGGAATTTCTTGGTCCCCTCATTGACCAGCCCGCGCACGGGAATGACGGGAAAGCGCTCGTCCAGCTGGATCGAGGGGATCGCATCCCGCGCATTGGCGCGGATGAACGCGTTCTTGAAATTGGCGTGCGCGATGCTTTCCGCCGAGGCGGCGAAGCGGGTGCCGAGCTGCGCGCCGGCCGCGCCCATTTCGAGATAGCCCAGAATCGCTTCGCCGCGGCCGAGACCGCCGGCGACGAAGACTGGGATGTCGCGGATATGCGGCAGAATCTCTTGCGCCAGCACGGTCAGCGACACCGGGCCGATATGGCCGCCGGCCTCCGAACCCTCGATCACCAGCGCGTCCACGCCGGATTTCTGCAGGCGCTTCGCCAGCACCAGCGCCGGCGCGAAGGCGATCAGTTTCGCGCCGCCATCCTTCACCGCGCGCAGAGCGGGGCCGGGCGGAATCCCGCCGGCCAGCACGATATGCCCGACCTTCGCGGCCAGGCACGCGCGGATCAGATCATCCAGCTGCGGATGCATGGTGATCAGATTCACGCCGAACGGTTTTTGCGTCATCGCCTGGGTGGCGGCGATCTCGGCTTCCAGAAGGGCAGGGGTCATCGACCCGCAGGCGATCACGCCAAACCCGCCGGCATTGGAAATCGCCGCAACCAGATGCCGTTCGGAAACCCAGCTCATCGCGCCGCCCATGATCGCCATGTCGGTGCCAAGAAACGCGCAACCGCGCGCCTGCAGCGCCGCCCATTCGGCCTCGGCCTTCAACGTGAAATCGACATTCCGCGGTGTCACCTGATCCACGACATCGATTCCCATCTTATGCAATAAAGCTAAAAACTCTGCGATTTGCGATGAAGTGTTCAGATTTGGCGGAAGCGCCGCGTTAACCGCTTCGAACGTGACATAGCCGCATTTTTCGCCCTGAGCGATCAATGACTTCGCCGCATCGGATGGAAGATCAAGCATCCAGGCCGTACGCCGTGTGCAGCGCGCGCACGCCCAACTCGGTATATTCGGCCGCGACCAGGACCGAAACCTTGATCTCGCTGGTGGAGATGACCAGGATGTTGATCCCGCGCTCCGCCAAGGTGCGGAACATGGTGCCCGCAACGCCGGCATGTTTGCGCATCGCTACGCCCACCACCGAGAGCTTCGCCACATTCGGGTCGGCGTTGATCACCGCGTAGCCGATATTCTGCCGCGCCGCCTCCAGCACCGCGGTCGCGCGCGGCAGATCCGCCTTGCCGACCGTGAAGGTCATGTCCGTGGTGCCGTCCTCGGAGACGTTCTGCACGATCATGTCGACATTGATATGCGCCTCCGCGAGGGGCACGAAAATCGCGGCGGCGATGCCCGGCCGGTCCGGCACCCGGCGGATGGTGACCTTCGCCTCATCCCGCGAATAGGCAATCCCGGCGACGATTTCCTGTTCCAAAATCTCATCCTCATCAACAACCATGGTCCCCGGCGCGTCCGAAAAGCTGGACAGCACCTGCACCCGCACCCGCTCCTTCATCGCGAGCTCGACGCTGCGGGTCTGCAGCACCTTTGCCCCCACCGAAGCGAGTTCCAGCATTTCTTCATAGGTGATTTTTGCGAGTTTTCGTGCCTGCGAAACAATTCTAGGATCGGTTGTATAGACCCCGTCCACGTCCGTATAGATATCGCAGCGATCCGCCTTCAGTGCCGCCGCCAGCGCCACCGCGGAGGTGTCCGAGCCGCCGCGGCCGAGCGTGGTGACGCGGTTATCCGGGCCGATGCCCTGGAATCCGGCGACTACAGGAACCTGTCCGGATTTCAGTCCCTTGATGATCAATTCACCATCGATCGATTGGATTCTAGCCTTGCCGTGTTGGCTGTCAGTCTCGACCGAGACTTGCCAGCCCATCCAGGACCGCGCCTCCACGCCCAGGTTCTGCAGCGCGATCGCCAGCAGCCCGGCGGTCACCTGCTCGCCGGTCGCCACCACCGCGTCATATTCACGGGCGTCGTAGAGCGGCGACAAGGCGCCGCACCAGCCGACCAGCTGGTTGGTGACCCCGGCCATCGCGGAGACCACCACCGCGACCTCATGGCCGGCGGCGACAGCGTCCCGCACCCGCCGCGCGACGTTCTGTATCCGGTCGAGATCGGCGACCGAGGTGCCGCCGAACTTCATCACGAGTCTTGCCATCAGTGCGCCTTGCGGGAAATTGGCCGGGGCGTCACATACAAAGGGGGGGTGCGCAATGCAAACGCCGGCGGGGTCGGTCAGACCAGACGAAATCGCGCGGTTCGACGCGCTGGCGGCGCGCTGGTGGGACAAAAGCGGCCCGATGCGGCCGCTGCATATGATGAATCCGGTGCGCGCCACGTGGATTCTGGACCGGATCGCCAAGAGATATGGCCAGGCGACCGGCGTGCGGCTGCTGGATATCGGCTGCGGCGCCGGCCTTTTGTCCGAAACCCTCGCAAAGGCGGCCTGTGACGTGCTGGGGCTGGACGCGGCGCCGGAGCCGATCGCGGCGGCCCGCGCCCATGCGGCGGCGCAGGGGCTGGCCGTGACCTATCGCGCCGGCACCGCCGAGGAACTGCTGGCCGAGGGCCGGACATTTCAGGTGGTGACCGCGTTGGAAGTGATCGAGCATGTCGCCGACCCGGCGGTATTCGTCACGACGCTGGCCGGACTGCTGGAACCCGGCGGGCTGCTGTTCGTCTCCACCCTCAACCGCACGCCGCGCGCCTATCTCACCGCGAAGCTGGGCGCCGAATACCTGCTCCGCCTGCTCCCCGCCGGCACGCATGACTGGCGCCAGTTCGTCACCCCGTCCGAGCTTGGCGGTCATTGCCGCGCCGCCGGACTTCGCCTTGCCGACCTTGCCGGTCTCTCCTTCGACCCGCTATCGCTGAAATTCCGCGTCTCACGCGACACCGGCGTCAACTATATCGCGATGGCGACTGCCTGAATGCGGTGTCCCGCGCGGTGCGGCCGATCCGTACCGCGCGGGAAATAGCAAGCGTTAATGAGTAGCGCCGTATTGAATGCCCTCGTTGACCGCGGTGATTGCCTGCTGGACCAGCTGGATCGCTTGCCCGCGATAGCCGCCCTTATCCGGACTCGCCAGTTGGAGCTGCGTTTCGGCGGTCTGCAGGGCGTGCAGCGCGCTCCACATATGCCCCTGATAGGCGAAGGCGGTGCCGGTCATCACGGCACCGGCCAGCATGGAGCCGGCCACGATCGCGGCCAGGCGCAGCCGCGGCGAAGAAACGATAGCCATTCAAATTCTCCTGTGAATGAACGTCCTTTGTTGACCGGCGGTCGATGCCCGGAAGCCGGTGTTTGAAATTAACACGGCATTAGCTCCATGCGAACGCCATTTTCATGAATTCTGGCAACAATTTCCGTGCCCGACGCATCGGCCGCGGCGGAATCCGGCCTCGACAAAATGCCGGCGGCGCCGCATCTTCCGGCTTTAGACAGACGGGTGACCTGCCATGCCGTTCGATTTAGCGGAAACCCTGAAAACCTGGCGTCATCATCTGCACGCGCATCCGGAATTGTCGCGTCAGGAATCCGCCACCGCCGCGTTCGTGCGCGCGGAGCTGACCGCGCTCGGCATCGATCATGAAGGCGGCATCGGCGGCCACGGCGTGGTGGCGACGATCAGCCGCGGCGCTTCCAATCGTTCCGTCGGCCTGCGCGCGGACATGGATGCGCTGCCGATCACGGAGATCACCGGCGCGCCCTACGCTTCAAAGAACCCGGGCGTCATGCATGCCTGCGGTCATGACGGGCACACCGCCTCGCTGCTCGGCGCGGCACGGCTGTTGCGCGACGATACCGGCTGGGCCGGCACCGTGCGCTTCGTGTTCCAGCCGGCCGAGGAAGGTTTCGGCGGCGCCGCGGCGATGCTGGAGGACGGGCTGATGAGCCGGTTCCCGATGGAGCGTATCTTCGGCTACCACAACTGGCCGGGCCTCGAAGCCGGCACGGTGATGCTGCATGACGGGCCGATCATGGCCGCCGCGGCGCATCTGACCATCACCGTGACCGGCCGCGCCGGCCACGCCGCCATGCCGCAGCTCTCGCTGGACCCGGTGCAGGGCGCCGCCCATATCATCCTGGCGCTGAACACCATCATCGCCCGCAACGTGGACCCGCTGGACTCGGCGGTGATTTCCATCTGCACCCTGCGCGCCGGCGAGGCGATGAACCAGATTCCCGACCGGGCGGTGATCGGCGGTACCATCCGCGCGCTCAGCGAAGCCGCGATGGACGCGCTGGCGGACCGCATCCGGATGGTCGTGACGCATACCGCCCAGGCGCTTGGGCTGACGGCGGACGCGGAGATTGGCGGCTATCTGCCGCCCACCGCGAACCACAAGGCGGAGGCGGATTTGGCCGCCGCCGCCGCCGCCGCCGCCGGCATGACCGTGCGGCGGGACATGAAGCCGACCATGGGTGCCGAAGATTTCGGCCGGTTCCTGCTGGAAATCCCCGGCGCCTACGCCTGGATTGGCAACGGCCCGAGCGCCGGGCTGCACCACCCCGCCTATGACTATAATGACGAAATTTTGACCGTGGCGGCGCGCTATCTGGCGGCGGCGGCAAAAGCGGCGCTTGAAAATTCCGGCGCTTGAGCGCAATGCGGAGCGGTTTAACCCGGAGCGTTTGGGCATGAGCGAGAACTCGGTGCGCTGGCTGACGCCGCTGCAATCCGACACGGCGAGCCACCTGGCCGGAATGCTGGATGGCGATGAATCCGCCGCCGCGACAGATGCGTTTCTGGAAGCGGCGCTGCGGGTGAATGGCCTGCCGGCGCCCGCGCCGCCGCCGGAGTTGATCGAAGCGGTGCCGGTGCCGGCGGCGCCAGCGCCGCTGGCCGCCGAATCGCTGCAGCCGATGCGGATGCCGAAGCCGGAGGCCACCGGCGAGGTCATGATCCGCAACGCCGTGCAGGGCCGGGTCGGGCTGGTCGCGGTCCTGGTGCCGGAACTGCCCTATCCGCTATGGTTCCGTGCCGGCACGCCGGATGCCACGAATGCCATCGCGTCGCTCTCGCCGGATGCCGGCGGCGGCCGCATCCCCTACCAGCCGCGGCGCATCCTGGAAATCGGCGCGGGCGCCGGCTACCGCACCGTCGCCCTCGCCCGCAGTTTTCCGGAGGCCGAAATCATCAGTACCGAGGCCGATCCCGCCTACGGGAAGGTCGCCCAGCTGAATACCGCGCCCTACCGCAAGGTCGCGTTCCACGCCGCGCCGGTGGCGCTGAAGGCCGGGCGCTACGACTATAGCGGGCGGCGCCCGGTCAGCGGTGCCATGAACCTGGCGCCGCGGCCGGACGGGCCGATGCAGGCGCTGACGCTGGCCGAGCTTACGACCGGTTCGGGCTGGGACAAATACGACACGGTCATCATGACGCCGGACAATATTTCCGTCAGCCTGCTACGCGCCAATCCCTGGCCCGACTCCGTGCGCATGGTGGTGGTGCACACTGGCGGCGGGCCATTGGAACCGGCCGCGGCCGCCGCCTATCCGGAAGATCGTTTTCTGATCCGTCCGGAGGGCGAGTACGCGATCATCTACCGCCGCAATGTGGACGCGAGCCTGCCGCCGCCGGTGGCGATGCCGTTGTTCGACCCCAACGGCGCGCCGGTTTCCTACCAGCTGAATCATGTTGGCACGCAGCCTTGGAGCTTTTTCCCGATCCATCCCGCCGGCTTCCGGCTGCATCCGAATCGGCCGGGCGACCCTGCGCCCGAGCTGATCATCTCGCACCAGAGCAACGGCTACGGGCAATTGACGGCGAAGCTGCGGGTGGGACATCGCGAGGCGCGGCCGGTGCGATTTATCATCAGCCTGCGCAGCGAGCCCGAGGGCGAGGAAATTTTCCGGTTCGAGAAAATCGTCACCGGCGGCTCCGAGCAGGAGATCGCGCCGGAGCTGCCGGTGTTTTATGGACCATGCCGGGTGGTGTTCAGCACCGAGATGGCGGAGCGGAACAGCAATGGCCAGGCCTGGGCGGAATTTCTGGAACCCAGCTTTCTCTGATTTTCCGGGCCTTGGGCCGGTTCTCCGCATGTATCCCTAGCGGATGGAATGGCAGGACCCCGCGATCATTCTTGACGTGGCGCCTTACGGCGAGGGCGACGCGCTGGCGACGGTTCTGACCGCGGCATTCGGCGCCTGGCGCGGCCTGGCCAAAGGTGGATTCTCGCGCGCGCGCGCGGCGGTCTGGCAGCCCGGCAATCTGATCGCGGCGCGCTGGGTGGCGCGGCTGCCGGAGCAGCTGGGCACGCTGACCGGCGAGCTGGTGCATCCCGCCGCGGCGCTGGCGATGGCGGACCCCCAAGCGCTGGCGGTGCTGAAGGCGGCCTGCGCGGTGGCGGCCGGCGCGTTGCCGGAGCGCGAGCCGCATCCGGCCTGCTTCGCCGGTCTGGCGCGGCTGCTTGCCGGCATTTCGATCACCGACACCACGCTCTCCGCCTTCGTTCTCTGGGAGCTTGACCTGCTGCGCGAGCTCGGCTTCGGCCTGGATTTTTCCACCTCCGCGATCGCCGGGGATAATGACCGGCTGGCCTTCGTCTCGCCGCGCACCGGCCGGGCCGTCTCCCTGTCCGCCGCCGGCGACTGGGCCGGGCGGCTGTTGAAACTTCCCGGCTTTTTGCTGGATGAAACGGAACCGGACCTGTCCGAATGCCTGGATGGGCTGAAACTGACCGGCCATTTCCTGGCCCGCGACGCGTTCGGCGCGCGGCACCTGCCGCTTCCACCGGCGCGGGAACGTCTCTACAACCTGATCGCTGATCGGTTATCGGAGTTGTAGAATTTTGCCTGACGACATCGCCGGCCATATCGAGGACGCGCCGCTCGCCGGCGCGTTGTCCGAGCGCTATCTCGCCTATGCGCTTTCCACCATCATGTCCCGCTCGCTGCCGGATGTCAGGGACGGGCTGAAACCCGTGCATCGTCGGCTGATCTACGCGATGCACCAGCTGAAGCTCGACCCGCGCTCCGGCTTCAAGAAATGTGCCCGCGTGGTGGGCGACGTGATCGGCAAATACCATCCGCACGGCGATATCGCCGTGTACGAGGCGCTGGTGCGGCTCGCGCAGGATTTTACCGCGCGCTACCCGCTGATCGAAGGCCAGGGTAATTTCGGCAATGTCGACGGTGATAACGCGGCGGCGATGCGCTACACCGAATCCCGCTTGACCGAGGTCGCGGAATTCATGCTCCGCGGCATCGATGAGAACGCGGTGGATTTCCGGCCGACCTATGACGGGGAGGAAAGCGAGCCGGTGGTGCTGCCGGGCGCATTTCCCAACCTGTTGGCGAACGGCGCCGCCGGCATCGCGGTCGGCATGGCGACGTCGATTCCGCCGCATAACGCCGGCGAGGTCTGCGCCGCCGCGATCCACTTGATCCAGAATCCGCAGGCCAGCACGGCGGATTTGCTGAAACATGTCCGCGGGCCGGATTTTCCCACCGGCGGCGAACTGGTGGAAGACGAGGCGACGCTGCTGGCCGCCTATGAGAGCGGCCGCGGCAGTTTCCGTACCCGCGCGCGCTGGGTGAAGGAAGAGCAGAAGCACGGCACCTGGGTGATCATCGTCACCGAAATCCCGTATCAGGTGCAGAAGAACCGGCTGATCGAGCAGGTCGCGCAACTGCTCAACGAGAAGAAACTGCCCCTGTTAGCGGACATTCGTGACGAGTCGGATGAGAAGATACGGCTGGTGCTGGAGCCGAAATCGCGTACCGTCGATCCCGAGATGCTGATGGCGTCGTTGTTCCGCGCCTCCGCGCTGGAAACCCGCTTTTCGCTGAACATGAACGTGCTGGACGGCAGCCGCACGCCGCGCGTGATGGGCCTGCGCGACCTGCTGCGGGCCTGGCTCGACCATCGGCATGACGTGCTGATCCGCCGTACCAATTTTCGCTTGGAGGCGATCGCCCGCCGGCTGGAAATTCTGGATGGCTATCTCGCGGTATTTTTGAACCTCGATGAGGTGATCCGCATCATCCGCAACGAGGACGAGCCGAAATCCGCGCTGATCGCGGCCTTCACGCTGACCGAGCCGCAGGCCGAGGCGATCCTGAACATGCGGCTGCGCGCGCTGCGCCGGCTGGAAGAGCAGGAAATCCGCCAGGAGCACAAGAAGCTCTCCGCAGAGCAGAAGGAACTGCGCGCGCTTTTGCAAGACGACACGCCGCGCTGGCGGAAAATCGAGGCGGAAATCGCCGAGGTGGTGAAAAAATTCGGCGCCGGGCCGCTGGGCGACCGGCGCACGCAAATCAGCGCCGCGGCGGCGCCGCTGGAAATCGCCGCCGAGGCGCTGGTGGAGCGCGAGCCGATCACCGTGATCCTGTCCGAAAAAGGCTGGATACGGGCGGTTCGCGGGCATATCGAGCCAAACGCGGAGCTGAAGTTCAAGGACGGCGACAGCTTAAAAATGCTGCGGCGCTGCGTCTCCACGGACCGTCTGGCGCTGCTCGCCACCAACGGCCGCGTCTATACGCTGAAGGCCGCCGATCTGCCGCGGGGCAGGGGGGACGGCCAGGCGATCCGGCTGCTCGCCGAATTGTCCAACGAAGACGATGTGGCCGGACTGTTCGTTGCTGATCCGGCGCAAAAATATCTGGTGGCGTCCTCGGCCGGGCGCGGGTTTGTGATCCCCGGCGCGGAGCTTGCCTCCGAGCGCCGCGCCGGCAAGCAGATACTGAACCTCCGGCCCGGCGAGGAACTCGCCGCCTGCATTCCCGCCCGTGGCGACCATGTCGCGATCATCGGCAAGAACCGTAAATTGCTGGTCTTTCCGCTGGCCGAAGTGCCGGAATTGCCGAAAGGCTCAGGCGTGGTTCTGCAAAAGTACAAGGATGGCGGCATGGCGGATGTGAAAGTGTTTGCGCTCGCGCAGGGCCTGACCTGGCGCCTCGGCAACAACACCCGCACCGAAACCCGCCTCACCGACTGGCTGGGATCGCGTGCCCAGGCAGGACGGCTACCGCCGAACGGGTTTCCGAAATCGGGGATTTTCGGCGAAGAATGATGCGCTGCCGCCGCTCTGATGTTTGAGACACTCGAACAGCGCGGTTTTCAGATCGCATTCCAAAGCCATGCGTCGGCGATCATGCGGATCGATTTTCCCGAGCTGGTTGTGGAATTGGAGGCGGCGCTGGGTGGCCTCTCAATTCCGGTCGAGGAGATCATCGGAAGCGGCGGCGGCGAGGCGAAGGGAACGCAGCGTCTTCGCCGTGCGTTGGCCGCGGCCGGTTGGAACAAGGTCAAATTCACCATCGAGAAGACACTCAACGGCAACCCGCGCGAGTCAATCTCGCATGAGGTCGATCACGTCAGGATCCATCCGTCAGGCCTCGTTGCGTTGGAAATTGAATGGAATAACAAGGATCCATTCTTCGATCGCGATCTCGAGAATTTCAAGCGGTTGCATGCCGAGGGCGCGATCAGCATTGGCATTATCATAACACGCGGCTTGACGTTGCAAAGGGATATGACCGCCATGGTCCGGCGTTTTGCCCACGATGCCGGCTTGAGTTCGGTCGAGGACTTAAGGAGCCTCGGGCTCAATCCCACGGTGAGGCAGCAAAGAGACGTGGAGCGGCGGGTCAAGGCGGGCGCGGTATTTGCCGAAGCGTGGTCGCAAAGTTTTGTCCAGGACAAATTCGGATCGTCAACGACGCATTGGCGCAAGCTGGAGGATCGGATTCAGCGCGGCGTGGGGAATCCCTGCCCCTTGCTGCTGATCGGCTTGCCATCATCGGTGGTTACGTTTGGCGAAGCGCTTGACTTGCCGGGCATAGTAGCCGGGGATGACGATCTGATCGTCTGATCAATCCGCCGCGAATAGGCTAGGGTTCGCGCTGTTATGGGTATAGGTTTTCCATGTCGGCTGATAAGTGTCATCAGCCTGATTGCCCCATACCGTCCAACCCTTTCGCGCACCACGAGAGAATAGTTCCAGGCGCGGGCCGGGACTGCAGGCCTCTATAAGCTCATACTGTTCATCCGGTTTGCGGCTATGCTCGCGCTTGCGCGTCCCCAAGTAATTCACCTGGGTACGGCCGGGCTGGAGCGTACGGGCGTTTTTGCCGCGCACACCGAACAGCAGAATTTCCGTCACGTTGCGAAAGTAAAACCCCACGCCGCGGCCGTCCGATCCGCCATCTTTCCGCAATTTATGCCAGATGATATTGGATTTGTACTCGAAGCCCCAGGCCTTCATGACCTGTAGACCGTCCGGCAGCAGCGCGTTCGGGACCCATAAATACAGATGAGCCGTCGGGGCAAGCGCGCCGGCAAGAGGTAAACCGCAAATTTCGCTCAGATTGAGCGTGGCGTAGCGGCTCAGGCGCCGGTGTTCGGGCGCGACCTTGCCAGTGCGGTTGGTGAACTGCCATGGCGGGTCGGCAAGAACGGTGGCGAATTTCCGATGACCCATTGCCGCTTCGAAATCAGCATTTATGCCAGAATTATCCGCGACGAACATTGAACAACTCCGACCCGCAACCTATCACGAGCCTTGGCGTGGCAAGTCCGATGAATGAGAACATAACCAGATTCTGCATGCCTTTGGGTAAATGATTCGTCAACAGCAAAGCGTGGTTTTGCGCCGCCGGCCGAAAACGCTTCCCTTCGCCCTCGACCCCTCCGCGGTCTCGCTCGCGGAGGGGCTGCGGGCCGGGATCGCGGTGGCCCTCACGGTGATCGCCGGCGCGGTGTTCCACCTCCCGCATTTCGGGCTGGCCGCGCTCGGCGCGCTGCTCACCTGTTTCGCGGATCCTGGCGGGCCTCTGCCGCGGCGCATCCCGGCGGTCGTCGCCTTCGCCATCGCCTCCGGCCTCACCTACGCCGTCTTCGGCCTGATCCGCGCGGACGGCGTCTGGCTCGCCGCCCCCGCCGCCGGGCTGATGATTTTCAGCGCCTGCTACGCCCGCATCTATGGGCAAGGCGGTCTCCAGGTCGGCAACCTGCTCAGCGTCGTCACCGTGCTGGCGTTGGACCGGCCGGTGCCTGGCCTCGCCGCCGCCGCCGCTTTGGGGCTGAATTTCTCCGCCGGCGCCGCCTGGGCCGCGCTGCTGACCTTGGCGATCTGGCAAATCCACCCTTACGCGCCGGCCCGCCAGGCCGTCGCGGACGTCGCCCAGAAGCTCGGGCAGCTGGCGCGAGACCTCGCCGCCCTGGCCAAGGCCGAGGAAAGCGTTGCCGCGTTCGAGGCGCACGCCGCGCGGCACCGAAGGGGCGTGCGGGAGGCGATCGAGGCCGCCCGCCTGGTCGCGCGCGCCACATTCCGCCGCCGCGGCCTGGTATCGCGCCGCGCCGCGCAGCTCACCGTCCGCCTCGCCGCCTTGGAGCAGGTGTTCGCGGACCTGATCGCGCTGTCCGACATTCTGGAGAGCGAGCCGGCCAGCCGTGCCCCCGCCTCCCGGCCGACCCGCTTGATCGCCGGCTGGCTCGCCGCGCTCGGCCCTGGACTCATCGCGGATCGCTCGCTCGACACGCCGAAGAAGCGCGCCAGCCTGGCGCGGTTGCGCGCGGCGCTGGCGGCCCTGCCGGCGGATGGCGCGCTGCGTCACGTGCTGGAAGCGCTCGCCGAGCATTTGGCCGTGCTGATGACGGTCTCCTCGCCGGCGGGCCAGGCGCTGTCCGGCCTTGCCGTCACGTCCCTGCCGCTGCGCCAGCAAATCCTCTCGCCTTTGCGCCAGAATTTCAATGTTTCCTCGGCGCCCATGCGCCACGCCTTGCGCGCCGCGTTGATTGCCACGCCGGTGCTGGCCTGGACCATGTCGGTGCGCCAGCCACTCGCGCATTGGGCCACCATCGCCATGGTGCTTTGTCTGCAGCCCTATTTCTCCGCCACCTGGCTGCGCGCGGCCGAGCGGATCGCCGGCACCGCGCTTGGCGGCGTCGCCGCCGCCTTGGTGGGACTGGTCGCGCAGACGCAGCTTGCGCTGGCGCTCGCCATGCTGCCGCTCACCGTGTTCGCCTTCGCGATCCGCGGCGTCAGCTACGGCGCGTTCACCGCCGCGCTCACGCCGATGATCGTCCTGCTGATCGAACAGATCGCGCCGGGTACCGATCCGATGCATGTCGCCTTGCTGCGGGTGCTGTATACCTTGCTCGGCGGCACCTTGGCGGTGGCCGGCAACCTGCTGCTCTGGCCGGACTTTGAAGGGGCGCGGGTGGAGGCGAGCATGGCCGCCGCCATCGCCGCCCACGCGGCCTATGCGCAAGCGGTGTTTGCCGCCGTCCTGGACGGCGGGCCGCCCCCGGATACCGCGCGCCGCGCCGCCGGCATGGCCAGCAATAATTTTGAGGCCTCGCTCTCGCGCGCCTTGCTGGAACCCCATCGCGGCCGTGACGCCGTGATCGAACGCGGCGCGATCGTGGATGCGGCATTGCGCCGCATGGCCGGCCGGCTATCGCTGCTGGCGCTGGACCGGCCGGCGATCCCGCCAGTTGCGCGGCCGTTATGGGCGGAATGGGCGGCATGGATCGCCGCCGGCCTGGCCGGCACGCCGGCGCCGCGCCCGCCGCTGCCCGCCGGGCCGGGCGGCGAAACGCTGACGCGCCTGGCCCGGCAGATCGAGCTGATCGTGGCACCGGCCGGATGACAAGGCGCTCATACTTGGGAATTCATTAGGAAACGGCGCGGTTCTGGGCCATACGCACGATATACTCAGTTAGGCATGTAAAAAATGGCTCAAAAATCCACCGGATTCCCGAATATGTTCGCCGATATGTTTTCCTGGACCAGCATGGCCTATCACGGCACGATGCTGGCGATCGAGTCGCAGCAGGTGATCGCCATGCGGCTGACCAAAATGGCCCTGGGCGGACCCGGTGTGCGGAAAGAGGCCGAGCTGATGGTCTCCGAGAAAATGGAAACCGCCGCGGAAAGCAGCCGGATGATGCTGATGGCGATGCTGGGCGGCCAATCCGACATGGGTGCGGAAAAGGTCATGACCCTGTACCGCCGCAAGGTGACGGCGAACCGGAGACGCCTGAGCGCCTGAGCATGGCGTCCATGGTTAGGTAGTTTCCGATGGTAACGGCGCGCCGCCGGCCTGCTTATGTCAGCTTCGCGGCCGATCGCTCCAGGCCGCGGATTTGCTGAAAGCCCGCCTCGTCATGATCCAGACCGCGCCACGTACCGTACCGGGCTTCCTCGGCCCCGAGTTCAACCGGTTTCTGTTTGCCCCGGTCGGCACCGATCGATTTGGTGGGCAATTGAGCGTCGTCTCCGCCTTGGCCCGGCTTGACCTCGATGCCTGGGCGGAGGCCGCGTCGCTGGCCATTCTGCCGCGCGATACCGCGGTCGCCAAGCTTGCCGCCATGCTGCGCCATTTTACCGAAATTCCGCGGATCGGGCAGGACTCCGGTGCCGTCGCGGCCCGGCTGATCGCCCTGCTGCCGGCCGGCGCGGCGCCCGCCTTTCTGTCGAACGCGGCGCCGGGACGCTGGGCGGCGGCGACCGGCGGCACCCTGCTGGCCTTTGTCGTGACGTTCGCCATCTTGTTTGGCGTGCAATATGCCAACCACGCCTTGACGCCGCAGGCGTCCCCGGCGGGCCATCGGGTCACACCCGCCGCCCTGGCGGCGCCGCCCGCGCCCCCGCCGCCGTGATGCACGCCGCCGCGTTGCCGCGGGCAGAGACGGCGGCGCGCGCGATCGGCACCGTGCGGCATTTCACGCCGCATCAGACTATCTTCGCCGAAGGCGAGCCCGCCGCGCATTTCATGCTGGTGATCCACGGCATGGTGCGCAGCTGCGGTCATTTTTCCGACGGGCGGCGCTTCATCGGCGCGTTCTACGCGGGCGGCGATATTTTCGGCCTGGAGCGCAATCCATCCTATCTCGCCTCGGCGGAAGCGGTCAGTGACACCGCGATCGTGCTTTATCCAGCGGCGGCCTGGTTCGATGTGCTGCGCGCGCAGGATGATTTGTCGCTACGGATTTTCGGCGCCATGATGCGCAGCATCGATCAGGCGCGCGGCCATGCGCGGCTGCTGGGACGGTTTTGCGCGGTTGAAAAAATCGCCGCGTTTCTGCTGGAATGTCATGAACGTTCCAATCAGGGACGGCTGATCACCCTGGAAATGACGCGGCAGGACATCGCCGATTATCTTGGCCTCACCGTCGAAACGGTTTCGCGGTGCCTTGGCCAGTTGAAGCGCGATGGGCTGATCCGGTTCCGCTCCTCGCGCCGGCTCGACCTGATCGACATCGAAACGTTACGCACGATTACGCATTAATGCGCGTAAGAACATGAGCACAGCGCGATTCCGATTGATCGGAAATCGCGCTAAAGCGCCGCGCGCGTCAGGTGGGGCTCTTGTTGGCCATGACGGCCAGGCGGACCAAAGCGGGGATCGATTTCGCGCCGGTTTTCAGCATGATCGAGGCGCGATGATTTTCCACGGTGCGCTGGCTGATGCCGAGATCGGCCGCGATGTTTTTGCTGGGCTGGCCCATCAGCACGCGCTCCATCACTTCGCGTTGCCGGTCGGTCAGTCCGGCGATCAGCCGCGCCGTGTCACGCTGCCGTGCCTCCACGGCTTCGTGCCCGTGACGCTCGTCCAGTACCCGCCGCACGCAGGCCATCCGTTCAACCGGATTGACCGGCTTTTCCAGAAAATCCGCGGCACCCGCCTTCATCGCCTGCACGGCGATGCCGATATCGCCATGCCCGGTGACCATGATCGCCGGCAATTTCACGGCATCCGCCGCCAGCCGTTGCAACAATTGCAACCCGCTGATGCCGGGCAGCGCGGCGTCGACCAGCAGGCAGCAATCTTCGATATGATCCGGCAACGCCGCCAGAAAACTCTCGGCGTCGGGAAAGGATATCACTTGCATTCCCGCCCCCTCGAAGATGGCGCGCATGGATTCGCGGATCTCCTCGTCGTCATCGACGATAAAGACCTTGCGCCTTTCGCCGTCCGCGAGGCGGGACGCCGGCGCGGCGGCGGGTCCGGTGGGCTGCGCGGCCGTGCCCGCGAGCAGATGGCCGATCGTGTCCAGCAACGATGCGAGCTTCATCGGCTTGTTGATCTGCACAAAATTCTGCGCCGCGACCAGACGCAGCGTCGCGGTTGAGATATCGCCGGTCATGATGATCACCGGCACCGCGCCGCCCATGCTCGCGCGCAGTTCCTGCGCCAGTTGCAGGCCGGTTTCGCTGGGCAGATTGTAGTCGGCCAGGATCAAGCCCGGAATTGTGCCTTCGGCGACCAGCAGTTTCGCCTGGCGCCCGTCCCGCGCGGCAGCCACGGCAAAACCTTCCTCGGTCAGAAAACTTTCCAGCAACTGGCTGATGTCGGGATTGTCCTCGATCAGGAGGATCGAAGCGCCGGACGGTGGCACCGGGCGGGGCAAGGCAGGTTGCGCGGGGGCCATCGAGGTGATTTTGGCGAGCGGAACCTCCACGGCGAAACCCGATCCCTTGCCGGGCCTGGACCGGACGCTGACCTTGTGTCCCAGCAGCCGCCCGAGGCGCTGCACGATCGACAGGCCGAGACCAAGGCCGCGGCTGCGCTCGCGATCAGTATTATCGACCTGATGATACTCGTCGAAGATCATCTGCAACTGATCGGCGGCGATGCCGATACCGCTGTCCCAAACCTCGATGGCCAGCCACGCGCCGTGCCGGCGGCAGCCTAGCAGCACGCGCCCGGACATGGTGTATTTCAGCGCGTTGCCCACCAGATTGGACAGCATCTGCTCCAGCAGCGCCGGATCGGTGGCGATGTTCAGGCGGCACGGCACGACCCGCAGATCGATGTTCTGGGCGGCCGCCTGGTCCTGAAATTTTTCCCGCAGCGTGGCCAGCACGTCGCCGATCGCGACGTTGACGATCCGCGGCTGCACGATGCCGGCCTCGATCTGGTTGATATCGAGCATCGCGTTCAGCATCGTGGTGATCGATTGCATCATGTGGTCGAGCCGGTTGATCAGCTGCTGCGAACCGGCATCCGTGGCGGTCTTGCGCAGCATTCCGGCGATCAGCGACATTGACTGCAAGGGCTGCCGCAGATCATGGCTGGCGGCGGCCAGGAAGCGCGATTTCGCCAGATTGGCGCGGTCGGAGTCCTGGCGCGCGGTCTCCACCGCGGCACTGGCCACGCGGCGCTGGGTAATATCCGTGAAGGTGATCACCACGCCGGCAATCGTGCCGTCATAGGTGCGGTAGGCCTGGATGCGGCGCAGATAACAGATACCGGCCTCGTTCAGACTCTCGAATTCACGCGGCGCGCCGTTCGCGAGCACGCGGGCGGCATCGGCGAGCAGATCGGGGTCGGGAACAAGGCTGCGGAAATCCGCCAGCTTGCGGCCGATATCGCTGGGCACGATGTGAAACAGCAAAGTCGTGGAGGGCGTGAAGAACCGGATGTTGAGCTTGTCGTCCAGAAACAGGGTCGGCACGTCGGTGCTGTACAGCACGTTGCGCAGATCCGTGGACGTCATCCGGCTGCGCTCCAGTGATTCCTGCAACTGGCTGTTGAGCGCGGTCAGTTCCTCGTTCAGCGACTGCAACTCTTCCTTCGAGGTCAGCAATTCCTCATTGGTCGACTGGAACTCCTCGTTGACCGAGAGCGCCTCCTCGTTGATCGCGTTATGCTCCTCGGCGGCGCTTTCCAGGCTGAGCAGCGCCTGCTGCAATTCGGCCTTGGTGGCGGCAAGCTCGGTTTCCAGCGCGGCAATCCGCGCGCCGCCGCCGGCCGCGGCGGCGGTCGCGGCGGCGGCCGCGGCGGCCGCCGGCGCCGCGCCCGGCTGCTCGAGGAAACAGACCAGGAATTTGTCGTCATCGCCTGGCACCGGCTGGATCTCGACATCGAACAGCCTGGTCTTGCCGTCCCGCGTGATTCGGCCGCCCTCGATGCGGATCACGGCATTCGCGGCGGCGGCTTGCGGCACCGCGTCCCGCACCCGGCCGCGCAGCGCCGGCGCCAGCTGCGCCAGCAGGTCATGCGTGGCCGGCCCGCTGGCGGCGCGCAGAAACGCATCGGTCGGGCCGAACGCGTACAGGCATTCCAGCCGCGCGTTCACCAGCAGCGCCGCCGGCGCGTAACGCTCCAGCACCAGCCGGCGGGTGATCTCGCCGATATCGGCGGGCTTTGCCTTTACCGTGGCCGGGCGTGGCAGCAGCCGCAGAAAATCATGCGCCGGCGTCGCGATCGGCAAGTGGTCGGCGCCGGCATGGCCGAGCTTGCGATACAGCCGCGCCGCCTTGGAGATCTGCTCGAACCGCTTATCCGGTGCCGCGACCGTCTCGGCGGCGCCGAGCAGCAGGAACCCGCCGGCGCGCAGCGCGAAATTGAACACCGCGATGATTTTCGCCTGCGCTTCCGGCCGCAGATAGATCAGCAAATTGCGGCAAGACACCATGTTCAGTTTGGAGAAGGGTGGATCGGAGAGCACATCCTGCACCGCGAAGACCACGCAGGCGCGCAGCGCCGGAGAGACGCGGTAGCCATGCTCTTCGCGGGTGAAAAACCGCGCCAGCCGCGCCGGCGTGACGTCTTTTTCGATGGCGGACGGATACAGGCCCTCGCGCGCCAGAGCCACCGCTTGCGCGTCGACATCGGTCGCGAAAATCTGCAGTTTCACATGCGCCGTTTCGGCGTCGATTCGCTCCAGCAACAGCATCGCCAGCGAATAGGTTTCCTCGCCGGTGCTGCAACCCGCGACCCAGAGCCGGACCGAGCCGTCCGCGGTGGCGAACAGTTCCGGGATCGTCGTCGCGGCGAGCAGCTCGAAAATTTTCGGATCGCGGAAGAAACTGGTGACGTTGATCAGCAGGTCATTCGCCAGTTGCTCGCGCTCTTGCTCGTCATTCCGCAGCCGCTCGATATAGGCCGCGGTGGCGCCGGGGGCGAGGCCGGCCATTGACATGCGCCGGGCGATGCGGCGGTCCAGCGTGCCGGTCTTGTAGAGCGTGAAGTCATGCGGGGTCAGCGCTTTCAGCAAAGCGATGACCTCGGCCGTGCCGGCCGTGGGCTGATTGACGGCGCCGCTCGCGAACCGCGACAGCGCCGCCGCGATGCCGGCGGCCGGCAGCACGAAATCCACCACGCCGGTGGCAATCGCATTTTCCGGCATGTCGGGATGGCTGGCTTCGGTCGGATCCTGGGCGATGACCAGGCCGCCGGCCGCCGCGATCGCCCGCGCCCCGATCGAGCCATCCGCGCCGCCGCCGGACAGGATGACGCAGGCGGATAACGCGCCCGCCGAGGCCGCCAGTGATTGCAGCAGAAAGTCGAACGGCAGCCGGGTACCGTGGCGCGCCAGCGGCACCGTCAAGCTGAGCCGGCCCCGCGCGATGGAAAGAAACAGCCCCGGTGGAATCAGATAGACATGATCCATCTCGACCGGCATGCCATCCCGCGCCTGAACCACCGGCATGGCGGTGGCGCCGGTCAGCAGCTCGACCATCATGCTGTCATGGGTCGGGTCCAGATGCTGGATCAGGATAAAGGCCATGCCGGGTGCCGCGGGAAGACCCGCGAGAAACAGCCGGCAGGCCTCCAGCCCGCCCGCGGAAGCGCCGATGCCCACGACGCAGAAACCCAGTCCCGCCGGCAATGAAGCCGAAATGGGCGCCTGCGCATCGCGAGATTGCGGCTGAGCCGAAATCGGGTCGCGTTCTGCCATGATTCACTTGTCTCAGAGAGTGGCCGTTGTCGGCACGTCATGTTCAGTACCACGTCCGCACGCTTAAGTCGAATAGGCGGCGGCGTGGGTAGTTTCCGAGGCTGCCTCTCGCGCCGGATGGCGCCCACACCGCGAGGGTCACGCAAGGAACAAGACCATGGGTTATCAGACAATCAATCCCGCCAATGGCGAAATGCTGCAAAGCTTTCCCGACATCACCGACGCCGCGCTGGACTCCGTGATGGTGAATGCCGCGCGGGCGTTTGAGCGGTGGCGCCATATGAGCTACGCCGAGCGCGCGCGGATCATCGGCAAGGCGGCGGTGCTGCTGCATGAGCAGACCGAGAGCTTCGCGCGAACCATGACGATTGAGATGGGCAAGCGCATCACCGAGGCGCGCGGCGAGGTCGAATTCTCCGCTCGCATCCTGGCCTATTACGCCAAGAACGCGGAACGTTTCCTGGCGCCCGTGAAGCTGAACCCGACACGCGGCGAGGCGCATATGGAAAGCAGCCCGATCGGCGTGATCTTTGCCGTCGAACCCTGGAACTTTCCGTACTACCAATTGGCGCGCGTGGCCGGGCCGCATCTGATGGCCGGCAACAGCATGGTCGTGAAGCATTCCAGCAATGTGCCGCGCTGCGCGCTGGCGTTTGAAAAACTTCTGCGCGACGCCGGCGCGCCGGAGGGGCTGTACACCAATCTGTTCGTCTCGCACGCCCAGACCGACAGGCTGATCGCCGATCCGCGCATCCGGGGTGTCGCGCTGACCGGCAGCGTCGAGGCCGGGCGCATCATCGCCGCGGGTGCCGGCAAGGCGGTGAAAATTTCGTCCATGGAACTCGGTGGCGCGGACGCCTTCATCGTGCTGGAAGACGCCGATCTGGAGCACGCCATCAAATGGGCGGTGTGGGGCCGGATGTATAATGCCGGCCAAACCTGTTGCGCCGCGAAACGGTTCATCGTGGTCGAATCAATGGCGGACCGGTTTCTGGCGCGGTTCAAGACCGCGCTGAGCGAGCTCGCGGCCGGCGATCCGCTGGACGAGGCAACCACGTTGGGACCGCTGTCCAGCGAAGCCGCGCTGCTGACATTGCTGGAACAAGTGAAGGTCGCGGTGAAGCAGGGCGCGACCTTGGCCCTCGGCGGCAAGCGGATCGACCGTGCGGGCGCCTATATGGAGCCGACGATCCTGACCCATGTCACGCCGCGAAATCCAGCGTTCCGGGATGAGTTCTTCGGCCCCGTGGCGATGTTCTTCCGGGTCAAGGATGAAGACGCCGCCATCGCGCTCGCCAATGATTCGGATTTCGGCCTGGGCGGCTCGGTGTTCACGCAAGACCTCGCGCGCGGCCAGCGGGTCGCGAGCCGCGTCGAAGCCGGCATGATGTTCGTCAACAATATCGACTGGACCGATCCGGAACTTCCCTTCGGGGGCATCAAGGATTCCGGCTATGGCCGTGAACTGGGCGACATGGGCATTCAGGAATTCGTCAACAAGAAACTGGTTCGTTTCGCCAAACTGGACGCGCCGGTCTGATTTGGAGCCAAACCTGAAGTGTTAGTAAAACGCGGCCAAGCCGCGGCGTCAAGAAAAATAACAGATAGGAAGGAATATTGAGATGGAGATCGGTGGCAAGACCGTCATCCCGACCACCATGATGGCCGCGATGGTGGAGGCGTTCGGTGAGAAGCTGGTAATGCGCGAGGTGCCGGTTCCCACGCCCGGCCCGGGCCAGATTCTCGTGAAAACCGAAGCCTGCGGCGTCTGCCACACGGATCTGCATGCCGCGCAAGGCGACTGGCCGGTGCAGCCGACATTGCCGTTCATTCCTGGCCATGAGGCCATCGGCATCGTGGTCGCATGCGGCGCCGGCGTGACCGCGGTGACCTTGGGCGCGCGGGTCGGCGTGCCATGGCTGTACTCGGCCTGCGGCCATTGCGAATATTGCCTGTCCGCCTGGGAGACCGTCTGCGCCGGGGCGCAATTTGGCGGCTACACGAAAAACGGCGGTTTCGCCGACTATATTCTGGCGGACCCGAATTACGTGGCGCATATCCCGGAAGGTCTGGACCCGAAGGCCGCGGCGCCGCTGATCTGCGCCGGGCTGACCAGCTATAAGGGCATCAAGGAAACCGGCGCCAGGCCAGGCGAATGGGTGGCTGTCTCCGGTATCGGCGGGCTCGGCCATCTCGCCGTCCAATACGCCAAGGCCATGGGGCTGCTGGTCGCCGCCGTGGACATCGATGATGCCAAGCTGTATCACGCGAAGGAACTCGGCGCCGATCTGCTGGTCAACGCCAAGGACGTTGACGCGGCCGCGGCGGTGAAGACGGGCACGGATGGCGGCGCGCATGGCGTGCTGATCACGGCGCCATCGCTGATCGCCTTCAAACAGGGCGTCGGGATGACTCGGAAAACCGGCACCTGCGTGCTGGTCGGCTTGCCGCCTGGTGAATTCCCGGTCCCGCTGTTCGACGTGGTGGCGAACTGCATCACCATCCGCGGCTCCTTCGTCGGCACCCGGCGGGACATGGCCGAGGCGCTGGCCTTTGCCGCCGCCGGCAAGGTGAAGGTGGATTTCGAGTTACATCCTCTTGCCGCCATCAACGATGTGTTCGAGCGCCTCGAACATGGCCGGGTCCCGTCCCGGGTGGTGCTCGATCTTACGACCGGTTAGATTAATTATCCGCCTTGGCCATCGCCTGGATCCGCTCCACCATCGCGGCCACGCCATTGCCGCGATTGGTCGAAAGCGCCGCGATCAGCCCGAGCTCGCGCAGAAAATCCGCCGGCGTGGCCAGAATTTCCGCGCGCGGGCGGCCGGAATAGACCCGCAGCACCAGCGCCACCAGGCCGGAGACGATGGCGGCGTCCGAGGCGCCGGCGAACAACATCCGCTCGCCTTCCGTTGCGCCGGCCAGCCATACCTGGCTCTGGCAGCCTTGCACCTTATGCGCCTCATCCTGCCATTCGGCCGGGTAGGGTGGCAGCTTGCGGCCGAGCTCGATGATGAACTGGTAGCGGTCCATCCAGTCGTCGAACAGCGCCAGGTCGTCGCCGATGGCGGCGATCGCGGCGGCCGCCGTCGGGTCTTCCGGCCGGTGGAACGGGTCGCTCACAGCCAGCCCTTCACGCGGAAGAACAGCAACGGCAGCACCGCCGACAGGATCATCACCGCCCAGGCATAGGCGTAGCCGAAACGCCAGTGCAGCTCGGGGATGTTGACGAAATTCATGCCATAGATGCCGGCGATCAGCGTCGGCGGAATGCCGACGATGGAGACCACCGTCAGCACCTTGATCAGGCTGTTCTGCGCGATATTGATCAGCCCGAGCGTCGCGTCCAGCAGGAACTGCACCTTGTCGGTCAGATGCGTGCTGAATTCGTTCAACGAGGAGACGTCCTTGTGCAGGGAGCTCAGCCGGCCGGCGACCGCTTTCGGCAGCCAGGCGGCGGTCGCCTCCACATAGGGCACGATCCGCGCCACGCCGAGCTGGCTGTCGCGCAGGAAGGAGATCGCGTCGTAATCGCGCCCGAGTGTCACGAGGATCGACTGCAGATCGGCCTCGGCGTTGCGGCTGCGGATCGAATTACTGTCCGTCCGCGCGCCGAAGCGGTGGTGGAACACCTTGTGCGACAATTCGTCGAGCGTGACCCGCAGGCTTTCCAGCACATCCGCCTGGCGGTCGACGATCGCCTCCATCAGCCCGGCGAACAGAAAGGCGGAATGGGCGCCCTCGCCGACGTCATGCGGCTGGCCGGGAAAATTGTCGAACACCAGGCTATCGGCGAAGCGGATGGTGACCAGCCGGTCCGGCGCCAGCACGAAGCCGCAGGCGCTGGCATGCAGCCCGTCCGGGTCACGGGTCGCGATCGGCATGTTCACGGTCAGCACCTCGCCCTCCACTGACAGGCGGGAGGAATTCTCGATCTCCACGATGTCGGCTTCCTCGGGCAGCGACAGGCCGGTTTCCTTGGCGACGAAGGCATATTCATCCGCGGCCGGCCGCAGCAGGTCAAACCACACGACGCCGGCGGCCCGCGCCGCCTCTCGTTCGATGTCAATTCTGGTGAGCCGGCCGTGATCGCAGACATAGGCTTTCAGCATGGCGGCTCCACGGACAGGTTGCGTCAGCAGATACCAGCGCCGGCGGATTTTACAATTAAGCACAACCGCCACGCTGGCCTCGGGCGCTGGACGCGTCAGCTGGCGCGGACATTAGCGCGCGGCGCATGACCGCCCAGTTCGCCGATTCACGTTTCTCCCTCTGCAAGACAGCAACGTCGGCGATTCGCAAAATGCCCTTTTCCGTCAGTGCATTAAACAACCTTTAATTGCCGCCAATCCGTTGACTGTAAGCCGGGGTTGTGTGCTGTTCACATTGTTGTGCGCCGCCAAAACTTTTCGTGAGGAGCAAACGCCATGAATATTCTACAGGAGAGATACGCCTTCATTTTATTTGATGGAGAGGGCGCCGCACCTGTCTCGTTCGGCCGGACGGACGCGGCGGCGCGCGATCGCGCGGAAAAACTGGCGCACCAGACCGGCGTGCGCGTGATCCAGGCCGGAGATTTTGGGCTGACCATCTGGACCAGCCGCATGACGTTCAGCGACGCCTGCAAAGTGGTCGGTATCCACCACTGAGCCGCTGACACCAAATCGCGGCAATTTCAGTTCAGACCCCGCCGATTTTGCGCGTTTGGAACAGGATGTTCAATTCCGTCATTTCACCGCCCACCTCGATCGGCAATCCACCGCCTCGGCCGGCGCCGATCGGGACCCATGCGCCAGTCGGGTCTCCAGGGCGCCGGCGCGATCCTGGACAAGGACGTGACCTCGAACGAAAGTCAGCGCGGTCAATTGCAGGAAACGGTGGCTGGGGGACCTGGATTCGAACCAAGGCTGCCCGGGTCAGAGCCAGGAGTTCTACCGCTAAACTATCCCCCAACGGCCGCAAGCGGACGTAACGGGCGTCCGGTTAGCACCGCCGGGCGGGCACGGCAACCTGCCCGTTCACTCAACCGTCACAAATTTAATCCCGCGGGACGGCATTCACCCGCTCGCGCACCTTGCCCGCCGCGCCGAAACAGCGTGACTATATGTTTCATCATGTCCAGCCAGACAACTCTTTCGCAATGTCAGCCACAACTTCGCCGCAGCGCAAAGCGGCCGATTTTTGCCGGCATCGATCTGGGCACGAACAACTGCCGGATGCTGGTGGCGACACCCACGGCGGCCGGCTTTCAGGTCCTGGATAGTTTCTCCCGCGTGGTCCGGTTGGGGGAGGGGCTGTACGAGACCGGCAAATTGTCCGGGATCGCCATGGACCGGGCGATCTCGGCGCTGTCGATTTGCGCGGACCGCATCCGCCGCTGGTCCCGGGATGCCGAGACCGGCACCGTCAGTCTGCGGGCGATCGCCACGGAAGCCTGCCGCCAGGCCGAAAACGGCGCGGAATTCGTGGCGGCCGCGCGGGGCGCCACCGGGATGAAGCTGGAGGTCATTTCGCCGCGCGAGGAAGCCGAGCTCGCCGTGGAAAGCTGCGCCTCGCTGATCCGCAATTCCGGCCGCCGCGCGCTGCTGTTCGACATCGGCGGCGGTTCGACCGAAATCGCCTGGGTCCGGGTGGGCCACGACGGTACCGCGCCGCAGCTGATCGGCTATCTGTCGCTGCCGATCGGCGTGGTCACCTTGTCGGAGCGCTGCGGCGCCGCCTGCTATACCGAGGCGGGGTTCGCCGGCGTGGTCGCGGACATTGCCGCGATGCTGCGACCGTTCGAGGCGGTGCATCATATCGGCAAGGAAATCGCGCAAGGCGGCGTCCTGATGGTCGGCACCAGCGGCACCGTCACCACGCTGGCCGGCGTGTCTTTGAAACTGGACCGCTACCGCCGCGGCTTGATTGACGGTGTTTCGCTCCCGCGCGCCGCCGTGGACGCCGCCCTGGCCCATACCGCGGAGCTCGGCCGGGAAGGACTGATCGCGCATCCCTGCATCGGGCTGGACCGGGTGGATTTCGTCCTGCCCGGCTGCGCGATTTTCGCCGCGATCCATGAACTCTGGCAGGCGCCGGCGCTGACTGTCGCGGATCGCGGCCTGCGCGAGGGCCTGCTGCTGCGGCTGATGGGTCAGGCGCAGATCCAGGCGGGACGGGCGGCCCGGCGCGGCTACGGGCTGTGACCGAACCGAGGACGATACCGGCGCGCCGCGAGACGGTGCGGCTGAAGCACGCCCGCAAGCATGCGCCATCCTCGCAGCGCTGGCTCGCCCGCCAGCTGAACGACCCCTATGTGCAGGCTGCCAAAGTGCAGGGATTTCGCTCCCGCGCCGCGTTCAAGCTCATGGAGCTGGATGACAAGTACAAGCTGATCACGAAGGGCGCCCGGGTGGTCGATCTGGGCGCGGCCCCCGGTGGCTGGAGCCAGATCGCGCTCGCCCGCGGCGCCAAGCTGGTGGTGGGGATCGATCTGTTGCCGGTCGTGCCCGTCGCGGGCGCTGAGTTCATCGAGGGCGACTTCGCCGATGACGATATGCCGGCCCGGCTGACCGCGATGCTGGGCGGCAAGGCCGATCTGGTGCTGTCCGACATGGCGCCGAATACCACCGGCCATGTCGCGACCGACCATATCCGCATCATGGCGCTGGCGGATTTGGCGCTCGACTTCGCAACCGAAATTCTCACCCCCGGCGGCGCCTTCGTGGCAAAATTGTTTCAGGGCGGTGCCGAGCGGGACATGCTCAATCGTCTGAAATCCGCCTTCCGCCAGGTGCGGCACGCCAAACCGCCAGCCAGCCGGAAAGACTCCAAGGAAATGTACGTGGTGGCGACCGGTTTTCGGCAACCGGCCTGAGGGCATGAAGAGCCTCGTGGTTGGCGCGGGCTTCGCGGGCGCGGTCTATGCCCGCACGCTGGCCGAGGCCGGGCATGATGTGCAGGTGATCGACAAGCGCCCGCATATCGGCGGCAACGCCTATGACTTCGTCGACGAGAACGGCGTGCGCGTGCACGCCTACGGCCCGCATCTGTTCCACAGCAAAATGCCGCGCGTGCTGGATTGGGTGCGGCGTTTCGGTGTGTTCACCCCTTACACGCACCGGGTCCGCGCCAAACTGCCGGACGGCCGGCTCGCCCCGCTGCCGATCAATCTGGACACCATCAACATGGTGTTCGGCGCCGATTTCCGTACGGCGGCGGAGGTTGAGGCGCATCTGGCCGCCGTCGTGCTGCCGATCGCGGCGCCGGCCAACGCGGCGGAGTATCTGTACGCGAAACTCGGCGTTGACCTGACCGAGCTGTTGTTCCGGCCCTACACCAAGAAAATGTGGGCGATGGAGCTGGAAGACATGGCCGTCGCCGTGGTGCGCCGGGTGCCCCTGCGCCTGGATCGCGACGATAGCTATTTTCCGCCGGATGAGACGCAGATGCTGCCGCGCGACGGCTATACCGCCTTGTTCGCGGCGATTTTTGACCATCCGCGCATCCGCCTGTCGCTCGGGCTTGCCTTCGAGAAGGCGATGCTGCGCAACTGCGATGTCTGCTTCAACGCGATGCCGATCGACGAATTCTTCGCGTTTTCGCTGGGCGATCTGCCCTATCGCTCGATCCGCTTCCACGCTCGCACCGAGCCGGCGGGCGAGATGCCGCCGGCGCCGGTGGTGAATTTCACCGATACCGGCCCGTTCACGCGCGAAACCACCTGGGACGCGTTGCCGCATCACCGTATGCGAGACACCGGCCGCCGCACCGTGACCGCCGAGGAACCCTGCGACTACCGGGACAATTTTCTCGAACGCTACTACCCGGTGAAGACCGCCGACGGCCGGTTCCAGGCGCTCTACGATGCCTATCGGGAGCTGGCGCGCGGCGAGCCGAAAATCCAGTTTATCGGCCGTTGCGGCACCTACCAGTATCTCGACATGGATCAGGTGATCAACCAGTCGCTGACCGGCGCGTTTGATTGGCTCGCGCATAACTGAGCCGCCGCGGCCGCTATTGCGCGGCGCGGCGGCGATGGGTACACGAAACCGCCAAGGCATTTAAGGCATCCCGGCCATGGCGTCCGACCTCGCGCGGCTTGATTTTTCCGATCGTATTTCCGAGGCGCTGGCCTTTGACGATGTGCTGCTCGTCCCGGCCTATTCCCAGGTGCTGCCGGCGCTGGTGCATACCGAAACCCGGTTCACCCGCGGCATCAAGCTGAACATTCCGCTGGTTGCCGCCGCCATGGACACCGTGACCGAGGCGGAAATGGCGATCGCGATGGCGCAGCAGGGCGGCATCGGCGTCATCCACAAGAACTTTTCCATCGAGGAGCAGGCCGCCCAGGTCCGGCGTGTGAAAAAATTCGAAAGCGGCATGGTGGTCAATCCGCTGACCATCCATCCGGACCAGACCCTCGCGGATGCCCGCGCCATGATGGCGGCCCATAAAATTTCCGGCTTCCCGGTGGTGGAACGCAACGGCAGGCTGGTGGGTATCTTGACCCATCGCGACGTGCGGTTCGCGACCGACCCCAACGCCAAAATTTCCGAGTTGATGACGCGGGATCATCTCGCCACCGTCTCCGCCGGCGTCTCCGCCGAGGAAGCCCGCGCGCTGCTGCACAAGCGCCGGCTGGAGAAGCTGCTGGTGGTGGATGAGGATTATCGCTGCATCGGCCTGATGACGGTGAAAGACATGGACAAGGCGGAGGCGCATCCGCTGGCCAACAAGGACGAGCTCGGCCGCCTGCGCTTGGCCGCCGCGACTGGCGTCGGCAATGACGGCGCCGAGCGCGCGCTGGCGCTGATCGCCGCCGGCGTGGACGTGGTGGTGGTGGACACCGCCCACGGCCATTCGGACGGCGTGCTGGCGGCGGTCACGCGGATCAAGCGCGAATCCAACGCGGTGCAGATCGTCGCCGGCAATGTCGCCACCGCGGATGGCGCGAAGGCGCTGATCGACGCCGGGGCGGATGGCGTGAAAATCGGCATCGGCCCCGGCAGCATCTGCACCACGCGCGTGGTCGCCGGCGTCGGCGTGCCGCAATTCTCCGCCGTGCTGGAAGCCGCCGCGGCCTGCCACGCCGCCGGCGTGCCGGCGATCGCGGATGGCGGCATCCGCGCGTCCGGGGACATGGTGAAGGCGATCGCGGCGGGGGCGGATGCGGTGATGGTCGGCTCCATGCTCGCCGGCACCGATGAAGCGCCCGGCGAAGTGTTTTTATACCAGGGCCGGTCCTACAAATCCTATCGCGGCATGGGCAGCCTGGGCGCCATGGCGCGCGGCTCGGCGGACCGCTATTTCCAGCAGGAAATCGCCGATACCATGAAGCTGGTGCCGGAGGGGATCGAGGGCCGGGTGGGCTACAAAGGCCCGGTCTCCTCCGTGGTGCACCAGCTGGTGGGCGGCCTGCGCGCCGGCATGGGCTATACCGGCTGCGCCGACATCGCCGCGCTGCAGACCGGCGCCAAGTTCCGCCGCATCACCGGGGCGGGGCTACGCGAAAGCCATGTGCATGATGTGGCCATCACCCGCGAGGCGCCGAACTACCGGCAAGAAGGATAGATTGGCGCGGGTGCCTCAAACGAGGCGCCTGCGGCCATGGCTCTGGGTCTTTGGCGCGGTTTCGCTGGCGGCATTTGTCTCCGGCTGGCTGTCTTACGAGGAGCGTGGTCTCGGCGGCACGGATTTGAACCCGCCGCCGCCGTTTGACGCGGCGATCATCATGTGCAGCCTGCTTTTGCCGGTATCCTGGATCATCTTGTTCGCCGCCGCGATTTTGGTTTTACGTTGGCGTGCCTGCTTCCTGGCGATCAGCGCGCCAGCGGCGTTTTTCTGGTTGGTCGCGGATGCGCTGTGGAGTTCGTCCGGCTGCGACGGCGGCGGCTTTTTTCCCTGCGGCGTTTGACACCAGACTGTCCCTTGCTGCCCTGGTAGGTTGAACATCATGAAGCCGGTCTGCAACGTGCCGAATCTCACCGTGAGGATTAACGGCCATGTTAACCGAACAAGGAAACTGATTTTGGACTTGAAACGGGTCGATGATTTTGGCGTGGGGGGCAAAACCCCATGACCCCCGCCGGACAGCTCGCCGCCGCGATTGACCTGCTGGCGGAGATCGAGGCCGATGCCCGGCCGGCTGACGCCGTCGCCAACTCGTTCTTTCGCAACCGCCGCTTCATCGGCGCCGGGGACCGGCGGGAGGTTTCCGCCCTGGTCTGGGGCGTCTTGCGCACGCGGCGGCATCTTGGCTGGTGGCTGGAAAAATTCGGCGCCGAACCAACCCCCCGCCTGCTGCTCGCCGCCCAGGCGCTGTTCTCCGGCATGACCTTGCACAAGATCGGTCTCGCCTTCACCGCCGGCCGCTATGGCCCGCCGCCGCTCACCCAAGCCGAGACCATCATCCTGGAAAAATTCGCCGGCCACACGCTGGAACATCCGAACATGCCGGAGGGCGCAAAGTACGAAATCCCGGATTGGCTGCTGCCCCGCTTCGCCGCCAAATACGGCCCCGCCTTGCCGGCGGAAATGGCCGCACTCGCCACACCCGCGCCGCTGGATTTGCGGGTCAACGCGCTGAAGGCCACCCGTGAAGCCGCCATCGCCGCTCTGGCCCATGAGAAACTCACCGCCGCCCCCACGCCCTACAGCCCCTGGGGCCTGCGCCTCGCGGCCCGCCAGTCCATCACCTCCGGCCCGGCCTTCCGGAGCGGCATCGTGGAAATCCAGGACGAAGGCAGCCAGCTGATCGCGCTGCTGGTCGGCGCCGAACCCGGCATGCGCGTCGCCGATTATTGCGCCGGCGCCGGCGGCAAGACACTCGCCATCGCCCAGACCATGCGGAACAAGGGCCACATCGTCGCCTGTGACATCTCCGCGCCGCGGCTGGAAGGCGCCATCAAGCGCCTGCGCCGCGCCGGCGTGCATAACGCCGAACAGCATCTGCTCACCCCCGGCGACAAATGGACCAAACGCCAGGCCCGGAAATTTGACCGTGTCCTGGTGGACGCGCCTTGCACCGGCACCGGCACCTGGCGCCGCAACCCGGACGCAAGGCTGCGCCTGCGCGAAACTGACCTTGCGGAGATCCTGCCCAAACAGGCCGCCATCCTCGATCAGGCGCAAAAATTGGTAAAACCCGGCGGCCGGCTTATTTACGCCACTTGCTCTTTACTGGATGATGAGAACCGGATGCAGGTGGAGGCGTTCTTGGCCCGTTACCCCAATTTCTTCCGCGCGGCAGTGGACCTTCCCGCAGGTTTGGAGGGACCGGACCTGGAGCTTTCGCCGCGCCGCCACGGCACGGACGGTTTTTACGCCGCCGTGATGGAATTGCGCCCTTGATCGCGGTGCGCCGCGCCCGCCCGCCTGACGCGCCGGGCATCGGCGCGGTGCATGTCGCGGCCTGGCGCAGCGCCTATCCCGGCGTTCTGCCGGACGATTTCCTCGCCAAACTTTCCGTCGCCCGCCAGGCCGGGCATTATGACCGCGCCATCCGCATCGGCCTCGGCGTGCATGTCGCCACGTTGTCCGGGCCGGACGCGGCCGCCGCCTCGCCGATCGTCGGCTTCACCACCGCGCGCCGCACCCGCCATAACGGGCTGGCGGAAGGCGAGGTGGAAACCCTCTACGTGCTGGATGATTTCAAGGATCGCGGCATCGGCCGGCGGCTCTTGCGCGCCTCCGCGCAGCACCTGGCCGCCATGGGCTGCCGCTCCGCCTTTGCCTGGGTGCTGCGGGACAATCCGGCGAATTATTTTTATCAGCGGCTGGGCGGCAAGCGCATCGCCGCCAGCTCCACCCGTGTGGCGGGCGTGGACGTTCCGCAGAACGCCTATGCCTGGGACCCGATCGAACTGCTCTTGGATGTCGACGCGTGATGGGTTAGCCCAACCCATGGACAACCAAAAGATCTTGATTCTCGATTTCGGCAGCCAGGTCACCCAGCTGATCGCCCGCCGCGTCCGCGAAAGCGGCGTGTACTGCGAAATTCTGCCCTTCAACGCGGACCCGGCGCGGATCGCCGCTTTCGGCGCGCAAGGCATCATCCTGTCCGGTGGCCCGGCCAGCGTCTCCGACGCAGGCTCGCCACGCGCGCCGGCGCAGATTTTTTCCGCCGGCGTGCCGGTGCTCGGCATTTGCTACGGCCAGATGGTGATGTGCGCGCAATTGGGCGGGGACGTGCGTGGCGCGGACATCCGCGAATTCGGCCGCGCCTATGTGGACGTGGTGGAAGACTGCGCCTTGTTCGCCGGCATCTGGTCCGTGGGGGCGCGCGAGCAGGTCTGGATGAGCCATGGCGACCATGTTTTCGCGCCGCCGCCCGGCTTTCGCGCCGTCGCCGTCTCCGAAGGCGCGCCGTTCGCCGTTTTGGCGGACGATGCCAGACATTTTTACGGCCTGATGTTCCATCCGGAGGTGGTGCACACGCCGCACGGCGCGCAATTGCTGCGCAATTTCACCCATAACGTCTGCGGCCTGCGCGGGGACTGGACCATGGCCGGTTTCCGCGCCGCCGAGGTGAAAAAAATCCGCGATCAGGTCGGCGCCGGCCGCGTCGTCTGCGGGCTGTCCGGCGGCGTGGATTCCTCGGTCGCCGCGGCATTGATTCACGAGGCGATCGGCGATCAGCTGACCTGCATTTTCGTGGACCACGGCCTGCTGCGCGCCGGCGAGGCGGCGGAAGTGGTGCGGGTGTTCCGTGACCGTTTCAATATCAAGCTGATCCATCGCGACGCGTCGGACCTGTTTTTCGCCGCTCTCGAAGGCGTTGCTGATCCGGAACAAAAGCGCAAGACCATCGGCAAATTATTCATTGACGTATTTGACGAGGAAGCCGCCAAGATCGGCGGCGCCGATTTTCTGGCGCAAGGCACTTTGTATCCGGACGTGATCGAGAGCGTCTCGGCCTTGGGCGGCCCCAGCGTGACGATCAAATCCCACCACAATGTCGGCGGCCTGCCGGCCACGATGAAGCTGAAACTGGTCGAGCCGCTGCGGGAGCTTTTCAAGGACGAGGTGCGCGCGCTGGGCCGCGAGCTCGGCCTGCCGGAGACGATCGTCGGCCGCCATCCATTCCCTGGCCCTGGACTCGCCATCCGCATCCTGGGGCCGGTGACGAGAGAAGCAGTACAAATTTTGCAGAAGGCGGATGCGATCTATCTGGAAGAAATCCGTGCCGCCGGTCTGTATGACGCGATCTGGCAGGCCTTCGCGGTGCTGCTGCCGGTCAAATCGGTCGGCGTGATGGGCGACGGCCGGTCCTATGACCAGGTCTGCGCGCTCCGCGCCGTGACCAGCACGGACGGCATGACCGCGGACGTTTACCCGTTCGACATGGCGTTCTTAACCCGCGTATCAAACCGGATCGTTAACGAAGTCCGCGGCATCAACCGCGTCACCTATGACATCACCAGCAAACCGCCGGGAACGATCGAATGGGAGTGATCTGCTGAACGATCTATTTTAAGGCGCAGGCCGCCGCCGTGGGCCGGGATGAAAGACGCTCATATTCGGACCGGCATGGCGGTTGATCGCTCTCTGTCCACCAGGCGCGCGTCACATTCATTTGATCGATTTCAGAAGCTTATGTTGTCGCCTGCGGCTCAATTTGAATTAATGACGATCCAACAACATGACCGACGATTTCGAGGCTGCCAATGCCATACCGCACCGCCCTTGCCTTGCTTTGCGCCTTCCCCTCCGCCGCCTTCGCGACAACATGGTATGTTTCCGGCACCGGCAACGACAACAATAGCGGCACCGCCCTTGATGCCCCCTTCGCCACATTGCAGCACGCCGCCAACCAGACCCGGCCCGGCGATACGGTGATGGTCCTGAATGGCACGTATAGAGTGCCGTGCACGCAATGTGACGTCCTGGATATCACCCATTCCGGCACCGCGGCGGCACCGATCCTGTACCAGGCCTATCCCGGGCAGACGCCGGTGATCAATTTCGAACATGGCTGGACCGGCATCAACATCATGGCCAATAACATTACGATCAGCGGGTTCGATGTCGTCGGCGGCCGCACCTTGATCAACCTGGCCTACGCGCAGCAAAATGCCAAAAATCTGGACAATTATCTGACCAGCGCCAACGGTATCATCGTCGGCTGCGGCGGTGGGGCCAAACCGCCGACCTACAGCCATATCATGATCCTGAATAACGTGGTGCGTGATGCGCCTGGCGCTGGTATCGCCACCTGCTACGCGGACTACATCACCATCCGGAATAACATCACCTATCATAACGCGTTCTGGTCCCCCTATGCCAATAGCGGCATCAGCATCTACGAAATGCGCGATACGGACCACGACAAGGGATACAAGAATTTTATTCTCGACAATCTCAGCTTCGCGAATCGTGAATATATTCCGTTCTATGTCGCCGGCGTCATTACCGACGGCAACGGAATCATCGTGGACGACAATATGAATACCCAGAGCGACAATATACCCTATGGCGGTCGCACCCTGGTCGCCAACAACATTTCATTCATGAATGGCGGTTCCGGCATCCACGCTTATGCCAGCGGGCATGTCGATATCGTTTTCAATACGGCCTTTGAGAACAACCTCACACCCAGACTGAACGAAGGGCAGATTTTCGCGAACAGCGCCACTGACGTGAATATCCTTAACAACATTCTCTATGCGCTACCCGACCATGTCTATTACTCGGACTATAATAATTCCAAGAGCGTGGCGTACGATGACAACCTCCTCTACAGCACCACGCCGGCCGCCGGCACCAAGGGCATTTCGCTGGGGCCGGGTGATTTCATCGCCAACCCGCTCTTTACCGCTCCAACCAGCTTCGTCTTCACGCTACAATCCGGTTCCCCGGCGATCGGGACCGCCTCCGCCACGGACGCGCCCAACACCGACGAAGCCGGAAACCCCCGGCCCACCCCAGGTGGCGGCTACGATCGTGGCGCGCTGCAATAGGGGCATGGAGCGTGAAGAATGATCCTGCGCTAGCGCGATCTCTGGCAAGCCGCCGAGTGTGGACTTCCGGTTGAAGGCGCGGGCCGACGACAGCTAGAGCAACATCCGATCAAATGGAATCATTTGATCGGATAAACTTGCTCGCCAAGCAAAGAGATAGAGCATTTTTCCGTGAGCCAGTGCGAACGGAAAATGCTCTAAGCGGCACGCGCGGTGCTTGCGGACTCCAGCGGAACGACAGATGAGGTCTCCGTAAAGCCGATGACTATTTGCTCATCGCCCGGGATAGCAACGACATCTGCCTTCG
>Ga0116230_10000403_pt1 | contig 37806 bp, 30 predicted proteins | sample S1TSphfallax_3_FD_88678 | JGI IMG/M metagenome (GOLD analysis project Ga0116230, IMG submission 88678) | Host-associated microbial communities from peat moss isolated from Minnesota, USA - S1T2_Fd - Sphagnum fallax MG | ecosystem: Host-associated > Plants > Peat moss > Unclassified | place... | reverse complement strand
TTTCAATAATTTTGTTTCAATTACCAAATTTGTTTTCAATAATTTGTTAACAAGTGAAAAAAATTTCAAGTATACATAAAAAGTAGTCCTTGAAGTTGTAATCATATTTTTACAAATTAATACAAGAAAGTAAAGTCAAACCCTTTTAAGGGTGAAATTAAAGGGGACCAAATTGGGCAATTTCATGACATGTGTATAAAATATACACCTACAAAATGTGTTGCATTTAACTTTGGGTTTCACTTTAATGTTTGGGCTTGATATTTTGATTTTCACAAAATTAATTTTATTTAATTTTATTCAAAGAATTAATTTAAATGATTAAATTCAAGGAATAATGGGTATATCTATGGTATATGCAATATTATAGAGCCCATTTGTTTTTTTAGATTGCACTAAGTTTTGGTTTGAACTAGTCAATCAAAAAACGTTTGAAATAAATTAAATTTTTTGTTCCACCTCATTTATCTTGCCATCTTTCACTTGAAATTAATTGTTTATCAAAATTTGAATTTACCACATACTTATGGTCATCACCTTAAAAAACACCCATGTGTGATATGATAATTATCAAAATTTTCACATGGCCCACAAACTTATTCCAATCATATGGAATCACAATGTTTAGTATATATTACAAATTTCATAAAGATTAAAAATCATTTCAATCATTTTTTTGAGTATATTTTCATTTTTTTAATACATGGTGATATATATATATATATTGGCACAAATATATTCTAACATCATATCATATGAAATTAAAAAATGTAGGTTTTTTGGCATTTAATTTCTTTGGGTTTTGACCTACCATAATATGCAAAAACATTGTGAAAATCCTTAATAATAATGACATGGTTAAAGTTCAAACATGGGAGCCTTAAAAAAAACAATGTGACAACAATTTTGGCCCTCCTATAGTGTGCTTTCATCTTTTATCATTATGAAACCATTGTGAGCATTAAATATTGAGTTTATACCATCTTTGTATACAAAGTTTGAAATTTTTTAATGTATTAAAAGTAGGTAAAAATATTTTTGAAATTGATTAATGAAATTGTGTTTAAAATTATTTTTACGTTAGAGGATTGATATGTTATTACATTTACATTATAAGTTGTAAGTGCATAAATAAATTTCAGATTGCCATTAACCAAGAAAGCTAAAAAATCCAATATTCATTTACATGAAGCCTATTTTGTTTCTTTGGACAACCCGCAAAGTAAAAACATTTTGCTTGCAATTTTGAAAATTTTACTTAAATTTACTTTAAACATGTGATTCTTCAATATCATTGATATAAATGTGAAAATCATGTTCATATTGATCAAATAATATTTTTAGGGTTAATTTGTTAAGGCTTAGTTTATGACTATAAATTACATTTTTTTAAACAAGGATCACAAAATGTATAATTGACTGTGTTTTCACCTTAACATAGATATAAACATGGATTATTGTAGTACCTTTACCATTTCAACATAAATTAAATTATTTTTTGTTTTTTCAAAATTTTGAAAAATTATTTCTTATTTGTGCTAAAGTTTTAATAAAATAAAAAAAATTCACTATTAAGGTTTGAAATCCCCAACATTCACCATCAAGGTTTGAACCCCAAATCTCCAAGGACAAGGTTTTAACATTGAAGTGGTCTAGACACACTAGACTATTCCATAACATTAGGTATATTGTGTTTATTATTATTTATAACCATTACTTGCTGAAAATTTCAGAATTAAAAAACCAAGTGCTGAAGTTAAGATTTAAAATTTAATTAATTATTTGACAATCAATTGCAAAAATGGTAAAGGTACTATGGTCCCTCAATTTCATTATTTCATATTTCTATTATCATTAAAAAAAGGTAGAAATATTTTCATACATAATAAAGACCAATTTAATTTTTGACCAAAACCAATGGTTAAATTTTGGGATCTTGAAGGCAACCTTGAGAGGTTCAAAACTTGAGTTGATATTTATTTACTTTTCTTGTTTATGGTATAATCTAGTTGACAATTATTAGGGTGATTACAATGTAGGGAATTAAATTAAATAATGCATTTTACTTTCGTGATTAAAGTTTTTTTGGGTGAATTTTTGTGATTTGGTCACAATGTTTTTGGGAAAGTTTTGGGGAATGTGTTTTTCTAGTGTTTATGCTTCTTTGCTAATGACATTTTCATATTATTAACATTTAACCTTACATTAAGGTTTAGAACAAATAGATGGATTAAAATCCTGTGAGATGTACTACCTAGGACAAAAAGGATCTAATACTTATTACAATCATCTTTTTCCCTATATTTTAATCCCATCAAAATTAATGAATAAAAAAGTGTTAAATATTTTATAAGTATCATATTTTAGACCATTACAATTTTGGATTTTATCATATAATCATCCATAAATGTGTTTTTACATGGTAAAAAAAGACTAAATAAAAAATATTGAAAAAGGTGATGCTATGACAAGATTTTGGTACACCTTAAAAAATTTGGACCAAGATGTTGGTGGACTTTGACTATGTGTCACACCAACATTAAACCACTTTTCATTTTACATAACAAGAAGATTCAAAAATTGAATAAATAGATAAAGCAACAAGGTGTTTGAACAAAATCTGAACGTGAAAGATGCCACAATGTGTTGTAGCCCATGGAAAACATGATAGTCACCCAACATGAGTGATAATCAAAATGATTTAGTGAATTGAAAAAATTCACATGCAAATTCTCCATGGAGTAAGGTGTAACTTACAATGTCTTTTGAGTCTCCATCTTCTTGATTACATCTAAATGCTTCATTTGATTAAATTGTAAGATTTAATTATACTCCAACTTGAAATTTAAATCCAATATTTGAGGAGTGAAAATAAAAAAATGTGTTCAAACAATTGCCTTATACTAGAAGGTTAAATCAAGTTGGTGTGCTGGTTCAAGCATTTACAACCATTTGGTTTACTTTGCTTGCTAAATTTGCTTTAGACATATTTATTAAGAATCCCATAGTTTCCATTTCAATGCATCTCCGCAAACTTCCAACAATAATGTTCAGCATGTATTCCCATGTCAATTTTAATGCTCTTCCAAAGAAAAAGTCCAACAAAGTCTGGGTGGTTGGTGGGATTGATGAAAATGTTGGCACATAGTTTAAAGCATGAACACCAAGGTCATAATATAAAGGTGAGAAAAGTAGGTGCCTTTCCAATTTGCACCAATGCTTAGCTGCACATACATGTGACTATCAAATTCATAAAACTCAGTGGCAAACTTGTGAGATCATAGATGTGGGTTAATGAGTATCTTCCAAACAAATTTGTGTTGAAATTTTTTTAGCCTTTTCATAAAAGGAGAAAAGGGTAAGAAAAAGGGTACATTTCTATGGTATAATTGACACAAATGTTTTTGTCACAATATTGTAATTTTGATTACAAGCAAAAATTGAATGATTTGGGGGACATACTTGGAAAACATCTAGTGGTCAAAATGTGCAATTAAAGGCGATTCACATTTTAATCTATCATTATATTAATTGGTGTGCATATAAAAATGATGCAACAATCCTTCGGAGTACATTTATAATATGTAGTCATTTGTCATAGAACAATTACTTTTAACAAAAGATTAGAAAGTACTTTTTGTTAGAAAATTTATTGATGAAAGTTTACACATCAATGTACATATATATCTATAAAGAGAAATCAAGTCCATCAAAAGTTCAAGTTTCCATTTGTTTTAACATCAGGAAGTTTATATCTTTAAATTATATTAAAACCTTTTTGATGATACATTATGCTTGAACATAGTGATGATTATGATGTTTGTAGGTCCTAAATGTTTTTCAATTGAAGATGTAGATGGTTTAGGTGTTGATTTTATTTATTCACAAAATTGAAATAAATTTTTTTAATTAATAAAAATAAGGTATATTGCTATCAAATAGGGTGTTTTCAATAGAAGTTTCATAATGTGATTAGTGTAAATTTACTCAAAAAAATTAAAAATGAAGCAATTTAATACTCATGATTGTTTTAACTTTCTATTTTTTAAGGCCCAACTTTCAAGTCAACCAAATCTAAGTTTTAGAAAACTTCAAAACAAATGAATTTGAAGTTGTGATACTTTTAGTATCTTATGTACATCCAAGTTTGACTCTTTTGTGTCAAGGTCACAAGATGCAAAAACAACAAAAGCAAAACAATTACATTTTGATAAATGAATTGCTTCTATAAGGCCTTGGTTGGGGCTTATATAATGGGAGAATGGATTCCAAATCTAACCTTGAAGTAAACTTAGGTAATGTTGTGTGCTATGGGCTGCTATAGGACATCTATGTTGCTATGGGAGTGGGGATTTCAATGCAAATATTCAACCGAAGAGTCAGATCCAGAGAAGGAAAACCAAGATCATGGATAGAATTGAATTCAAAGCCTTTGTTGCTGAAGAGAATAACCTGCACATACATGTCCAAAAGACCCAGGTCTTCTTTTGAAAAGAAAAATAATACATGGAAACACAATGCATGAGTGATTTCAAAAACTTTCAAAACCCAGGCAATGCTTTTTGCACGTCATAAATATAAATAAATAAATGTATGAGAAGTGGATTTAAGGAGAAACTCTGGTGGAAAGGTGCAAAATCAAGAAGCATAATTAACTCTGAGGGAACCTTGCCTTGTATGTGAGGGTAGCCACAAGGTTCCTCCATAACATACATCACCTCAGCCTACACACAACAAAAGGATTCAAAATGTTAGACTAGACCAGCCTCAAATTTTTTGAACTTCTCAAGAATCACATCAAAAGCTAAATTCAAACATGTATAACAACACCGTTCTTGGCAAATAGAACAAGACAATTTAGCAGGAAAGTGAGGGTGATGAACTAGAATGAGAAAACATGAACACATGGTTGTTCGGTTACCTACTTAGGACACAATATGACGAAGCAACTTGCAAAAACGATTAATGAAAAAATAGCCAACGTCGTCATAGTCAAAGCCATTTCAAATGATTGTTCCCGTTTCCTTCTCTTTTTCTGCCAATTGCTATCGGATTGATTTCTTTTGTCGGGAATGTCTCCATTGATTTTGAAGTCGTCGATCTGTGAAGTCAAATTCTGCAGTGAACAACTCTCATGAATTATATCGCAAAATCTCCATATTCACGATTAAAGCCAACTAAAACAAAAGCGGAGAAACATTTCCTTTTTAATTAAAAGACAAATCTCCAGACAAGGGCTAAAGAACATGGAAGTTCAGACGTCCGCGGAAGAGAAGAATTAGTTTGAAATGAATCGTAAAACTCGCAGTATAAGCAGTAGAAAAGTCAGAAGTACACAAGTTTTGCCATACCCAAGGCACATGAGAGGCACATTAGAGAGAACAAATCATGGGCAGACTTTATGGGAAAAGACGAGCGAAGACCGAGTCGGCTCTCTCCAACCAAATAACACTCACCGCTTCACCATTCTTCCAATCGTCAACAATATTCTTCTGGTTATGGTAATAATCAAGCTTGGAATACACGCTCGCAAGTGTAACAACTGAAGCAAATAAGGACAGGAGTCCAGGGGCCCAAGAAATGTTGCAGCTGAGGGCACTCGACTGAGCCACGGCAGTAAGAATCACGCCTTGAAACACACTGTAAAGCCCAATAAACTGATACAAGTCCGCCTTCACGGTGATTACATCTGTCGACTTGGAATTTATCTTCTTGTTTAAATCAGAACGCTCTGTTTCCCAATTTTGCAGAAATAGTTTTTTCTCAGGATCCTCATCTATTATACGTAGTGACTGGGCCTTAATCTTGTTTTCGTTTACATCTTCGGCGTCAGATTCCTGATCTGTTACGGGCGGAGGCTCAGCTGCACTAAAGTTCAAATTTATAGCACCAACCACGATCTCGACTCTGGCCTCGGGATTATGATCTACGAGACGCAAAAGGTCAGGCGCCCTAACGTTCAATTTTATGGCCTCGATATCGACTCGTACATGAGGATTCTGATCTATCAAAGGCCGACGTTCATTCGCCATAGCGTTCAAGTTCTCATCCTTGTCTATGAAATCCGCGGGCTCTAGTTCACCACTTGTCATTTCATTCAAAAGCACCGACACAACTCTTTCTCTTCAACCCAGAGCTGGTTACTTCTCACACCGTCTTGGCTGTTGATCAAACCGGTCCCCTTCTTATGTCTCCACAAGATGGCCGGCAAACTTACCGATATACACAACAGAGTGGCAAAAGCCATGGATCAGACAGCAGGCCACTTTGCAGAGCGCCGCTCTAGGAAATTCAGGTTCTTACAAAGTGACGGTAACTCAATAACCGCCAACATCTTAGAGCTCTGAATATAGTACGGGTACCTTAAAGCAGCGGTTACTGCACACAAAACTTCACAACAGCAGACAGACAGGCCAGCAACTTAGGCAACGAGCGATGAACCTTGTATCACGTGGGGACATTATGCTGCGAGGAGGCTTTAACGCGTCTGGACTACAAGAGACTTTGCCATAAGTTTTCTCTTATAATGAATCTCGTAAGTTACTTCTTGCCTTGATGATAAACATGAGACGCAGCACATTAACTCATTCAATGACACACATTGAGAGGGAGACGTCAGATCTGGTACTTTCAGGCAGGAAATTCATTGACTCTGTTGTGTAACGTTTGGAGTGTTGTACCACAACATCATACTTGCATGGTGTTGTTATTGCACACAGTACAAGAGTAAGTAGTGCCTGCTTTTTTGTTTCCCTGTCTGCCGCTGGCCCAATCCAAATTTTCTCAAAAAAGATGGGAATGCCCAGGCGCACTTTGGAACCATGAAATGCACGTTTTGTAATAGACACCTAGTCGGGAAGATGCTACGAATCCATTCTTCAGGCAATCATTGACTTTGTTGTTTGGCATGTTGTACCACTTTGCATGACCTTTCCTGACCAGTGTTTTTTAAAGGAATTTTTTGACAAAGCCAAATTGGTGATCATCAATAAAATGATGCAGCAAATGTGGCGATCATCCTAAGGAAGATTTAGCCATATCTGGCTATAAACCAGTACAAAGTAGAAACTTTAATGAACCCTTTTATATTTCTCGCTACTTGCTGGAACCTCCAGCAGCCTTTCGGCCCCTGCATCAGATCCCAGGGCAAAATTTAGGGGATTTCATTTAGTTTTTTCTTAGGATTTTCTTTAACGAAAGAGAAGGAGCTAAAATATGAGCGCTTTTTTGACAAAAAAAATTCAGTAATAAAAGACTGTTCCTGACCCTGTTTCACTCAACAAGCTTCGCTGTGTAATGTTCGGCATTTAGAGAGTATCCCCAGGCGTGCTCAGTATGTGACACTGCAAAAATATTTCACACGTCTAAGTTTGGCTATTTATTTTTGTGGTACCCCCCATATAAAACTAAAATTGTGACTGCAAATGAATGGGAGACTACTAATAGCAAGCCACCTGGATCAGTCATTGTCTTTGGCCAATCAGAAAACAAGGACTAGCAGTCAAATCAGATTTATTACATTCTTTCCTAGCCGGTGCACAGCGATGATTGCCTTTTTCGAGCCTCAGCAAATTATTACATTCTTTCCTAGCCGGTGCACAGCGTTGATTGCCTTTTTCGAGCCTCAGCAAATTATCACATTCTTTCCTAGCCGGTGCACAGCGTTGATTGCCTTTTTTGAGCCTCAGCAAATTATTCAGCAAATTATCACAGTCTTTCCTAGCCGGTGCACAGTGTTGATTGCCTTTCTCGAGCCTCAGCAAACTGTGCAAATATGCTTGCTCAAAATCATTTTCCCTATTCAAAGCTGCATGTTTTGACTTTTCTTCATCCAATTTTTACTCTGTAGGGTCCCATACTGAGGACCGCTGGGGATGCTCTTTTACCGCTTACATGACGTTTCCTGACCCTGTTCACTCAGAAATCATTTATGGGCAGGCCGTAGCGAGATTCTTCTTTCATCCTAATTGGTGCAGGCAAAGCCTCATGAGTAACACGCTAGAATCCATCCTGTCAGGTAGTCATGGACCGAAAGCATAAACCTTTGTTGTGTGTGATGTTTGCCATCTTGTACCGCTTGCATGACCTTTCCTGACCCTTTTTTCACTCAGAAAGCTTTTTCTGGGTAGCAAGATTCCTCTTTCATCCTAATTGGCGCATGCAAAGCATTATCGGTAACATGCTAGAATCCATCCTGTTACGCGGTCATAGACTTTGTTGTGTGATGTTTGGCATCTTGCATGACATTTCCTGACCCTTTTTCACTCAGACCGAAACCATAAACCTTTGTTGTGTGATGTTTGGCATCTTGTACCGCTTGCAGGACCTTTCCGCCCGCGCCGCACAAGAAAACTTCATGTGCAATTAGAGCATAAAAGCTCTGCTAGACTCTAATAAGTGCAAAATGGCCAGCTGCCACAAGGTCTGACGTACGTCGTAAACGCAAGATCCTGACTTCAGAGATTCACTGGTTTTGTTATTTTCGCATGCACTTCAGAGCCCTGTTGTGATCCATATGAATTAGCTGTGTATGAAATTATGAATCCCCAAGCTCCTTTTTTGGGGGGCGCGGTGCATTGGCTCAGTAGAATTTCTATTCCTAAATTTTGTCAGCATCATTTTGGGCTTGGGAATTACCTGGACAAGGGCGTGGGTACCTCTGTAGCAGGGTTATTTTTTTCATTTGCCCAAGGTCTCAAAGTTGGCTATACATGTAGCCTCTTGGAGGCAGTGTTGCCACTTGGCACCTATTTTACACTTTTATAAGTGCAGCTGGCAATTTGCAATAGCTGTAAGGAAGAATACGGCATCCAATACAAAATTGAAAGTATTATTTAGTTGTGGCAAAGATAATTTTCAAGTGTGGCAGATTGGTTACATGGTTCATTCACAAGTACAGAGTTTGGCAACCTTTCCAATAGACATGTATGTGATTTGGTCAAACATTACATACAAAATGTGCCAACCAAATTTTTTTCCAATGCAAAAATTGAAGGCATGAGAAAGGATCAAATCTCAATCCTCTTGGATCCTGCCCATTGCACCCCAGGTCAAATCTGCAGAAGCAACACCCATAAAAACCTTCCTTGCATTCCCATGTTACGGTAGAGAGGTTGGTCATAGTACATTTTTAAGGGTTGGGTTTCTCATCGTATTTTCACAAGGCCCCATTGTTTATGGTGTCCAAAGAGTAGATGGAGCCCTCTTCTTTGGGCATCTATCACACCAAAAATAGTAAAAATGGACTAGAGGCAAGAAAGTTACAGCCCCCTGACATAAGGGGGATCATTTTTACAAAAATTCTTGATTGAATAGCTCATAGCCTATCTCTGAACCCCTCAACAAATCCTTAAATATTACTATGTTGCCTTTAGAGTTACAAGATGATTTGTAGAGCTTAAGATGATGATTTCATAGTAGTTTAAATTGCTCAATTTGAAAAAAAATGAGATCATTATGCACTGATGAAGTATGGGGGTCAAAATGAAGAAAAATGAAAAAAAAATGCACTTTGCAATTCAAAAAAAACATATTTTCTTTATTGCTTTTTTTTTTGGCTACTCCTTTGGATTTGCATTTCAAAGATGATTTGTAAAGCTTGAGAAGGAACATCTATAACATTTTAAATCACTCAAAATGGAGAACAATTGAGAATGATTTGTCAAAGTGTTTGATGATAAGCTATTGTTTGATGATGGGCCAGTTCAAGGAAACAATAAAAAAGACAACAACAAGCAAGGTGCATATTAATTTAAAATAGAACTAAATTAATATGCACCTTGCTTGTAAAGTCAACTTAAAAAAAGGGTCCCATGTCCACCTTCTATTCATTCATCAAGCAAGCACCTTCAAGCATTCATCACCAAATTACATTTCAAAACAATATTATGCTTTTAGCAAGGTTAAATAGGCATAAAATGTAGTCTTTGCATAAAAGCCCAATCAAAATTGAAAATTGATAATCTTGGGTGTTTGCACACTACAATGACTTTATATAGACGTCACAATGGTAGTTTTTCTTATATTCCTTAGATACAAGAAAATAAATAAAATAAAATATATTGAAATAATAGAAAAACGGAATCATTTATCTAAAGATAACATAATCAACCTTCCAAGAATGAAAAAATCAAATCAAAATTGTGAATAGCCAACAAGTAATGGATTTTTGAATTTTGCTCACACTTTTTGTCACATTTGTAAAACTCATGGATATGGACTTTTTAAAATCCCAAAAATTGTAATTATTTTAAAAGCCTTTTTAAGCATTTAAAAATAAGTATTTATAAAAAAAAGTTTTGTGATTTTTTAATATCTCTTATGACATCATGATTTGAAACTGGAAATGGAAAAAAAATGTTACTTTCAATATCATTTAAATATTCATATTTTAAGCCAATTTTCAACAACACTAAAAAAAAACTTTGAAAAGGGATTTTAATTCGCTAAAATTGTGACACCCTAATGTGTTTTCACCAATTGACAAATGTACATGTATAACCATGACTCAAAGGTGACCAAAACAATTACGACTTATTGTCAAGTTCATGATATTATAGACAAGGCTTGTGATAAAAATGATCTTTTGTGGAGAAGGAATTACATGTCACTATTTCTTCTCTTGTATTAACATGGATTTGTTGATTTGCATTTTTTAACACAACTACTATGGTTTGGTGCATTTTGCATGCACCTTAAGTGTACATAGAATCTAAAAGTTAGTTTATGCCATTTGGTATTTTGACAACCAATGACATGTGAATGGTTTCCAAAAGATCCTAGTGAATTTTTGAATTTAAATTTTATTTCAAAATTTTCATTAATTCATGTAAGTATTTTCTTTTTACAAATTCAAATTTTATTGTGTTAGCAAAATAAAAAATATGAAACATTAATAATTAAAATAATGTTTATTTGGAGATGTAACACCTACATATGGGTATTTTATATTGCATTCTATAATTTTTTTGCCTTGTAATATATTTACATCAATCTCCCAAAATTTTCATTAGTTTTTTAACTCGCCATGCAAATGACCATAATTGTTAAATTGTTTTTTACAATGTTGCTACCTCATAATAGTTGTATCATGTTCCCAAAATTTTCACTGGTTTTTTTGGCCAACTATGCAATACCCACATCCATAATCATCAAAGTGCATTTTGCAACATTGCCACCTCACAATACCCACATTAAGCTCCCACATTTTTCACTCATTTTTTGGGTCAAGTATGCAATATCTACATATGGGTCCTAAAATGTCCATTATAATATTAACCAATAATGTAATATTTACATACCTACATGTTCTGCCCATTCATAATTAGCTTATATGCAAATATTGCATGTGTCATGTCTAACAATTTGTTTTGGCATAACACTAATGAGGGTATTACATTTAAGGTTGAGGGTCCATTTAAGGTAAAACTTGGACCAACAAATGCTAGTTTCAACATGGCTCGTGATGTGGGTATTACATTTTAGGTAATTTGTAAAAAGTTTGCAATACTTGTTTAGTTTCCAATTCATAATTGTCTTAGATGCAGGTTTTACATATTTGATAATTAATACAACTCGTTAACGGTAGATGAAAGTATTACATTGTGGAATGTGATTTAAGGTGTGTTAATGAAATTTAGCCATTTAAAAAAGGTATTACAAAATGGTTTCAAAAGTGTGTTGAAGTTCTCCATTCAACCCTGAATGTATTGATTTTTGCAATACCCTCATCGGTGAATGCATAGTCAAGTGGCTCCAAAATGGTAGAAATTATAATCCCTATGAATTTAAACAAGATTTTTTAAAATGATTCAAATGGACATGGTTGTTTTAAAAAATGTTATTATTATAATCTTTGAATAATACATGTTCAATCACCTACAAACCTTCCCAAACCTATGTGAAAATTTATATTTAATGTAGCTGATCTTATTTTTTAATTTGGAAGTCCTAAAAGGAAAACCCACAAAGTCCATATGAATAATGACCCATTTAAAGCTTTCAAAAAAGTGTTTTTGGGACTAAAAAAAATTTGAAAAACAAACAAAAATTACAACTCATATGGACTTATGAAAATATAGTCAAATTTGAATCATTCAAAAGTCCTTACACTACTACAAAAGTGGGGTGCAACTTACTAGCCTAAATCATTATGGGACCTTAAAAATGAAATAAGGACATTGCATTTTACTGATTTCACCCTAATGAAGTTATTTCACTATAATATCACTATGTAAACTTCATATTTCATTATTAATTAACATAGTTCATATTATAATTTGTTGTAGTAAATAGGTTTATTTCTATGTTTTTAAAAATATTTTATTTATGCTACATTATGATATACCCTATATTATTTTTAAATATTTTAGTTATTTTAACTTATATTTTATGTCATTAAAAGCTATTATAAATTATTGTACCTTAAACTATTATACATCATTTTACTTTAAGGTATTTTAAATTATTTATTATAAGTTTTAAGTCATTCTAAATTAAATTATTCAACTAATTTTAGGCTATTCCTTGGGTTATCTTATTTTAAATTAATATATGTTATTTCAAGTTATACTTTAAATTATTCAAGGTCATTCTACTTTATGTTATTATAAATTACTTTATCTTAAGTATAATAACTTCAAATAATTTAAAATAACCTATAATATAATAACTACCAATAGTTTATGATATTATAACATGGAATATCCAACAATAATTTATAATACAATAACCATTAATAAAATAACATTAATAACCACCAATGTCCACCAATAAAATATCCAGTCATAGCCATTAATATAATAGCCACCAATAACCATTAATATATTAGTCATTAACAACCACCAATATCCAATAACAAAATATCCACCAATATCCATAAATAGAATAGACACCAATAACCATTAACATAAAAGCCACCAATAACCATTAATATAATAACCATTATTAACCACCAATATCCATTAATAAAATAACCACTAATAACCATTAATATAATACCAATTAATAACCACCAATAGCCACCAATATCCACTAATAGAATAGCCAAAACTAGCCACTAATATACTACCAATTACTAGCCACCAATATCCACCAATAGAATAGCCAAAACTAGCCACTAATATACTACCAATTAATAGCCACCAATATCCACCAATAGAATAGCCAAAAATAAGCATTAATATAATACCAATTAATAGCCACCAATATCCAACAATAACCATACATAGAATAACCACTAATAGTGAGTTATAAAATAACAAGTAATAGGCATTAATAGAATACCCAGCAATACCCATTAATAAAATAACTACTAATGGCCATTAATAGAATAGCCACCAAAAACTATTAATAGAATAACCACTAATAGGCATTAATAGCCACCAATAGAATAGGCACCAATAGCCATTAATAACCACCAATAGCTTTAATAAATGAACAACCAATAGCCATAAATTAGAATTGATTAGGATTACCAAAAATAACATAAAATAACAAAAAAAAATCATAATAACTGAAAATAACCTAAAATGAAATATGTTAAAATAACCAAAAATAATTTAAAAAATCATAAATAGCCATAAATAATGTAGGGTGAAATAATTCAAATTAATGAAAAATAGTCATATAATAATTTAAATTAACTTAACATAGGTAGTATTATTATATTAACAAAAATCTTATTCATTTATTTAAAAAAAAATTCAAAAGAATGGTCATTGAAATGTTATTGAATAATGATATTTAACTTTTTTTTTGTTCAAATGATTTTAAACTTTCAAAATTAAATAAATGTAATTATGTACATTATTGAATTTTTTTAAAAAAACTTGAATCATTTCATTTGAACAAAATTTCAATAAGATATGAATTTTCAAAGTTTATGTAAAATGAAATATTTGATAAATAGAATGTAATTTCACATATTATTACAACAAGCGGGGTGGCTTGATAGTAAAGGTGTTTGCCTTCATTTCAAAGGTCAAGGGATCAAACCTCATGAGTGTTGTTATGTGTGGTCAACAATGGTATGTTGACCGAATATTTTCCTATTGAATTCCTAAATAGGTGCTTAGGTTGATTACTTGGCCTTAAACCCTAGGTTGAAATTTGAACCTAGCCTAGGTAGTGTGAATAAATCATAGGTTAAAAATCATGAAATTATCAATAATATTTTATATTAAATGATTAAATTTTAATTGATTTTCATGTTAATTAATTAATTAATTAACAAGTGAATGGTTTAATAAAATTATATTTCATTTGGGAGTAACCTAAGTACTAATGAAACAATTCATTGTCCGTAATAACTGGTCCCCATTTACTAGGGGGTTAAACAATTTCACCAAGTGAAAATGTCCAAATTCATTCAAAATCTAATAAAACATAGAGTGAACTAAGACGCATTTTGTAATAATGTAATCTTAAATGCAATACCCACATGTAGGGTCATTTCAAAATAACCAGTATGTAATTTGGGTGGCCTTTCAATGAAAACCAAAGCTTATATGCAATACTTGCATGTAAGTTCATTATGAAATAATCCATAAGTGATTTAGATAACCTTAAATGTAGAATCAACCTTAAATGCATTACCCACATGCAAGGTCATTTTAAAATAAGTAGTTTGGGTACCCAAAATATGTATTTTTATATACTTAAAATAATTTTATGACAATTAATTATTATGAATAATGATATAAAATAATGATTTGAATAACTTATCAACATAAAAAATCTAATTAAAATAATAAATTAAATATCAAATTATTGGTTTGATTTTTAGATCTAAATTTCAATTATCTGAATAATTAAAGTTCAACCAAATAATCAATTAATTAATTTTTTTTTAAAATGACAGTTTAAATATGATAATCAATCATTTACATTATCTGATATAAATTTTTAATAATTCTTTAATTATGACATTATTTCTTTAGACTAGATTATTATGTCATATGAGGCCCATAAATATTACAATGGAAACCTATATGCAAGTATGGCAATGGGTGTAAAAAAACTAGCAATTATTTATGAAACATATATGTGGGTATTGCATATTTGAAATGGCTTTATGGAAATTATAATAGAAAGGATGTAAGTATTGCACAATGTTCATTTGATCTTTGTTAACCTTAGACAAATTAATGTTACCTATTCATATGGACCTATTTAAGTTTTGATTCTTACATTTAAAGTACTAAGAAGATTATGAAAAAGAAGACATATATAATTAACCATATACCCATCAAACAAGTGTGACTAAAGAAAAATATTATATTGATAAAAGATGTACAAATATGGGTGGATCAAAAAATGTTAAAAAACCCAATGAAAAAAAAAGATTTTCTATAATATATCAAAGAACTAAAGTTCAAAAATTAAGTAATTAAAAAAATGACAAGGTTGAAAAAAACTAGTTAACTATATAAAGTGGAAACCCTAAACCATGTCATTATCTACAATCCCGTGTTTAGCTCAGTAAAGAATTGTTACATCTATAGTCGTTACTACATGACGAACAATGTATAGATGGCGGCATTGCATTTGAACTTGAATTGCATTTGCAACAAACTCTTCCTTTGTTATGCCATGAATTTTACAAACACCCAAAAACTACCAAATTAAACCCTAATACACCTTGGATGAAACAAAATTAAAAAAAAACAATAAACATCGATTTTTTTAATTTTTATCTTCCAAGATTCATGGAAATCTAATACATTTGTTAACTCTTGTGTTTGACTTGCTTTATTGGATTTTCGATCCTAATTTTTGACATCCCATGCCATCTTTAATCATCGTGCATATGTAAAACAAGTGGATCAAGTCATTTCTTGTAAATTTTCATCCTTCTCCCTGTGATGTTGCATTTTGAGGCACACTTCCCATGACATGCATTAAAACCCAACACTTGCAACAGTTGCTTTGAAACTAATTTGACCAAAGTTGGTTTTAGTAATTATGGACAATATTTTGTAACAATTATCAACTTATCCCACTTGCATCGGGCTTTGGCACAAGCACGACTAATAACCTTTTGATCATTCTACTTTTACACAACCATGGCATCTCCCAAAATGCGAGCATTCATTTTAACATGGTTTTGATGTTGAAGACCTCCTTTAGAAGTTGAAGGCCTCCCAAGTTTGGCCTTTTCTGCCACTAAGCCATGCACCTTCTTCAATTGTTTAATTAACAACCATTTGGCACAATATGTAACAATGCAAGTGCCAACTTTACACTTGCATTTTGACCCAACCTTCGTCCATTCTTTGTCCTTTCGAGCCATATTAGGTGGACAACAAAATGCCGATGGCTGAAAGGCCTAGTAGTTGGTTTCAAGTTTCAGACTTAAAACAATAAATATATATTAAAAAATCGTTATTTTGTAATAAAAAAAATCCTAACCCTAAAACCTTACACATAAAAAGTTCAAAAAATAGAATGCAGTTATTGCAAAACATAAAATCACAAAATCATATATAACTTTTGCAAACTCTAACTACTTTTAGGTATTGTAATAAATAAATTTGGATAAAAAACTTTTTAAAAATTGTACAATTTCTTTTATCTGCATTTAATTTAATGTATGTAAATTCTAAAACAATCTAACCCACCATTTTTGGATTGAAATTCCCAATTTGTATTAGGAGTGATCTCATCATTTGAATTACAAACTATCACCATTGTCAACTCTAAACCACATAGATTGCTTGATTCATCAATTTTCAATTTTGATGGAACAACATTTTGTTCCTTAAGTCTCGATTATAATGGATCAACATTTTGCTTCCCAATTGTCTCTTCTGATGAAGCAACAATTTATTTTTGAACTTCCAAATCACCATTATCTTTCTTTAGTTTCCTTTTTTTAACCATTACAACCTTCAACATTAAAAAAAAACCCACCATTTCATTGTTAATTGTCAATTTTTGTGAATTAGATTAAAAGTGACGCATTCCTAACTCCTTCAAGGACTATAAAGTAAGTCCATGTACAAGATAGTAGAAGGGGGAGGAGTTGGGGCATGTTCCCTAACTCATAACACTAGGAAGGGTAGAGGAGCATGTTGGAGCTCCGGGATGGGACTAGGAAGAGTTTACAAGCTTCACTCACTCAGACGAGCCTGCACACAACCCACACAAGGTGGCTAGTGCATAGTTGGAGCACCTTTGGTGCTAGGACGAGCCATGGGCAACACGGACACACAAGACTCACCATGGCCCGGACTTGGGGGAAGCCACCACCTTCCCCCTTATAATATACTCTGCACCTTTCCACGGGGCCCACATCCAAATGGCTTTTCTCTCCCGGGACTCCCGAGTGGGAGTCTCAAAATCACACCAACGGGGAATCTTGCGACTTTGGAACCCCATAACTTTGCGAACAGACCTTGGATCGAGGTGCAGTTTAAAGCAAAGTTGTAGCACTCGACGAGAGCTTTTCAACAGTATATCGCACGTCGTCTACAGCTAAGTAAATCGGGTCGATTCCTAACTTTTTTTGGTCGGAGTCAAACTAATAATTTGATTCCCGACCTTTCTTTTGGCCATAACTTGTGTTTCAGATGTTCAAATGAGCAATGAAAGCCCATTTTAGACATCTACGTTCCAAGAGCTTTCTAATGATATAAAGAATGCCACAAGCCATTGAGTTTTGACCCCTAAAATCGCTCTCTGAAGTTTCAGGAGTCTATGGGGAGTCCATCTCCCAAAGTGCGTTGGAAGTGTGAGGGTTTATTCTCTCACACTTTCTTACACTCTCAGGAGTATGTGGTGTGACTCCCAGGCTTTTTCTTGGCCCGCAACCTTGCAACCCCTTTGCCTTGGTCGTAAGCCCAAGGCTAGGGTTGTGACAAAAAGAACCAAAAAAGAAAAATTACACAAAAAGAAGGTGTTGTCGCAACAAAGCAATTGAAGAAAATGATGGAAACTATCATCGTCTTCTTTTTCTTCTCTATAACACCACCATAGAAAAAGGGAATGGTAGCACCTATCATCACCTTCTTCGCTACAACACCACCACAAAGAAGAAAGTGATGGCAACAAGTTGTCGTCACCTTCTTCATTACAACGGAATCACAAAAAAAGATGATAGTGCAATATTGTTGTCTTCTTCTTTTCTGCAACACCACCACAAAAGAAGGCAATGGCAACAAGGTGTCGTCACCTCTTCGTTGCAACAACACTACACAAGAAAATAACAAAAAAAAATGAAGAGAAAGGAGGGAGCTTACCTTCAAGCTCCCAATCTACCCTTTCACTTTTGGCTCACGCTTCAAGTGCATTGTCCTAGCTGCCACTTATGCCCTCTTGTTTCTGGCTCCTAGTTCAGCTCTCCCACTTCAAACTCTCCCAAGTTTTAAGAGGGGTAGGTAAGAGGGGGGAGGTAGGTAGGAGGGAGGTAAGTAGGAGGGAAAAACTTTGGGGCTGAAAAGAGGCTGAAACAACCAAAAACCTTGGGCAAGGGAGGATGTGTTTTTGATTCGTCCCCAAAACAGCTTGAACAGCCTCATCCTCAACTGGTGCATTGGTGGCTGCTGGTTCACTCCAACCTGCTAGTTACACCCCCTAACTTATGGAAGGGACAAATAGTTATTGTCGATCATGTAGATGTCATGTACAAGGCTACAATAACCTGATTTTCTGGAAATAAAAGTCAGGACTTTTTCAATCCCATATTTTTACCGAAGTCTAATTGGTTCATTATGGGTTGAAAGCAGCCAAAAAAGTGGCAATTTGGCACTATATTTCACTCATTGATGGAGTTGACAGACAGCTTGGCAGTTTTGCACATGTTATAGAAAAGTTCAGTTTTTGTACCCATGATTGTGTTTTATGGAACTCTACCCTTTCATGGGCAGCTCACAACTTACAACCTTTTCGATGTGCATTGCATGGAAAGCATTATCGGTAGCAAGTTTTACGATGGAATTTAACTTTTTATCATAACAGGTCATGACTTTCAATTTAGTTCACCATACTTCGCTAGAAAATGTTTTCCGCACGTTTTCCAATGAGCTAGTGCACCTAAAGTCTCCCTTTAAAGTTGTAATTGATTTGGTTGGTAGCACGCCGATCGATGCACCGATGTGCACCACATTCACGTGTCAATCGTGTTCCAAAGTCTATTTTAGAAAATTCTGTAGCCGAACCCTGAGTTCTGATCCTCATTAAGTCTGGACTCAGGAGGCTTTTATCAACAGGTAGTAAGTTGTAACTAGGGCCGGAGTTTCATATGCTCTAGAAGCAAGCAGAGACAAATGAGTTGACACATGATTTATTCAAAGATCTAATGCAATTAGTTTTTTAGATACACATCCCACTTTCTTTTGAACCACAACAGCAGACCTTACCTGACAACCTGTTGGTACCCTAATTAAAGCTCATTGGCAGAAGGCCAACAGGAGTTTCGCCTGCACTTCAATGGGTTTCAACGTTTCAACCCAAAACCCCTTTTTGAGATCTGAAGGTCCCAGAATGGGCTATACCAGACCCCTCGAGTTACATGCTTCGTTTTTTTTCCTGGTGCAATTTTTGGTTTAGTTGCAATTTAGTTATTTAATAAGTAACATAGGTTGTTATCTCTATTGTAAATAATTTAAACTATGTAAATATAATTAAAAGGGAAAGAAAAATGTCATGGCCCAATTCATTTCTTTTGTTACTTTGGGACCTGAGATTTCAGGACCACCGGCTGGTAATTTTTAAAAGCCCCCTCAGGTGAATAAGGGTGCAATGAGGTGATTTCCTAATTTTCAGACCTACATTGCAGGAGTTATTGAGTTGGATTTATTTTTCTCAATAAAAATTTAATATGAATCAAATTATTTTTTTGGGCAAATTGGGAGTTCAAAAACGTCTATAGCTTGCAAATCAACAATGCAACCTAAAATGTGGGATGGTACCACATTACTCCAAACTACATTGACGCTACAACAGAATTTAGGCTCCAACAAGAGTGGAAACTAAATTTCGAATCCTTGACAAACCTTCTGTCATCCCATGATGACATCCAAGACATCCTGAAATCCAGAATCTTGACATTAGGATCACCCTATTTGTGGGTAGTAAAGCAACTGAAATTTCATAATATACAAGGGCTTGTAAGCTCCAGGTCTCTTGGGTTCAGAGCACAAAAATGCTTGCAACAATGGTTGGTAAATTTTTAACATAGCATTGACGGTAACTCTTGTTCTGTCCGCTTCTGGAAGCAAACCCAGCTAATCTCTTCAACCTAGCATGAATCCACACTGAAAGGAATTTCTGAACCTTAAGGTGTTCATGTTGGCCCCATTGAGCTCAAATATCACACCTCTTGAACAAATACAAACATGTCTTGATGTTCAAAAGTCTCCTACACTAGGAATTACAATCCTGTTTGTATTGATTCAATCCTATCATGTGGTTGATTGCTCTGAACTTTCAAGAAATGAGACAGTTCCCAGAACTTCAAAAATCATCCAGACTTTTGTATTGAATTAAAAATAACAACTAAAAATCTGCAAGCTGAACAGCCGCTAAACAATAGTTTTAAAATCCTGGATGTGGGAAAACAAACTAAGTCCAAAATGAAATAAAAATATTCAAATAGATCTCAAAATCCCAAATGAGGTCAAGGGGTGTTAAACCAGTGCTGGGCTAACTTTTTAAAATACCAGCCAGGTCCTCGGATTGAGAACAAGTCAAAAAAATTTACTGGAATCTAGTTTAAGGCCCACTTTAGACAAGGGTCCAGGGTCCAATTTCCTAGGAACCAATTTGGACTGATTTGAAGCAAATTGAATCCTTGAGTTGGACTATACCTTTGTCCCTAGCCTGATTCTTGTTTCTCCAAATCAGGAGCTCTCCTTTTAGCACTGTTTTTTGGTCCCAACCAATTGATTTTCCCTCCAAAAGAGGTGCCATCGACGTTTAGCCTCAATTTGCCACTTTTTGCTCTTGGACCCTCGTCTGAAGGCCTTAGGACCAATTTAAGGCTTTTGACCAATAAGATTGCTTGAATTCACTGGTCCCTGGACCTTGGACCCTTGTCTAAAGTCACCCTAATATTCCATTTTAAAAAACTTTCATACCAGCCTAGTCGTGGTATTAGGGTAGATAGTTTGGTTTTCAAACACTTAATGGCTAAGAGGCTAGAGGTGTCTTGTCACTAGCTTGGTTGGCAATGGGTTCCAAAGAAAGTTTTGTAGAGCACCTTTGGGCACTCCAATCATTGCTTAGATTGTAGCATTCGGGTTAGAATCGAGTGAAATATGAGTAATAAAAGTTGAGGATCATCTTGTTTTGATTAATAGTGAATATCCCTTGCAATTACAAGCAAGACCTAACAAACACAATTACCCCTATCACTAAATAGTGAGTATCCTATTATCAACAACTCATATGATGACAAGTGGACAACAATTATCGCACAAGCAAAATGAATGGAGATGAAAACGGAAGTTTCATGTGAAAATGTTTATCAACTACAAATGGTTTTGATGAAATATTTCAAAAAGGTTTCCCCATCTATAATGACAAAGTAAACCTTGTTCAAGCAACCCTAACTTTGTTTTCAGTTGGAGGCACCACAATAATAGGGCTTGACATCCCCACCATACATTTCATTCCTATTGTTTGTTGTCTTTTCTTTTGATGATCATCCTCTTTTGACAAAATGTGATTGTTTTTGCTTTGATGTTGTTAACTATTGTTGTAATTGAGCTCTTCATCCTAGCTTCCTCCTTTCTTTTGTTTTTTTCTCCTACTTTGTTCATGCAATTGATTCATAGCTTAATTGTTTGTATGTGATGTAGGTGTGGAACATTATTCTTATTTTTTTTATCATGATCTTGCATTCAAGTTGCACCATGTTCATCATGGATTCTTCTAGGTGTTCATCATTTCTTTTGATGAGTGAAAACACATTAAGGGTGACCCATTTTTGTTAAAAAGTGGCCCAATTTTTTAAATCATTAAAGTACATTTTGTATAGTTGAAAATAGTCATTTTGAAATTTGGTGCCAACATTTTAGGAAGTGTAACCTTGAGATTTGTGTTTGAATGCGTAGTCTTAGAGGTCATGAAGTCTAGGATGTAGGTGTGGAGCTCATATGTTGTTATGGCAACCTCAAGCACACTCCATTGAATTGACTACAACTTCATTAGGGCTTTAGCACAACCCTAGTGGTGTTGCATTATTTGTCCAAGCTTCTATTTGCATCATTGGAGCTATGCCATTGGGATTTGAGGGCAAAGCAAATGCTACTTTGTTTAAACATGACATACAATAAGAAAAGGGAGCTTTGTTTTCAACTATAAAAAAGTGTGTTCATTGAGGTATGTTACTATTTATTGCATTTCATGTTTTGGATTTGTGTTTTGCATATTGATTGAAGAGGAGCCTTAGTTTTGTTTTCACCCATGATTAGGAAAATGGCAACTATTGCCTTTTTGTTCAAGTGTGTATGTTTGCCCATATTCTTATATGTCTATCTCTTTTTGTTTGGGGTGTTAATCTTTTTTCAAAACAATTTAAAGTCCTTAAGAAGAATTATTGTGATTACATTTGAACAACTTGCTTGTTATCAACAACAATTTTTCAAAAATATTGTTTTGTTCAAACCTTAGTTTCAACATTTCTAAAGTTTGGGGTAAAATTTGAAGATGGTTTGCATTGTGTTTTTGGGACTTGTAGGTGAAAAAATGCAAGAGGCATAACAACATGAAGAAAAATTGTGGTTACAAAGGTAATTGGATTTGAACTTCTAAAAAGCTCAAGTTATAAAACCTTAATGAGTTATGTGTGGCACCTTTGGAATATCATCTATTGCACCATCTAAATTCCCAATATCTTCGTCTAAATTGCAAGTCCTTGGTGTCCCATTATACACATCACTAGGTTTAGTCTTACTGTCCATGGCCTTCGGATTTATTGGTTGAATCCTTGTTGCTTTAAACCAATCCTTCATTTTTTAAAACAACAATTGATCCAATGATTTGTAAACCCATCTAACTAGTGTTGTTTTGTTTGGTTCATTCTAGTTCTTCCAAATCATGTTGTTGTCTTTTTCTTTTTTGAAGGTCACTTTGAATGGTTTGAAACAATTCACATTTAAAGGTTGTAATGTGTGTGAAATATGTATAGGTAGAATTATCATGTCCAAGCCACAATATTGTGCCAATTTTATTCACAAAAACACATTTTGAGTTTTGCGACTTACCTTTATGACTATGTATTAATTAGAAAGGACAATTGTGATTAGTGATTATTGAGTTGTTAAACTCATGTCATTTCACCCATTTAATTGCAAATGGCATATAGTTGCAAAATTTAATCATCTTATCAACTATGATATTTTTATTTGCTTATAATATTGAAATTCCATGTCATCATTGACCTTGATTTGACATGTAAAGTGCATGCCATGTCAACCTAATCATTTTACTCAACTAAAAGTTATAAAAGACACCTCGATAAATGGATGACATGTGCTAAAAATATATAAACACATGTTCAATTGTGAGTCATCACACATGAATAAAAGTCAACTTAGCTTAGGTCACCTAACTTAGGCTATGTGACCTAGGCTAAAAGAAACCTTAGCCTCCTAGCTTAAACTAGGTTACCTAACCTAGGTTAAGTGGCCTAGGTATCATAAGTTGCAAGAACAAGGACTTTAACCTTTCATTTCCACTTTGGAGTTCAAATCTTCATCCATTGCATTACCAATTTTTTTAATACTAAATCCATTAAACATAATATTATAAACATCAAAGTTTTTAGCCTCAAATTTAATTAGGCCACCCAAGGTGGACATAGGTTAACCTACCTACTACTTACCAACTTAGCCTAGGTTAACCTAGGTTTCCTTAGGTTGACTTTGGATGAGTTAGGTCAACCTAAACTACCTATAAGCCTAGCCTAAGTTAACCTAGGCTTCCTTATGCTAAAAATAAATAAATTTAGATTACCTTGTTTAAAACTACTTAGGTTGTGAACTAGACTTAGATTAAGGTATGCTAAATTTAGCCAAGTTAGAGCTAAACTAAACTAGGCTAGCTTAAGCTAGACATAGATTAAATTAATCTAAACATGGTTAAACATTACTAAACATCTTTAAACACAACTATTTAGGTTAAACCTGGTTGAATTTTTTTAATGTATGGTTAAATCATTTATAATTTACATTTAAAATAGTGATTTAGGCTAAACATGGCTAAAGTAATATAAATGAAAATAAACATTTTTTATGTTAAACATGGAAAATCAATGATAAATTAAGCTAAATTTGAATATTTAGGTTATGTTTGGAAAACCAAAATATAGTTCACAATTGAAACAATACATGGTTAAATCTAAATTGTGATAAAATTATAAACTAAACTATGTTGTTTAAATTAAACTTGGCTAATAAAATGATTGGTCCTATGCAATTGTAGTTGTTTTTTTAATCATTTTGTTTGAATGACTCATGAAGTTAACCATTAGTTGTTAAAGACATTTTTAGTCATTTCTTTAATGGTGTTGAACATTGTAGTTGCATGGGAAAAGTCATAAAAAACATATTTTGGCATTATGAATTTTGGCATTATGAACAATTTTGACCAATCAATAAATGTAATTTTATTGAAATTAATGTCATGAGTCATTAGGTTGACCATTAGTTGTTAAATACATTTTTAGTCATTTCCTTAATTGTGTTGGACATTGTAATTGTATAAAACAAGTCATAAAAGATATGTTTTGGTATTTTGAACATTTTTTATCAATAAATAAATGTAATTTTATTGAAATTAATGTCATATATTATGAGGTTGACTACTAGTTATAACTGTTTGTTAACATGTGGCATGCCACATGATCATCATAAAAATTTGAATCACTGTTATTTACTACTAATCACAAAAATAAATGATAAATCATTCAAATATAATAATATAAATTCAAAAATAAAAATATATGTACCCAAAAATTGAAGTTGTCATATGGTTGATGAACACCTTAGACTTGGAAATGGTATTGTACACCTACTATGAACCTCTTTTGGTTAACACCTAAATTCTTAATTGTTGTCCAACCTAGATGCATGTCTAATAATAGTTCCAAATTTGAAATACAAACTAATTGTGCTAAATGTACAAAGTTGTTAAAGTCTAATAAAATGATTTGCATGCTTCAATTGTTAAACCTTGTGCTCTAAGACCTCAAGTCCCTTTGCAAGCCTAATGGTTAATCTTGAATGTCTAGACTTGAACAAATACCATCATAAATTCCCTCATATTCCATCTTTGAATGGTGTAACTTGGGTTTGGGTAAGTTTTGCTACGTTTAATAAGAGTTGTTGTAATGTGATTGATAACCCACATTCTTGCATACCAAGTACCCAATAAACAATAATTACCTCCTTTTCATCTATCAACACACTTGGTCAGCCATGTTTCTTGGATATGGTCTTATTGTTGAGGTGATCTAATAACAACGTGAGAGATTTATTCCAAAGTCAGCTAACCTTCCTCAACGATGTGACACATTTTTTCACAGCATCCATAACCTCTTCTAAGACCTTTATTGTCTGAAAAACTTAAACATTTTTACCATGGCACTAGTATAAATTCTGGTTCACCTAAGACTTGTTTTAAGAAAACAAAAAACGGAATAAGATGAAAACCCATCTACTAAGAAATTTCATAGACTTGTTTTAATTATCACTCCAGGTTCCTGTTGGGGTTCTTGAGATGGGTAAATCAGTTATAAGCTTTGCTGTCAAAAACCGCTTTGAATGCAACACACATTGAAGAGCTTGCTACTGACCCTAGTGATAGCACAATGAATGAATGAATGACTTTGTAATGTCAGACAATAAGTACAACTTACAACGTTTTTTGACTGACGAAATTTCTCCGGTTACTGACCCAAAAAAATAAATGGCCTGCACCCTTTCCAAAGCAATTTCGGGGGAAATTTTTCACAAGTGTGCTGATAGACATCAGGAGGCCCAACTGTGTCACAACAAAGTCAATAAATCAGGGTACCTACCACTGCCTTTCTTCATAAAGGCGAGGGCATGTTATCTGAGCTCTTTATGCGAGAAGCCGCTTGTTATTAAACGAAGAAAGAGAAACTGCCACACACACACACATAATCAGAGGTATGGCGAGAGCAAGTTCGCTCTGCACGAGAACCCGCTAGTTTTTTTTTGACACAGGAAGAAAATTCCATACGCACATAGAGTTACGGTGAGAACAAGTTCTCGTTGAGACGTCTGCTACACATGTGCAGCGCCCCTCGGATACAGAATGTCGAATCTCTTGTAAGCCTCACAGCATCACATCAGGTCGCCGAAACTCCCACTACAGGTGCATAGCTCGTTGCCTAAATTGCCAGCTTTGAAATTTTGTGTGTAGTAACTTCAGGTGTACATTGAACAGAATTGAACGTTTTGGATTTTACATTGATCAGAATCCAGTACGTTTTTCCCGTCGAATCACCGCTGAAACTAACATGTATCAGTTGTTCGATTCGGTTTTACAATGTGTTTCAAGGCGTGGTTCTTTCTGCTGTGGTTGTGTTGGTTATCCTCAGCCGCAGAAATTCTTGAGTCCCCAGTCTGTTGTCCCTAGAAGCTTCAGTCGTTACACTTGTAAGTTTGCATATCAAGCCACAAGGTTACTGAGCTTATTGGAGGCAGTTGAAGTTGTGGAATTCGATTCACAGGTCTATTTGGTTGGAGAGAGTCGCCTTCGTTTTCGTTGGTTTTTTCCCTTGTGTCTGCCTATCTTTTGTTTCCTGCTATGTGCGTCTCATGCCTTGGGTTTGGCAAAACAGGGGTGCCTCTCAGAACTGTTCGTGTTGCTAGGTTTATAGTTCTTTCAAACTAGTTCTTCTCTTCCACAGTTATCTTCTTCCTTGTTCCTCAATCTTACCTGGGTGTTTTTTCTCACTTCAGGAAAAGTGGTGATTATCCGATCCCAACCCCTCTAAATCTCAGGTCTTAAGTAGAGATTTTTCAGTCTTTATTTCCTTTTGCATGGACCCAAGATAGGCCAGTAACAGTCCTAAATAGTTGATAAGTATGGGAAATTTGGAAGTTCTTGTGACTAATACACGTCTCTGCATTTGTTATCCATAACCAAATGTTCATCCAGATGATTGTATGCTTGAGAGAGATAGAGGTGGAGAGGGAATGATACACTGTGAATTATACCAAGAACATGGCTTTCAACAATTCTACACAAGTGGTTTCTCATGGTGGAATGAAATGCTTGAAGCTTCAAAAGTAAAGCCCCAAGTCTAGGTCATATGTACATGTAAAAATGGGTCACAAGACTTATTTTGGTAGGCATTGCTGATTTACTTTTCTTTTTAATGCGATTGAGAATAAAGTGTTGAAGAAGTCTCACGTATACTTATTATTGAAGAATCTAGCACATGTACATATCAATACATGTTCCAAAGGACTCTGGTGCAGTCACAATAAAAGTAGCCAGAAGGGTACCAAGGTTAAGGTGTTTTCCAAGGATTGCTAAGCATCGTGTTGCATTGGTACTAATATGGGCTATGTTTACAACTTGGTGGTTGTTTTCTTGAATCAATCAGTTTTGCAAGTCGTTTCATCGTATTATGTCCTAAGATTGCCATTTAGTAGGTAAGCCAACTCGACCATGTTCATGATTTTTCATTCTAATTGATTTGCTTATTCTTTTGTTGATGTGTTATATTATTGGTTGAATAATGTAATATGCATACATTTGTAATAGGTGAGCATTGACTTTATGATGTGATTCTAGGCATGTTAAGAAATTTTGAAGAACTTTAGTTTAATGAAGATGCTTTTGCTATGTGTTATAGGATGAGATGGTGAAGGTGGCCAAAAAAAATCAAGTGAAAAAAAACACGTACACAACCGTTGTTGTCAATAACACAATTTATGATTTGGAATTGCATGAAGAAACTATTTGTGAATCAAAAAAGTTACAAGTGCTCAAATCAAAATCACAAGTGAAGGAAGGTAATATCAATGATGAGCGAACAAGAGAGTCACATTTTTGTGAAGTCAAAATTATGGATAATACAGATGAAACCTACAAAGTGTCCGTGAAAAAGCATCAACCTATGAGACAAATATCAATTCCTCGACATGAGTTGATTAACAACCAGCAGATCATCATCCAATATGATGAAAAGCAAAGGTATGTAGATGTGGTCATCTGAATAAAAGAAATTTGAATTTGCATTGCATATAATCTATTGCTAACCCTTCAACTTTCATTGAGCATTTTCAATGCGCACATGGGCTTTACATGGGCTCATGTTGCCAAAATTATCGATATGAATTGTTTAGAGATGGTGTACAAGGTTGTGAGATGTGAGAGTGATCCTAAGTAACCAAAATTTTGGCAATTATATAGCTTTTAAGTTTATATACATTGAAATTGATTCTATGAAATTCTTACCTATATGTTGTGCAGGTCACTAAAGTGTGATCGAATATATCGTGGGGACAAAAGCTTTAACAAGAACCCTGACATTCATGATACCACGGATTCCAAAAGGCCATGTGAAGAAGAACAGAAGCCAAATGATCCAAATGGGGAGCATCCAGCAAAGCTAGCTGTCAAAGATGTGATACGAAGCCCAAGAAAGACACAACGCCAATTGTTCCCAGATCCAGAAAATTCTCAACTTATGGTAAACACATACAATAAGAAATTTTCAAATGTAGTTGGCTTGGGTTTTGTTCGCCTTAATAAATGCATGATTATACCAACATTGCTAATATTATTTAACTATGAACTTTGTTGCATTTAATTGTTCATTCAATTGTTAAAACATTAAATAGTTGAAGCTAGATGAGATTCATTGGAAGGATGAAAGAGTTGAATTCTTCATCAAAATTAAACTTTATGTGATCAATTTTTGTGCAGATTCTTCATAGTGAACGAGGATTTCAAGAATGCATTGAACCAAACTCTCCAAAGAATGTGACACCAAGAGAAGACCAGAAAACAAAAAAGAGAAAAATTTCTACCGATACATTTGACCTTCATGGTACCACAGATTCCGAAGGGGCATGTGAAAAAGAATGTAAGCCAAATGATCCAGATGGGGAGCATCCAACAAAGCGGACTAAAGCAATCCATTATAACGATCATGTGAAACAAAGCCCTTACGAGACATGAACCAATTGTTCCACAATCTGGAAAATCCTCAACACATGGTAAACGCTTAAAATAGGAAATTTCCAGGCTTGTGTTTTGTTCATCTTAATAAATTCATGATTTTACCAACATTGATTATATAGTCTAACTATGAAGTTTGTTACATTTAATTGTTGATTCAATTGCTAGAACATTAAGTAGTTGAAGCTAGATGAGATTCATTGGAAGGATAAAAGAGCTTAATTCTTCATCAAAAATAAATTTTCTGTGGTCATTTTTTGTGCAGAGTCCTCAAAGTGAGGAGGGACTTTGACAATGCATTGAACCAAGCTTTTTCGAAAATGTGATGACAATAAAAGACTAGGAAACAAGAAAGAAACCAACTTCCAACAAGACATTTGACCTTCATGATACCACGGATTCCAAAAGGGCATGTGAAAAAATGTAACCCAAATTATTTAGATGGGGAATGTTAGTTGGATATAATAAAGATATAACTAGGGTATCAGGAGGAGTAAATTTTCCCAAGTTATAAATGTTAATTAATATTTTTATGTGTTAAATGATTCGTTACTAGTTACTAATTATTTGAATTTAAATTAGTTTCTACTTAGTTTTAAGTAACTAGTTTAGTTACAAGTAATTTCTACTTAAGCTATATAATCAAGTTAGACTTTTGAAACATTTGTCAGTCCTTTTCATTTGGTAACATAGTTTAATTGTTATTTTTTAAATTTGAATTTACATGCGTGAGTTTAGTTTGAACATGCCTACAAAATTTTGAAGTTTTTTCATGTCTTTTGTGTATTTTGTCCATAAATAGTTGGCAGTCCCATCATTTGGGTTCAAATTCATTTTATTTTATCTCCAAAGAAGGGGTGAATCAAAATTTAAAATCTATGGGATCTCATATACATTTTTTATTTTTATGTTGTAAGGATTTCATCTCAAGATTAAGGTTAAAGCACACTAAAATATACCAAGGACTAATCCCTACTACATGAGATCATTGGCAATTCATGTAGAAGAAAACGAAAGGTCAAATTTTTGCATGGTGATATAGAATTAATAATAGTCGCCATCCAAGGATCATGATTGAATTTAATGATCGCTCCATCAAATCTTGTCCATTCCAACCCATGACTTATGACTACATTGCAACTACTATTATTTGCAACTAATTTTGCAATTAAAATTGAAAGTATTATGCAGCACCCTAGTCACAAGTGCTCTTAATCATAATTTCAACTATAGGGTAAAAATGGGGTAAAAGGAACTAATTTTTGTGTAACCACTTTTGAATTTGAAGTTACATTTATATCATTTTGTAATAAAAATCTACAAATTTGTGAAACTTGAACATTACAATATTCATATTAGACTTGTGCAACAACAACAAAAAATTAGAATTTTCCCAATGACATAAAGATGTTAAACCATGTAAAAACACATTTACAAATGATTGTGCTGGAATCTATAATTTTAGTGGTCTAAAATATGGTACTTATGAATTTTTCTTATTCATTAATTTCGATGGGGATCAAAATATAAAAGTAAAAAACTATAGGAAGGACTAAGTCCTTTTCATCCCAAGTGGTACACCTATAAGGATTTTCACCCATATCAAATGGTTGTAGTAATGTGCACACAAATGCCTTTTTATTACAATCTAAAGTTCAACAAAAATGTAAGAGGTTTGTGAGAAATTCATCGATGATTGTTGCACCCTTAAGTTTGTGAGAATTTTGAAGAACAAGATATGGTGAAAAGGTCAAAAGGTTCAAGTGGTCTAGGTAGAGGGCAATGATATCCAAGTTTGGTTATTGTAAGGTTTTGTGCACATTATGAGTAAATCATGAAAAGATCGGTGCTGCAACATTTAAGTGAAGCAAATTAAGAATGGAATTTGGGCCACTTTGAATTGTGTGTAGATTCCTTACAACAAGTAGAAACATCATATTGGGAAATTTTTGTAACTTCCCCCCTTACATTCCAATGAAATTAGAACGTAGGTTTTCAAATTTTGATGAAAAATACATGTATGAGTTCAATAAAAGACAACCAACTCACTTGTTAAAATTGCATGAGCATACAATTTCAAATCTAGTGATAATATGATGATATATGTATGGGTTCTTGTTTTGCTTATGCTCATCTGTGATTGATTGTTTTGTGTGTTGCCAGTCAAAAATTGCTCCTGGGGACTGGTCACTGAACCTTGAAAACTACCTTTGATTTTATTAATTGCTGAACAAATAGTTGAAGTTTCCCATGATATCCATTCATGAGGCATGAAATTAGCAATACCCACCAGCACACCATCCATTGGATGCCCATTATGACTCAGCTGTGGATGAACCTCAACTGAATTAATATCTGGTTTCATTTTGGTAACCCATTCTGTAAGAAGTAGGTCCTATATAGAGGTATGAAAATAGGTGAACACTAGGTAAATAGACAGTTTATACATAGGCAAGGGCTGATTTTACTACCTACCTATGAACTGGGTAGCAAAAAGAAAGCAATGGAGTTAGCTAGGGAACTGGAACCCAACAGAAAACTGTTTCCTGACCACTTGCCATCCATGTTGATGGTATGGTGCCCTGGTGGGTTCTGGTTCACTGTGGCTGACATATACAACCCACAACCATTAAACAACCAGTTCATTATATCATGGCTCTAAATAAAATCCAAGAAAACAAGACTGTGGCCTTGCCATTTACATTAACAAGTCTCTTAAGGCCAATGAAGAATTATGGAAATTCAAATATTTCACCATGCAAAAATATAATGTTCAAAAAATCCTCTAAAAGAAACCAAAAATCCTTCCAGATATTAAAACTCTATAACTAATCTCAAGTTTCAACACAAGCCAAAATATCATCTTTCAGAAATCCTCATATAAAAATAGACCTATTACATAGGGGCCAAAATCCCTTAAGCTGCTATACTCTATAATGAATCTAAACACAATGTCCTTGCCTTGGTAGGCAAGGCCAACAAAGAGCATATATATGAGACATGGTTGTGCACTAGTCCACTCTTGGATTTTTTCAATGAATGTAAATCTGAGACCGTAAACCAAGGGTTTTTTATTGTGGCGAAATTTTGCCATTTTGTGAAAAAAATGGCCCATAACATGAACAAATGATTTTCTTAAAAAATGATCCGAATTTGCCAGATTTTTATTTATTTTTAAATCATCTGATTTTTACCTTGGCTCTAGTAGGTCATCACAAGTATAGAAGTATTTTGAAAACCATATACTCTGTTGTGAGATCTGCTCTGTAGCCAACTGTGACAAAATCTTGTTATTAACAATCATCACTCTAGCAACATTGAAAAACTGGGGGAAAAAAAGAAAAAAAAACACTGCCCTAAACCAAAGGAAAAAAGGGTTTCTACAAGAGAGCTTCATGCATATGTTCCTAACTTGAAATGTCATGGAATTTGAAGGACATTTTATGTTCAAACTTTTACAAGAATGTGTGGTAAGAAGGTGTTAATTGAAAATGATGAAAGTGTAATTTAATGAAATTTTATATGTTTCACCAAACACATACATTTCATTGGAGATTGGATAAGTTGCAAAATCCTTGGTATACTAATGTCAAATTGTGTAAATATTTGCACTTAATTATATGATAGACTCATGGCTCTGTCTTTTAGTTGCAGTTACTTAACAGCTTTTATGTTTCTTTTTTTAAAATGATGAAATGATTAAAACACTAAAGCTGCCCAATGAAAAAAAATTATTCAGATTGACTTCTAGGGAAATTATTATTATTATTATTATTATTATATTGAAAAACTATCAAAAAGGGTTGAAATTAAGATTCATGTCCCACACCTTTTTAAGATGGGATGTTTTGGTTCTGGGTCCTATAAAATTGGAAGGTTTATTTGGAATTGCTGATTATTTGAATCCTAAGCATTTCATGATGTAGAATCTTTTGAATCCTAGGAGTACTGTGGATGGAATGTAACCCAAAATTTAAAATAGAAAGCACACAAATATTGAGATGCAAGACCAAAAATGAATCAACCATGGAATTGTTTCATTTATTAATATTGTCTAGTTTTCATCTTATTAGCATTGCAAAATCTCTTGCAAGAAAACAATCTCCAAGAAATTACACACAAAGCAATACATTACTTGTAGTAGAACCAGCCACAAGATATTTATTAGTGTCCATATGATAGAGTGTCACTAGATACTTCAGCATTTTTTGGGAGAATAGCAACCTTGATAAGTTGATTTTGGTGCAATGTTGAGTGGGCCGATGATGGGAGTCCTTTTGTTTGACATTACCACATATCTGCACTAGAACACATTGATATTGTATTAATGCTGCATGCTTCCAAATGGGGTTTTTCTTCTGAACATAATACAACATGTAACCGCTGAGATACAAGTATTTAGCTTCACAATCCTCACACTTGATAATCAACCCAATTCCAATTATTCCATCAATTCTTATGCTGAAATGCAATGGCTGAAGTTCTGGAATGGATAAACATCAAACAAACAAATTTGTAGTCAATTTTGAGAAATATACATTCCATTAATCTCTTTGTTGAAAAGTTTTGAGGAATAGAGTACATAAATATATAGATATATAAGCTATGCAAAATTGCACCTTTTATTTTGTGCTGGATCCAAACACATTTGTGTCAGCCACCATCAGGGTGCTGAATCAATACCTATTACCAAAATACAGAAGTCAGATCATCTTCTATGAAATTTCTACTACATTCATTTACTTGTGCATCCAGTTGACATTATTGTCATTAAAAACTACAAAAGAAGGTGACATTGTGGATTGTGTGCCCAAAATCAATATGCAGAAAGTAAACCGAACAAAATATCACTGTAAATTTGAGTTCAAAGTGACAAATGTTTTAGCAATATTGACAAGCCATGCATGAGTGAACAAACACCACCACCAGCACCTATAGCTATTAATTAAAATGACTTTAATTTTTTTTAACTATTATACATAGGCAAAGCAAAGAAAAAGGAAAAGAAGGGGTTTAGCAAAAAGTCCAAGAATGATGTACCAGCAAAGACTTGAATCCAAGAACTCAATAGTATCACAATTCCATACTATCAAAAGATATCAATAACAGGATCTTACAACAAGATAATTAATATTTAGTGTACTGTGATCAAGTCCTGTTTTTAATTTTTCTTTAAATTAAAAAAAATTACAGTTGTAATTTGGCAAATTAGCTTTGTCAGATTATAGAAAGGGGTTAGACTTACTGCATACGAAGCCTGTGGGGTTCTGAACATTGCACTTCCCAGGCAAGGCTCGAGCTGCTTGTATATCCAATCCCAGTTCCTCCCCGGCTATGGCCAAATCACACAAGCATTGGGGTCCTCCATCTTGTGCTGCTACTTGTGCTATATAGTCACAGCAGTCTGTAGGTGGTACGCTGTTGATGTCTTGAGCAGAACTGAGGCATGAATCATATTCTTCTATGCCTGGACATGCGGCATTCACATCTGTTACCATCATGGCCATGATTATGACCATGAGCAGTAGTAGTCCCATGTACTGGGCTACAGATCTTGTTGTTGCAGCTGGAGCATGAGATAAATTCCCCATTTTTTTATTTTTTTTTTCTGAACTTTGATCTTAGCAATTACACTCCTTGAGTATTATTACATACTATAATTTGAAACTAAAAGAGAAATTGCAAACTCAATCTTCACTGTAGCCACTAACTCAACCAAGAGAAGATTGCCAAAGATTGAAGACTAGAAGAGGCACAATAATGGTGGACTAAAGACAGCAACAAACTGCTTCACCTGAGCTGATTTTGAGAAAATGGGATTCTGATGTTCTTATAGAACAAGTGATGACTGGCCAGGACGTACCACAATTTGTTGTGTTGATAACATAGTAAGTCTAGGTTGATTAGTCATAGTCATCTGTCATGTTAGACTGTGAATCAATCAGGCAGTCATGCAATTATTGTGACCAATGTATGGTGGTGATAGGTAGCAGTTGGTTGTGTTGGGTTGACGCATCTATGTCAAGATCATATCAGAAAATATGTAGCTGGTGAACAAGGCACAATTGTGCAAGGAATGTTGATGAATGTATACTAGAGCATGTAATGTGGGGTGGTGAGTTGTAGCAGCGCAGATCATGGATTATAGATTTGGTGAGAGTATGTGATCAAAAATGTGGCAATTGGGTTTCTGACAGTTAAAGCCAATTCACTGAATCTGGTAGGCCTGCATCATCACAGGCAAGCTCTGCAGTAGTGTCTTGGGTCTCAGAGTTAACAATGAGTTACCACAAGCTGCTTTCCCCTAGGTTTGACAGTTCAAGGATGAGGTTTGGCTACTATTTTTGTGCATATAACGTGCTGTGTTTCTCTGGGTAAATGATAAATTGGGCTTCTCTCCAGGATCATCTTGCAGGCATTCAAATGAGGCCACCAGCAATGAGAGTGAACTACCTCTGATTGAAGTCACAATTTTGGTTCTCCTTGGGGAACAGTCCTACATCCAAACTGCTTCAAAAGAAGATGCAAATCTTAACTTGTTGATACCAAAGGTTCTTATAAATGTGTGGTGCCAATCCTCACTTGTTGGACACCAAAGGTTCTTTGTAAGAATCTGGTGTGGGTTGCTATGAAATTATACATTCTCATCTGGGTCTGTTGATCCCAAGGACCATGGCACTGATTCAACCTCTCGTGATGGGACATCCATAACTAATCAGTTGTGTTTGATTGAGCAGATGTCAAGATTTTCTCTCTTCTCTTTAATTGGATATAAGGCCTCTTTTTGAAATTCCTCTTATATGTAGGCTCTTGATTCAGCAAGCAAGGGGACCAATACCAATTGGTCCCTTCGGATTTGGCTTCATAAATTGTTTACAATATGTCCAATATTAGGCACCATTTTCTTTCACTCCCCATTGTAAATTGTTAGCATGTCCTACTGCATAAAGGTTTAGATGGTTTGTGTCTCTACAACCATTTTCCACTTCTCACCTTCTACACATTTGTTTGCACATGTTTTCTATTGCAATATCCTTCATAATGAAAGACTTTTGCACCAAACTTTTAGGTTCAACATGGGTGGTTTATGTCAAGAATCTAGATAATTTCATTGTGAATTTGCATAATCCTATCATGATGGGTGCAATTTGAAATATACATTTGTTTATATTTATGCGAGTACATTATTTGTCACCACATGAAATGATGGTTGAACGGGTAAGGATTTGGTTTAATGCTCTAAACATGACAGTTCAGTTTTCTTTTGTGACATCTTATAGTTGTGACTTAGAAGATTGAATTTTTTAAAATTAACATATATATTTCACAATGAGTCATAGTTCTAGTGACAGTGTAGTGACTTTCCAACATTCTGATGGAATTTCTTTAATTTTATTTAAAATATTATAATTTTAGAATTAGTTTTTAGTCCAGCCACATCATTGATGCATGTTGGATTTTGGCATAGCCATGTTAGCTAGCACTACTGGACACTTTTGCCAACACAAACATGACACATTGGAGCCAAGTAGTCATTTAAGCATCATACATGTAAATGACATGCTAACGAGTTGATGTTAAAAATCATGGGTGTCTTTTTATTGACAAAAAAACTTCCAAATGTCTGAAATGACTAAATTTTCAATCAAAACATATAGGGAACTCTTACACCTTGTCCTAAATGATGGCATCCTAATTGCTCAAGGGCATCATGCAAAGACTCAAAATTAAAAACCACATGAGTGGGATTTCCTCATGGACCTAATCAATCACGTGCAACATCCACAAATTACTAAAAAAACAATTGGATTGAAAATTTGTTTCTTTAAGCATCTGCCATGTAAGAACAACATACAACATGGTCTGAAACAAACTACACAATGTCAAAGTGGTGGTCTATGGATTGTAAGATCAATCTATTTGAAATCTTCAAAAAAGATAATCATGGTCTTCAAAATTGGATTCACATTATGATGCATTGATGTAATATATACAATGCAAAAGCCAATGTTTTCCTACTTGCCTTAGCAAATTTGTAAGATCAATTTTTTCCTTGGGTTCTCCTTCTTCACCACAATTTCTCCTTGAAATACTTCTTATATCAATTAATTGCATGTTTCAATTTGTCTTTCCAAACTTCAACACATGTGCATGCCCATATCAACACAAATATGCCCATGTAGCAAGCTATGATTCTATAGTGGATAAAAATATGATAAAGTAGACCAAAAAGGGTGTAATTCAAAAATTGAGGTCTTTCATCGAATCTATGCCAAAACTAGATTTTTTGAAACAAAATGTATAACTTTTTAGAATTTAAAATGCTACACTCATTCTAGAATATTATAAGTATTAGTTTATAAATTTGAAAATAGATAATTAAGGTTTAATGTGTCATGAGTAGATTCATGGGGGGGTCATATTGTGTTTATTATTAAACTACATGCATCAAAGAAGGTATTGTTGAGGTATCATGTGAGGGATCTTTAAATTTTCCCACCTTATTATTATATAACATTTTAATATCCACATATTTCACTACTAGGAAATGTGTCCTAGTTCACTATGGATTTCACTAGATTTTTGAGTGAATTTGGACATTTTTACCTAGTGAAATTGTTTAACCCCCTAGTGAATGAG
>Ga0116230_10000402_pt1 | contig 37811 bp, 25 predicted proteins | sample S1TSphfallax_3_FD_88678 | JGI IMG/M metagenome (GOLD analysis project Ga0116230, IMG submission 88678) | Host-associated microbial communities from peat moss isolated from Minnesota, USA - S1T2_Fd - Sphagnum fallax MG | ecosystem: Host-associated > Plants > Peat moss > Unclassified | place... | reverse complement strand
TACAACTTTTTCCCACATTATTCTCCATCTTTTGCACACAAGGATGTCACACACAAACAACCTTTTAATAATCTAATGTTTAATGTTTCATGAATAATAAAAAACTAATGATCTAGTTTTGTAATGATAATTTTTTTCACTTCTCCCAAGAAATAAATAAAGAACCCAATAAGGATATTCATCACACAAAAGTTGAATCATTATCCTCTTAATTTCCTAATCTTAATCATTTCCACACATCCTAGTTAAGGGAAATACATCCATTCTTCATCCATTTGGATTAATTAACCTATATGACTTCACCCCTTAGCAAATTAGAGATGATAAATAAGTTATTTATCGCTAGTAACTAGTTAATTACTAAGATGCCCTTTTAAATAAACTAAATTAAAATATTATTTTGAATAATTAACATTAATTTTATTTTAAAAATTCCTAGAATTAACTTTTGATTATTTTACCCCATGAAGGTAATTCACTATATTGATGGTACTATTATCAACAACCATTTTCATTCTATAATTGTCATGTGATTATTTTGTCATTTGATTGTAGTGCTAGATTTTAGTGGATGAAATCATGTTGACTACATTTTAAGCATGCGAAGAACATCTTAAAATTGTGGTACCTATGAAGTTGTTCCCTTGTTTGTTGCCTTGTTCACCATTTTAGGTAAATAAAGTTTTGTATTGGAGGATGGTGATGTGTAAATACATTTTGATTAATTAGAGCTTTGGGTGGTACAAGATTGCTATTTGCTTCATCATTTGTGAGGTTGCCACTGACATTAAAGATTGTGTACATCGGCTTTTGAAGGTTGTTCAAAGATGGATCAAATTTTTCACTAATGGGAGATACATCCTTGGCCATTTACTACAACTTTTGATTCTTGAAGAGTGGGGATGTACACTTCATCATTAATTTGGATCTATGAAATATTTGAAGTGCAATGGTTGGAATATCGACTTAGTGTTCATGAATGCATCAATCATCTTGTAGATGTTTTTGTTGAAGAGTCTGGACAAACATAATTTTGTTTGTAGAAAGCAAGTTCCAAAACCCTTCATCATGATTTGTTCCAACCATACAATTTTGAATTTGCTTGTAATCATCATAGATTGTGGCCCATTTTTTCTTGTAAATAGGTTCATTTAGTGTGTGAATGTTGTGGTTAAATCATTTCATGATTATAATTTTTTTTTCCATTTGATGATTGCACTTTTGCAATAGTTTTTGGAATCAACCACATTTAATGACACAATGTGTTCATCTTTTTTCACTTGGACCAAGGTTATGATCTTTTGGTGTTCCTAATTTGGTTGTTTAACTTTCTTAATGGGTTTCACTTTAAGGACAAAATAATTAGATTTTTGAAATTTTATTTTCCATTTGATTTATTCTTGCATTTTAATGTTGCACCAAATTGGACAAAATTGTCACAACTAATTTCAATGAAGCTTGTGGAAATAAATTAAAATTCTATCAATGTTTTTGATACTAATTAAAAATTTGTTGTTTTTTAATTTGCATGAATGAGTTTATTAAATCATAGAAAAATAGGAGGAATTCAACCTAGTTAGCTTCTCAAAAAGTTGATCATCTTCACCATAGGTATCTTCATTGTTGTATGCTTCCATGTCAAGCGTTGTTGTCATTGACATATATGTTTGTTGATGTTTGGTAATGTTGTTTCGATGATTGTGACCATAGATGAATGATGATCATCAATTTTGATAATGCTATGTTGTTGTAGACCATGCTACACCAATTTGGAGGAATGTGATGTGGAAGAATTTTTTTGGCAAAGATGTAGTTTGAAGGCTTGCAATTTAGAAGAATGAATTGTTCAAGAAGGTTTTCAAAATTACATACATGTTGTGCTTGTGTTATGTGTTTGTGAATGCTTCCATAAAACTTGTGTGGGTCTATTGTTGTAATTATTACAAGATCATGAACTCTTCCATCAATCCAACATGTGCATGTTGTCATGATTATTGCAAGAGCATAAGCTCCTCCAATTTAGAGGAGTGGATTGTTGCAAAAAAAAAGGTTGTAAGTTGGAATTATAAGTTAGCATAAAATTACCAAGAGATTTCTTCAAAATGGTAACTAACATTGAATTTTTGTTAAAAATTCTATGGATTTGCAAGATTCAATGGTAGCTACATTAAACACTATCCCTAGCTTATTTTTCTCATGCCACGTAGACATTTGATGTAGGACTTGATATTACCTAACATGGTATGTGTGAACACAAGGTTAAATTTGTTGGTTATGGCATTCATTTAACTTTCTTTTACTTGTAAGTGTGGCCCTCCCTTTAGTAGTTTCATATTTTCATGAAGATTTGTTTCACTATTTGAAAGATTATTTAATGAAAAAAATGATTTTAGAGTAAAGTACCTTTCACACCTTCCTTTTTATACAAATGCACCCAATAATAATAATAATAATAATAATATCTGGTTGTAAGTAGGCAAAAATGAAAAACATAAAAAAAAAGGGGAGTGAAAACGAAATTGGAATTAGAGGATGAAATAAAGAAAGAAAAACTAGGGTCTGAAGAAGAAGACGACGAATCTTCTGCTGTTGCTGCACTACTCTTCGTTCCAACTTCGTCCATGTCCGTCAACGAGAGGGAGGAGGGGGACTCTCTTCGACACTCGGGGGACGAGACGCACGAGACGTGACGGAACGCGAACGTGGAGCACAAGGGCTTCTCTGATTTTCTGTCTCTGGGTTGTTGTCGTTGTGATTGCTTGCTTGCTTCCTGGATCCCAAGGATTGATTTCGGGGAGAAGATCAAGACAAGAAGGGAAGAAGGAGAAGAAGCTCATCATCAGACGAGAAGGAGGAGGGAAGGGAGGGAGAAGCGCGCAAAGAAGGAAGGAAGGAAGCAGCGATGGGTTTCTTGGTCATTTCTCTCTACTACTTGCTCACTGCCCTTGTGGGATCCTTGCTCGTCAGAGTCTGCTTCAACAAAGGCAAATCCACTAACATGTAAGAAGATGATCTTTAGGGTTTCAATTCTTCTTCTTCTTCTTCTTCTTCAACTGCTCTTCTGCGACTCCGACTTCTTTTTTCTCTATTGCTCCTATTCTCAAAATTTTCTCAATTTCTCTCTTTATATTTTCTAGTGTTTGTTTCTATTGATCTAGTTCTCTCTTGCTTCTTCTTGCTTCAGATTTCTCCATGGTGCATTCACTTCAGATTTTAGGGTTTTTTTTCGATCTCCTCATCCTCATCTTTTCTCCAGTCTGGAAATTTCATACTTGATGGTGGATCTGGTTCTCTCTTGCTTCTTCTTACTTCATATTTTTCCATGTGCATTCTCTTCACATTTAGGCTCAGTTTTCCAATCTCCTTCTCTTTTTCTCCAGTCTGGAATTTTCACTCTTGATGGTGTCTGTGAAGAAGAAGGTTGATTGTGCTGTCAGTATGCTGCCAGTCTTGATCATGCTCATCTTAATCCTGCTGATTATTGCTTGTGCTTTCATAGAGGCTGCTTCTTTGTTGTTTGTTTGTTTGTGTGGTATGTCTGAATCGAAAGCAGCCTACATTTTAGAGTTTGTGCCCATTTTGAAACTTTCTTCAGAGCTCTGATGTTAAGCAGCCTACATTCTAGGGTTTGTGCCCATTTTGAAACTTTCTTAAGAGCAATTGCAAAGCTAACGGTAAGTGAACTACATTTTAGGGTTTGTGCCAATTTTGAAACTTTCTTCAGAGCAATTGCAGAGCTGGTGATTGTCTTTTGCAACAAACCAAAGTTGTTGCAGAAATTTTGATTTCCATGTCTGATTTGTTTTGGGAATGGTCTGTGGAATGAATGTGTGTGACAGGCTCCACATTACGCTGGTGATTACTGCTGTTATCTCTTGCTGGCTCATGTACGTAAAAGAAAATACCCCTTCACAGTTCTCATGACTATATCAGCAGATTTCATCAGAATAGTTGCTTGTTTTCTTCCTTGCTTTAACAGGGAGCAAGCTAAAACTGAAATGAAGCATGCTTACCTTCACAAGCTTGCTTGTTGCAGAATGAATGGGGATATACTATTGACTGTTTCTTTTTTCTTCATTAGCTTATAACTCTTAGTGCTAGCTAACAAACATCGTATTCAAGTCTTCCTGTTTGCTTCTTGAAATTTGTGACAAAAAGCTCAGGACACAGATTTTGTATAATACTTTTTTCCTCTCAGCAATTTTTCTGTTTTTGGTGAAATTTTGCATCCTGGCAACAAAAAAGAAAGCCCTTGTGACATGTAGAAAGGCTTTTTCAGGAAAAAAATGGTATATTGTTGCCACATTCTGAGGAATTTTTCTTTGAAATCATCATCATTAGACAGTAGGTTCTAGCATGTCACCAACATATAGCCCAATTCCTAAACTTTTATACTTGGATTGATTATTGTATACATATCTACACCCCACCATTGGTTTGGAGCTGATGAATTCAGTGGGTAGTAGTCATGGCATATTGTCACTGCTATTCATGATGAAGGTGGCAATGGTCTGGCACTTTGTGAGTGACTCTCATAAGGTTATGACTGAACTTGTTGTCATGTTAGCCTTCAAATGGTCATTGCAGAAATTAGTCTACAATGACATAGATCAATTATTATGTACGCATCTACACCCACCCACTGTTGGGAGCTGATGAAAGTCAGTGGGTAGTCATTGTGGTGGCTCAGTGCTGCTATTCCTCATGAAGAAAGATTTGTCTGCTGCAATTTCATGGATATGGTTATTTTCTGTAACATATGAAGGTGTTAACTCATGGCTATGGAAACAAAAATGCAGGTGGGCAATAGTATGGCTATCCCAATGGAAGCCCCTGATCAATCCTGTACTGAAAGCTGAAGGTGAATAGGGAGATGACGAGGAAAGAAAGAAAGAAAATCGTTTGCTGGTGTGTATCTGACAAATTACAAGTATGACATTTTGCATATTGCAATTGTTTGACTTTAGAACATGAGAAGTGTTGTTTTGCAATACTAGAATGTTGAGACTTCTTCATGCTGGCAATCATGTTTATGTCATGCTAAATCTTGTTCTCTTCAACATTGTCAAAACTCCCATATATTTGAAATTCATTTCCCAATCTCATCATAGGCAAACCCAAAAAAAAAGTGATATCTAATGAGAATGTCTTTTAAGTATTTCACAAATTTGTCTTTGGAGATTGTCCATGGTCACTCTAAGCTTGATTGATGATCAAAAGTCTCAACTCCAAGGTTTGAAATGGTGTTGGCTAAACCTGCTTTCCAATGAGAAACAAGATCAGCCAGATGGGTGCAGCTTATGCCGCCTCATCCTCGCAGAGACTGCTGAAACACGGTAAGTAATGATTTTCGTACTTCTGATTCAAACACTGATGATTGCATTGGTGTGTCCCAGTTGTCTTTGTAGCCTCTGAGTTGAGATTAGTAGACCATGGGCTATTGAATGACCTGGGAACATCACAAGCAGGGAAAAAAACCTTTAGTAACATCCTATTGGCACAATTGACCCCTGCCTGTTCTACATCCATGATCTTGGAACGTCCCACCTGTGTGACCCATTGGAATGTAGAATAAAGAAAAAATCACAAACTGGGTGTGAAGGATAGAAAAGAAAAGGGTGGCTACTTTCTTACCAGTGCCAAAATGAATTGGTTTCCTGAGGAACAGGAAGTTTTGAGAGAAGAAATTGCAATAGCTCTACAACATGGTGCCAATTCTCTTCCCCTGCCAAAGGAAGCACACACACAAAAGTGTTCAGCATGCTGACAATCGAGGTAGAGCTGAATTTAAAGCATTGTGTGCCATCATAGTTCAAAAGCTCGTAGCAATGGCAGAACTTCATCAATCTATGAAGCCATACCAGAAATGAGATTTCTTGTGAGTAATTGTGATGATAGTCAGGTAATGGAAAGTGATTGAAATCTATGTCATAGGAACATTTACTTTCCATTGAAAAGGGAAACTGTTTTGGCAATGTGTATGTTATCAATGTTGGGAACAATATTTGGGGGTTGTTGCTAGGGAACTTTTTAAAGAATTTTAAAAATTCAGATGTTGCCATTAAAAACATGGTAGATGTCAATGTCTAATGAATCCTGCAATTTGACTCACAACTCTATATTTTGGGCAACATTTGACCTACAAAATGTGTAGTGCTTGGGGCCACAACTAGAGGGCAAATTATAATGGAAAGTTGTATAGTATGGCAAATAATTATGTCATCACAAATGCCTACTGAGAATATATCCTAAGTGTATGGCAAGATAAATTTATTTTTTGCTTCAATAAATTGATTTTTGGTGCATATTGATTAAAGATCCCAATTTCTACATTAAGTAGATTACTTTCTCTAGTATACTTTAATATCATGCTTGCATCCATAGAAAATAACATTTCAATTGTTTATCATGAATTTTGTTACCTACCGTACACAAACCGATTTGTATAATTAAAATAATGATGTTTGTTTATATGTTTGAAATGTTCCTACTTATTTTGCAAACCTTCCCAATGCTTCTTCAATTCTACCTATAAAATTGTATGTACTTCCATCCTAAACACATAATAAGGTCAATGTTTTTGATGTCCGAGGAACTCAATGAATTCCAATTGAAAAGGTTTGAATTGCTTTGAATTTAAGAACCAAAATCCCTTATTCATGATATTACAAAAGGAAGAAAAATTCAATGTTACATTGTTTTGTGGGAATAAATAAGATATTTTTTGCAAATTGTGTATTTTTATTAACAATTTAGTTTCAAAATAGTCTATTAGGCCACAATTTATTCAATTGTGAAGCAACAACCAGGAGGAAGAACTAGATGTTGTTTTGTGGGACAAGAGAACATCATCTTTTAGAATTGTATTAGGGTTGTAGTTTCAAAGTAGTACATTAAATTATAAATAATATTACAAAAATTCATGTTAAATTTTGCACATTGATCAAGGATTCCATAATAAGTTGTTGAGAGACTATGAAATGACAACACTTTATTAAATTTTCAAATAATGTGGTAGGAGAGCCCCCATGTGATACAAAGTGAAGTTTCACAACCTTTAAGTTTTGATTTGTGAATGTTACATTTTTGTTCATTTGGGGTAATGATCTTTGAAATATTGGGGTTCTAATGTTAAGTTCAACATAAATCTTTAAAGACAAATCAAACATACACACTACACACATGCTAGGGTTTTTTTTTTTAAAACAAAAAAACATTTAAAAACTTATCTTTTGGAATGTTCTATAGAGCCCAAGGGGTCTTTTTATACAACATTGTTGCTACTTAGGTTAAACCACAACAATTATGATTCACTTGTGTTACTATTGATCAAGAACACAAAATACAATAACATAACTCAAGTGTGACATGTTGCATTTTTTTTGTAATGTAGCTTGATTTATATTCATCAAACATGCATTATGGCATAATCCTCATACATTTATGTTGTATTATAAATTAATTTGAGGTCTCTTGTAGATTGTTATCAATATGAATTGTTCAAGGAATGATGTATTTTTGTGGTTCATTTGTTAATTCTTTTTTACATCTTAACCCATTTCCAAGTTGTTAACAAAGTTAAAGTAAATTCTTTGCAATTGAGGGGATCATGAAAATTATGCACATGCAACTTATAAATCTTGCATAAGTTAAAGCAAGCATTTTAGTTCACAAATGTGAACATATAAAGGATCTTGAGAACTTTAACAATCAATGAATTTTGCAAATCAACTTTGAAAAAACACTTTTCAAAAATGCAAATGAAACAAAAGTTGATGATCATTTTAATTCCTTCCATTTTCCCAAAATCAATATAAAAGGCAAACACTAATGGATCTATTACTCAAGTGTTGGAAAATGTGATTATCTTCCTACATGCTAATCTATGAGATTATTAAAGCTATATTAGTGGAAATACACTTTAAGGGCAAATTTCAATCATCACACACCGATCGTTTTGGCTACATATTAAATCATTTTCAAAGTTGTCAATAAGAGGAAAGTGACAATTGTGGAAAAGGCTAAACCTTCAATAGGGCTCACCCTTCTCACCATTGACATCACTGTAGACAAAAAAAAATTATATACCTAGGAGAAAGGTTGAAACATGCATAACCTATTATGGAAAAGTATTATTCCTTTTGTTTCTTTTATTAGTCCATATTGTTTATCCCACTTTCATCACTTTGTTGTCATAGTTTTTTTACAAAGGGTTCTTTCATTTGAACTTGTATGATAAATGTAAACAATAATGGTGAGGAAGAATGTAATTGAAATTCAAACTAAAGAGAAAGCTTGATTCAAAGCTCATGTTTTACATATAAACTCCAAATACTCATCTTCAAATTGTCTTATTGCCATCCCATCCCAACCAATAATCTTTAAAATATTAATTTAACATGGCCACCAAAAACATGTGAAATATTTATGGGCCAAGTCATTAAAAGAATGTTAGCTCAATGGTTATTCCAATTACAATAATAAAAACCTTGTCCCAATGTAACCTATGGTCTTTAAAGTGAAAGACCCATTCATTCATTCACATAGTTGGCAAGTTCTTATAAAAGAAAATGTTGAATTTTTTTACATTATTTAATTCAAAAGACAAAAAGAAAATAATGTTGAACCTTGATGAAACCTTTTATTTTTTGTTGCAAAATTCACAAATATGAATATACATTTAAAGACCAACATGTCAAGTGGTGTGTGACTCAAGTTTGATGGCACATCATTGTGAGTTCAATTAACATTTAGGTCAGTCCAAATTTCATCTAAGTATGTCCAACCTAGTTGTAAATTAAAAGGGGTTATCATTGAAATTGGTCATTAAAAACACCATGTTATCCTTGGGGTTAAAAACATCTTTAGATTTGTATTTACTTGAGAATTGAATTTCTATCCAAAATTAGACTAGTAGTGCAACACAAATTTCCAATAGATTATTGGGATCTTTTCTCTCTTATGACATACTTGAATGCAAAGGATTCAACATGTTAGCAAAGTAAAACATAAAAACAACACTCAATATGCAATTAAGGATAAAATTTTAAAGATCCACTATCAACGATTAATTGGGTGAAAAATATCAGCTTAATTATTTTTCATTCCACTAAGACTTTTTTGAAAGGTGAAATTTTATGTCACCACCCCTTGACGCATCTTCCATTGTTAAAATTGCTTGAACATGTCATTAGAATTTTTCATTATCCTAATTGAATTAAAACATTTCAAAAGTTCATTATCAAAGGGTGTGTTTTGTTTAATCACACTTATGAATCTTCCAACCAAGAGGTGTGCAAAGGTGCCTAATAATAACCTAAGATTATTTGAACTAAACTTAATATAAATTTAAAAATTAAACTCAAGTTAAAATTATAAGCTAGATTTAAAAGTTAAACTTAGATATTAAATGTAAAATAAACTCAGAAACTAAACCTAGGTTTAAATACAAGTAAAAATTCAAAGGCTAAACTTAAACTAAATTTAAAGGTTAAATTTTAAAGTTAAACTTAAAAGCTAAACTTAAGTTAAACCTTAAACTTATAAATTAAACTTAAAATTTAAACCTAAAATAAATTCAAAGGTTAAATCTAAAAACTAAACCTACATTAAAGTTAAAAGCTAAATTTAGGCTAAATTTAAAAGTCAAATATAAAAACTAAACTTAGGTTAAATTTTAAAATTAAATTTAAAGCTTAAAATATAAAATTTAAGCTTAAAATTTAAACTTAAGTTAAATCTAGATCAACCTAAAAACTAAACTTAAAAGTTATATTTAGGCTAAAGTTAGGTTAAACCTAAAAGCTAAATTTAAAAGCTAAACTTAAATTAATCATAGAAATTAAACTTAAAAACCAAACCTATGCTAAACTCAAAAGTTAAATTGAAGTTAAACTTAAAAACTAAACTTAGGCTAAAATTAAAGGTTAAATTTAAAAATTAATTTAATTGTAAATGATAAATTTAAATGCTAAAACTAGATTAAATTTAACTTAAATATAAAGGTTAAACTTGAGTCAAACCTCAAATTTGAATTTATAAGTTAAACCACTATAAGAAAACATGGTTTTTTTAATTAGAAGAAAAGACCAAAAAATATTCCAAATGTCACCATGTTCAACTTGACCAAAGTGCCATCAGACAAGTTGATTTGAACTCGACCATTTTGAATGGGTTTTTTTGGTGTTATTACTGGTTGATTTTTTTGACTAACTTTTTTTTATCATCTTTTTACTACTCAACAATATTTGATAGCAACTATATATGATTTATTTTAAAATAATAATAATATTTATTTATTAAATTTAGTAATTAATGAATTTACTTAGATACCTACAATACCTTATAATCAATGTATAAAATAAAATAATTTACCTACCTACCCTATTTAGCCTAGGCCCCCTAAGTTTGGTGGCAAATCCTATACCTACTTGTTGGTGGCCTAAGCTAATTATCTAAGCCCCATAAAATTGAGGTAGTGTAAGTAGTTAATGTTGTATGTGTGCACAACTTGAATTTCTGACCTCCACGTTGAGGAATCAAGTTTTTACCATTGGACTACCACTTCAAAAGTTGAAAACTTTTGTCATCATATTGTAATAAACTTGATTGAATTTTTTGTTTTGATGTACGTGTTGTAACATTCATCAATGAACTTCAATATTCTTGTATTACTTATATAACATGTACCAAGTATCTACCTAGATAACATTTAGGTATTTACACCTAGTAGGTTACTACATGCTATTAATTCAATTAATTGTTTTTTAAAATTTTTTTAGCAATGATTGATTAATTATTATCAATTATAAAGAAATAAATAATATCAATGATTAATAATTGATTATTTCCTACGAATTAATAAATAATAAATAATAAATAATAAATTATTATTATTCGATATAAATGGATGATTATTGAATATTTCCTATGAAATATGAAATATTACAATTCTAAAAAATATTATTATTTACTGATTTTTAATTTTTAATTACTAGTTATTGATTATTATGCACTATTTTTTATTGATTATTGACAATTGATTATTTACTATTTAGTGTTAAACATTTATTATTTAATAATTATTGATTATTTACAATGAATTAATAATGATCAATTAATATATAACGATTTATTATTAACTAACAAATAATTTTAAAATAATCACTTATTAGTAGTTATTAAAAATTATATATTGTAATTATTATTCATAATTATAATTTATTATCAAGTATCGACAAAAAAATTAGAAAAAATTGATAATAATAATTAATCAATTAACAACTTGATGGATAAATTAGTTATTGGTTATTAATTAACATTTATTTGGTGACTAATTAATTATATAAAATATTATTCACAAATTATTGAATATTAACTATCAATTATTAAATATCAACTAATTATTTACTACGTTTAAATACCTACATGTGCTTAAATGTAGCATATGTAGGTAATTTATTAATCTTTATAAGTACATACTAGGTGTAATATGCTTATCCTAGGGCCTATTAACTATGAATTTAGGTTTGGTATGTACTTTAAGCAAAATAAACTTGTAGGTTAAATAGTCAAATTAATATGGTTGATTTGATTAAGTGTTAAATTAAAATGACCAATTTAATTAATTATAAATCATAATGCTCATTTAGTATGGTCAATTTGACTAAAGCTTTGTCATTTAGATAAACCTTTGGCCTTTTTGACCAGAGGTCTAATTTGTCGCATGGTTAAAAATGTCATTTTAGTTAAATGTTTTAGTCAAAAGTAATTCATGTTTTTCATGTATTAATCCTTTAGTAAAAAATGACCAATCCCCTTGGTCAATGTGGACATTTTAATTAAGTTGAATCTTTTGAAAAATCATGTTTTCTTATAATGAACATAAGTTAAATTTAAAGGCTAAATTTTAATTAAACCTAAGAATTAAACCTAGGATGAACTCAGTTAAACATGTTAAAATGAATTAATTTAGGTTGAATCAACATATTTAATTATCTAATAGTTATTTAAATAGTTATTCATCTAATATTTATTTTGATATTTAATTATTTGATTCAATCAACTAACTAATTATTTGAATTATATTAAATAATTCATATAATAAATATAGATAATTAATTATCATATATTTAATTCAAATAATGAAATTCCAAATAATTATGTTAGATGATTAATTATAAATTTCAAATTAATTACAAAATTAAAATCAAACATAAAGCATGCGTATTATTTTTTTGTAATTACAACTCAATTGCAAATAGGGTGCCATTAAAAGATTTAACCTATATGCTTTATCTTCAATATCTCATTTCACAAACTATATAAAGGAGGTGTTTCCTCTTGCATTCTCACATTAAAATACATGTGTTGTGTTGGGATGAATTCATAAAATTTTAACCTTAAAGGCAAAACACATAACAAATTAAAAAATGTGTTCATTCTTTAGTTCACTTACTTTTCTAGTATTCTACCTTCCTACCTAAATAAATAGGTCCTACTTTTCTACCTACCTATGGCTATGTTTTGACATATTTAGGTATATATATATATGTTTCCAAAACTTAATTAATATGCCATGTGGTAATTTTGATTGTGCCATGTGTCATAATCCAAGACCATCTAAAATGAATAATCATAATGGATGATGGATATCAATATTTCAAAAAAATCACAAAAAATCCTCATAATGCCAATGTTAAATTTTGATGGATGGATGAAAAATGATGTCAACATGACATTATGATTGTAGTCATAGGGGAGTTGCATAGTAGTTGAAAAGGCGTTGTAACAAAGTTGCAAATGAGTTGTAATGAATTGCAATGAGTTGCACCATATATAGGGTGAATTGCAACTCTTGTAACTTTTGTAATTTGTTTGATAACACTCATAGCATATAAATATGATGAGTTGCAAGTGTTCAATGTAAGTGAAAAAATGAGTTGCAAGGCCAATTGCAAAACACCTTTTTTTCTCATAATGTATGTTGATAAGGGGGATTAAATCTTAGTTTCCTTAGATCCACACCAATGTCTTGGCCATTAAACCATCACACCACTTTGTAGAACAATATGATACCAAATGCATTTAACATGTTTCCTTGAACTTTCATGAATTTTTTTGTGAATGACAACATTTGAACTTCAATTTTTTTCATAAGTAAATAAGTAGGTACCCAACTAGGTAAAAAGGTAGGTACACATGCCTACCTACCTATGTTTTAAGATGTACATGTTTATTTATGTAAAATACAAGTAGGTATGTAAGTAGGTAGGTAAGTAGTTGATAGATTGATCAATAAATAGATAAATAAATAGGTAGGTATATAATAAGTAGGTAGGTATAACATATTTAGGTAAGTAGGACATAAGTAGGTATATGCTAGGTAAGTAGTTAGGTAGTTTAGTAGGCATAACAAGTAAGTTAACTAACCAAATTAATATGGCCAATTTAACTAAACATGATTGTTTAGTATGGCTGATTTGACTAGGCCATGGGCATATTGATCGACCATTTAAAAAATTTGTCCTTCTTGACTAGATGTATGACTTAACATTTGTTCAAAATAGTCATTTTGGTCAAAAGAACCAACCAAAAAACCATGTGCATTTCATGGCCCATGCCTTTAGTCTAAGTAAACATTTTTTTGGTCAATGCGAACATTTTAGTCTAGTTGAACCTTTTGAAAAGCCATGATTTTTTATAGTGATTGCATTGTAATTTAAATAATTAGATCACCAATTTTGTGTTTTTGTTCATTGCATTGTAAAAAATGGTGAAGTTTTTTGTGTGTTTTGTGTTTTCATTTTATTTTTGTCCATAATAGAGGTTTTTTTCATAAAAGCATGATAAGTTAGCACATTTGTGCTTTTAATCAAGATGTTAAAATGTTTTTAAGGTTAATAGTTTTGTTTGTTTTGTTGTTTAATTCAAGAATGGTAGAAAATAATTTGAGAATTTGTTGCCTTTGACTAACTTGTAAGAAACTTTTCAATCATCAACTACTCAAATAGAGGGTGGGTGCAAGAATGAGTGGACCAATGAGCTACAAAAAATCACCATTTTTTTGTGGGTTAGAGTGAATTACAAAGTTTTTCTGTTGGTTCTTTAGGCATGTTTTCCATTTAATTTAATTAAGGCCCATTTATAGGTCCATTTTCTTAATATATGTGCACAAGAATAATCCAAAAACCTTTACTTTTAAAAAAAAAAGAACTTTTGAAAAAAACCCTATTTTTTAGTTTGTATAAAAGTCCATAGGTAAAATCTTACAAATTGCATCATGCAAAAGTTTTCAAACTTAGTTTTTTTAATGTGTTATCTAACCAAAATCAAGACCCTAACCAACACATCATAAATGATTGAACCATTTGAAAGTCCATATAAAACATTATTGTCAAGATTACAATTCATAATCTTTGGTTTTGAAAGTCCATATCTCTTGTGTTTTTTTTAATATGGAAATTTAATAAATGGAATTTTAAAAAATCAAAATGGTATTTTAAGACTAAGTCGTTATTTTAAAAAAAAATTACCTATAAAAAATGGTCAATAAAATGACAAGCACTTTGTAGAATTTTCCAAAACATCAAAAAATTGGTCCATTCATTCTCACACCCATCCTAAAGTAAACAAGTATTTTTTGTGTGTCCTTTGTTCCTTATGAAAAAAGTCATCATTTGTTCAATCCTTCTCCTTGTTATGTAGTGTTTGGTGTTACCTTTCATCCACACATCCCAATCCCCAAAATGATAGTGATGAATTTTACAACTCCTTCCAACAATATGCATGTTGCATTTAATGTTACTAAACCTAATCCTTTCATATCATTTGCAAGATGTGCAAATAGTAATACTGTTGAGATCTTGTAACAACTTCCTAATGAATGTGGAGAATAAATGTCAATTGATGTTGGTGGGGATGATGAATACAGTTTAGAGTTGTTCATCGCTCGAAAAAACAAGTTGTTACTTGGAAACCTCATCCTTAAAACTCCCCCACATGGGTATTCTTCCAAGTGAACAATAACCAACATGTTGATCTTGACCAAAACCATATTATCAGATGCATAATCTGCCATAATGAGGTGGTTGGCCCATAAATTCTAACCTTGCACATTAAGTATTACAAAAAGTTAATTTCATATCACAAATATAATGGCATAACAACCATGAAAAAACACTTTGATGTTGATCACCAGGTATTGTATGTAAGTTATGTGAAAAAAATGGTTGATGCTAACCCTCCTAAAGTTTAAGAACTCACCACAATCAAAAGGCCTTATGGACCATGAATTGTGATATTGTTTGTCATTAAGGGGTTTTTGCCATTGATGATTGTTGAGTTGATTTGGTTACATAGGTTGGCATACAAGTTGTGCCCATGAGTGGCATGTTTCCATTTAGGAAAGTACTTTGTAAAATAAATGTTTCAAAACTTGGTTCAAAAGTTTTTGGTCAAACATGTCTAGACTACATTTATTTTATGTTTGTTTGCAACTTGCACCTTTAACCTCTAGATGTCAAAAGGGGAACATGACATATACATATTTGTGATTGTCGTGAATTTTTTTTCAATTAAATGAGAACCAAAACATGTGATCATTGGGTTGTTTGATAGAGTGGTGTAGCCATGGCACCAAAATTATGCCAATTCCAAATAGGTTTTCTTTCATTCAAAAGATTATTGCTTATGGGAAGGATGAAAGGTCCATTCTATAAACTTTTGTGGTTGTTTTGAATTGAATTTTTCTACAATAGTTTGGGCATGTTTGAACCATTTGATGGATCATGATTTGAACATGTTTCATAAAAAACGTGTTAATATAATACTATATTTATGAAAACGTAATTTTTTGTGGGTTGAATTATACATTTAGAAAGACTACCCAAGCATATGTCTTTTATTGTTTAGGTTCATAAATTATTTTTTGTTCAATGGGAGGTTAAATAAGGTGAGATTTGTTTTTGGGACATATGAAGGTTTGTAAACCAAATTTTATTATTTTAGGATGCATTGACATTTTGATCAATCATGTTGCCTTATATTATTTTCAACAATTTATGTCATTGTAAAGTTGTGTGCCATCTCCATGAACCTAGGCCATTTGCAAAATTATGGTCAAAATGTTTTCACCAATTGTGATTAATTGTGTGTTGAATTAGAGCTAAAGACATTGACTCCAAGTGGACATACTTTGAGTTTTATCATCTCAATGTGTGAACAATTTTGTGATGATCTTGCAAACTATGTAGTTCATGATAGCTTGGGAGATCTAGAGGTGAATGAGTTAGACCAAGAGTTGGAAGAATTTATGATGCACATGAAAATCCAAATTTTGGAATGTTTTTTCTTGCCTTTCACCTCCTTTGTGCATGGATTTGATTGGGAAAGAAAACATTTTGGCCCTAATCTTGGATCTTAGATTCAATCCCATGTTGTTAATCACTAGTTTTGTAGGTTGTGATGCAACATTAGTTTTGATGGTTGACTATAATAAACAATTGTTCATACCTTTGTTGGTGGAATGTTAGAAATTTTAAATGTGAATGAAGATGGTCAAGTGCAAGGCTTAGTGGACGTCATGGATTGTGAACCCTAAAGCCTAAACCCTTAAGACAAATGTTAACACTTTGAAATATCTTGTAAATGAAGAGAGCTTGATGCATTTCACCAATATCATAATGATGGGTGGAATTAATATAAGGTTAACTTGTGAAAAGGCCTGATGGTGTCTATATCTTCCTGAATGATCTCAAATACTGCTTGTTGCTTCTTTTTTCAATGTTTGATGATAGTTGGGAAAATGCATTACCATCTTGTTGCTTTTCTTTTTAATTGTTGTGTGCTTGTTAATTTCTCTTGCTTAAAGTCTTCAAAGCTTGAGGGTTGACAATTGAAAAAACTTAGTAAGTTTTGTGTTTGAAGTTTATTTGTTATCTTTATGTGTTTGAAATTCAAATTATTTCAGGGATTTTCCCACGTGTCAATACCTAAAAAAAAAGAACTAAATAATAAAATAAAATATAAATATAAAGAAAACTTAGAAGTTAGGATTGAAGTTAGGTTTTAACCTTTGATTGCTGAAACAATCAAAGGCTTAAACCCTAAACCCTACTGAGGATTCAATAATTTAAATCAAAAGATTTTTGTGATACAAATAAAGTTAGTCAGAGAGGCTATGAAAAAATGTAGTTGTCATACCATTGTAACCAAAAAAGAGAGGGTGCAAGACCAAACAACACCTTGTCCTACTGTATGGGTCTAAGCAACATTGCAATTTCCGAGCTTTTGGGACAAAACACCACCACCGATCCTTTCCCTCACACTTCGTCACTGAGCATTCCGATGTACATTCTCTGATCAACAAGTAGACACCACTTCTACTTATGCAGATCGGTAAAACAAAATTTCAGAAATCAAAACTCATATCTCGTATTTCACAGAGTTCGCACGACAGCACAAGCTTCCTCACTCCAGTATGCTCATCAAAATCAAACATCCTACTCAACTAAGTTGCTGGCGCAGCGGAAAATTTCAATAGCTCAGCCAAGTCTCTCCACAGAACAAACATCCAGAGCAATCTATCTATGTATTTCTGAGCTCATTTGACACCTTCGGCTCTACTCTTCCATCCCCAACACAAAACTAAAGGCAAAAACTCCTCTCTGGTTCTGCCTTAGTCCCTAGCTATTCTCTAAACTTCTCCACCTTAAGCACTGTTCATCCAGACTCAAATCAGCCACTCAGTCTAAAAATGCCCTCCTCCAAAAAAAAAAAAAACAGACCCTTTTTGATCTATCTATCAATTCCACTCTGTCCTCATATGCCACACTCTGTTCCACACTTCCCTACAGCTCCTCTCAACTTGCTCTCCACCAAATCTTCCTCTCTTTCCTGCCAATTTGTCTGGCTCCAAAACTCGCTGTCCTCTTCTAATCTCCTCCACTCTACTTCTTTCACAAGCTATCCTTCCTAAAACTCCTCTTCCGTTCGTACCCTTTTACCATAATTAACGCCGCCTTACATCGCCGCCGTCATCCTCTCCACTTTCGCTCATCAATGCAGCTTCACTCCTCACCACCATTTGCGCCACCTAATTCTTGTAATTCAGATCACACACACAGATACCTCCCCATGCACTCCCATGCAGCAGTACAACAGTACTGGAGAGATTTCCACCGCAAAAGTCAGGGCAGCTAATTAAAACACAAATCAGGCCTCAAAACTTGATGTGTTCACACTGGTGTGGTGACCTACTGTTGAGTCACACCATAACCTTTTGGGCCTTTGGAGTTGTTGGTGATCAGACTTACGGCACTTGTATTGCATGAACAGAAAACGCTCTTTTTCTCCAACGCTCCAAAACACACTACTTACGTAAGTTACTCATAATTTCAAATGAACTTTGTTGTGCATGAGAGAGGCGGACACAGACAACACAACCACACGCACGCGCACACAAAAGAGGCGGACGGGAGAGGGGAGAGGGAGCTCGGAGAGTGCAAGGAGTGGGGAAGAGATGAGGGGATTCATTGAGCAACTGCTGTACCGTAAGAGCGACACAACTGGGGCTCGCGTTGGCGTTGCTGGTTGTAGGAGCTATTTACGTCTGGTACTCCAATCGGAAGCCAAGAAGTAAGCATAGTTTTCTGCATTCATGTGCCTGACCATGATGACATGTGAAACCTCATTTTCCTCTTCCTCTAATGAAATTGTGGATTCATTGAAAATGAGTCTCTTCATTCCAGGTTTGGATCAGTTTCATAATTAGCTGTTCCGATTGGGTATCTATTTCTTAGGCCTTGCTCCATGCAGATACAACTCGTGATTTTGTACAGAAGAGGAAGCCAACAAGTTTTATAGCATCTAGGTTACATTGGCCACATTGCATTTTTTTTCTTTCCTAATCATGTCATGTACTATTTTATGTTGAGAATGAAAAATTAATGGGGAAGCACATGTTGAAAGGAGATGTGCTTCTGCTTGTACATAGTTATGTGGATTAGGTGTTTTTTTTGTCATGGATATGGGGCCTCGTCTTGATGATGGAGTCCAAATTATCTTGAAAAGGAGTATGGTTGAAGTGAACCTGTGGTCAGCTTCACGAAAGATAGGTCAAAACATAGAAAGAGGCCCTAAGTAACCAAGAAGATGTTGCAGTGGCCTTTGGATGCAGTGGTGCTGCAGCCAGACAAGTGGTTGAAGTTCAATCTGGTGAAGAAGCAACTAATGAGCCACAATGTGGTGAAGCTGCATTTTGCGCTACCTACTCCACAATCAGTGCTTGATTGGTCTTCCCATTGGTCAGCACATCAGCTGCATGTAGCACATCTGTTCTGCTTCCTGATCTCTGGTTCTTCCCTTGCATTTCTGGATTAAATAACACCTTATTATTCCTTTATACACCTTGGAGTCTTTATGTTAGCACTCTGCAGAAAATCATACATAGATCTGCAAAAGCAGCATACCCTCTTGAGATGGATGGAGGAAGTACCTGCTCTTGGAGCCCAGGAGCAGTATGGTCTACAGATCCCATCTGAATAGGCAATCACTAACCGCTGGGATTATTTTTTTGTTCTATCTTCCAAGGTAACTGGCTATGCACCATCATTGCCTCTGATTGAGACAAAAACTAACAAATTTTGTCATCACTATGGTAATGTACCTTCAAGTGTCAACAACTTGCACTACTGTAGGGAGCTGACACAGATGGATTCACTCTGACTCATTGGAACCTATGAAGGACACTCCTGATTGATGGAAAATGGATAATTTACAAACTTATATGTCTGTATGCCCCACCTCAGCTTTGTGGCAGTACTATAGGTTTTTCCAGAACTGAGAATCAAATGTGTCCCTCCGCCTGCACAGTTTGTAGCAAGCAGATTTTTGTTATCAACCACTTAGAACAGTTGGTTCCTGATCATTCAATGTATGCCAATGAGTCCTTCTCTTCTTGTATTGAAAAAGGGATGTGACATGTTCTGTTGACTTTGAGTGCCTCTTGTGCAGGGGATTTGACACTGATGGGATGGAGGTAGTGAGGCAATATACACCCACTACACTTGTCTCAGACATTGGCTTCTTTAGTTGGTCATCAAGGTGAGAAGTCAACCTTGTTCCATGGGCAGCAGCAGCAGGTCTTACTAATCTCATAGTGTCCATCCTCCACCTCAAGGTGTGCATATTACATGTTGAAAACTGCCTAAGAGTCAATGTATTGTTTCCAGCACCTCAATGAGGTTCCCCTTGCAAAAGATAGAGGGCAGCAACATATTCTTGCCTAGCTGACATAGTTAAGCCAGCTGACCAAACTCAATCTCAAAGATGTAGATGAGAGTTATCAGGGTTTATTGGAAGTTGTGTGATACTGTGGTAAAATGGTGACAAACAGTACAGAAATGCACCTGTTGCTGCAATCTATTCTCTTAGCTTCTGTTGCCAGGTCTCTCATTTAACTGCATTATCTGATGTTTTGAAGAATCCTGGATATTGATTTCTTACCAATAGTGTTTGATGAATGTTCTTGCAGATCTATAAGGAGGGCAAAGTGTCAGCCCATTTTGGCAAAATGAAGGAGGGTGAATACCTCTCTGCTAGGGGCCCCAACGTATGGCCAAATGGTAATCTTTTGGTGCAAGATATTTGGCTTCTGTAAAGTTGTTGACCTGTGTGTCAGGTGATGTCAAATCATGAGAAGTGTCCATTTCAAATCACATCATTTATTTGTAGTATTGTTGTGGACTGTGTCAGTAATCTTCATGGTACTTTTGGGTTTTCTTGAAGAGTTTGCTTTGCTTTGAGGTTTTGAAATCTTTGTGAGGCTCATTATGCAATTTAATTTGACCTTTGGTGTTTGAATTGTAGGAGTGTTTCAGGTACAAACCCAATCAGGTCTGGGCCTTTGGCATGCTCACAGGAGGAACTGGCATTACTCCCATGTACCATGTATGCTGCCCTTCATACAAACCTGCTGTCTTACATCCCATCAAGGAACAGAGCTTGATGTGCTTTGTACATTGTCTCCTGTCAGGCTCCCAAATTTCTTTTCATTGAGTAAAATATCTGGCTCATGTGAGTCACTGTTCAGGTGATGAAGTAGCTTTCACACTGTTATCATTGTGGCTGGAGGGTGATCTTGACCTTCCTTTGTTCTCTGAGTCCACACTATGGCCTCTCACTATTATCTTTGTGTAATCCATGTTCAAATTAAGCAACTATAGCGCTCATTCTGTCTCAAATTGTCACATGGGTGAATCAAGACAGTAGATGGCATGTTGGCTCAGAGTTAATGTAAGAAGTTTTGAAGAATTATCCTTTGCTACATAATTCCAAATGATGCTGACCAGGAAGCAATGTGATATCCTACATGGACATTTCCCACTCCTCAATGTGTAATAGATGACCAGGTCAAGTTTTAGAGCTCCAGAGTCCAGATGCCTCAATCTGGGCAACAGTAGTTTGATGGTTAACCTGATTCAGAATTAGGTCAGAATGCAGCATGAACCATAAACCCAATGAATGAGCTGCTGTTATCACATGTATTCATTTCGAGCAAATGCCTCTGGTGCAGGTGGCACAAGCAATTTTGGAGAATCCAGAGGACAAGACAAAGATTCATATGATCTATGCTAATGTCACTTATGACGACATTCTACTCAAGGTGTTGATGATAATCTTTGCCTTATTTTCATTTCATTAATTGGGGCTCGCAAATTCATATCTGAAGGGAGTTTCTTCTGGTTCTCTTACAACTCAAATATCATGCATATCTTAGTCTTTGTTCTCTGACCAGTCAACTAGATAACACCATGTAATGCTGAACTTCATTTATGGATTGTTGGACTGGACGACTTCTCCAGAGAAGCTTTTGCTCAAAAAAACTTCAATTATTAAATTGGATGCTAAGATGAAACTACAAAACCCCTATAAGTATTGGGTGGGTTTTCACGCAAGGAATTAACCCATGAGCCCAGAAATTGGATGTGTTTACTTCACAATTTCTCACTGTCCGCACAATCTGTACTGGCATTCATGGTGCATGGCTGATAACTGAGGGAGCTGCATGACAGGAGGATCTGGACAGATTTGCAAGGGACTATCCTGTTCAATTTAAAGTGTATTATGTCCTCAATCAGGTAAATTGCTTTTGTAGTGGATTGTGTCATGACTTGTCTTGATTTGGAACAAGGACTTTTTGCTACTAATATTGAAGTTGATCTGAGATTACTTGTGAAGCCAGGCTTCCCTGGTCACCCAGATTTTCAACTCAACCCCAAGTTCAGAATGCTGTGGTGGTTTCCAGAAATGTTTTTACTCCTGGATCTGATGCAAATAGTTTATGTATTTAAGTAACTGTACTGTGGTCATGTCATTTCTCTCTGACAGTTGATATGTGTTTGCCATGGGTTTCAATTGATTTGCTAGCCCATGTATGGGGGTTAGTTGTAAGACTTGAGTGATTATGGATTCATTTCAAGTCCAGGATGCATTAGAGTCACATCCCTAGGCTAGCTTGGTTTTAGCTTTAACTTTAGCTGGATTATACATAGCTTTGTGCAACCCATTCAGACTGCAGAGCATATGTTGCTTGAGGGTTAACATTACATATTGTGGACTTTCACAAGATTCCTTTGGTTTTATGCAGCCTCTGACAGAATGGGGCAGTGGTGTGGGATATGTCTCCAAAGGAATGATAGAGGCTAATTGCCCCGACCAGCTGATGATGTCCAGGTAACATGTGAACAATGCATTGCTTCCAATTGGTGGGTTTGAGTGCTTGTCTTGAGCTCAATGCCATTTTGCAACCTTGCCCCCCTAACATTCATGTCCAAAATTTTGTTTCTGTAAATTTGGACAAGAAGCTGTGCACATTTTGTGACAAATTTGGTCAAAAATGATTCATGAATGAAATTGTATCTAGTGGGTTTCAAACTTCAAAGCTTCTTCGACAGTTGCTGGCTGGATTGGGGTAGTACATTCATTGTGTTCTCCTTCATGAATTCATCCTGTGGGAAAGTACCAGATCAATAAGAGCCCTGCACCTTATGAGTTTTGAAATCATGGCCCTTTGGGCATGACTAGGTAGTGGATTTAGTGGGATCATGGCTGATGAATGAAGAGTTTTTGGTGTTGTATTCTTACCAATCCTAATCTGTAGTGGTTTCTTCAGATTGATGAGAAATGGTTTGAAGATGGACTGTTTTCCTTGAATTGATCTTTCCAAGTGGAAAGCTACATTTGCATCCTGATACAAGGTGCCACAAATCACAGACCCTCACTGTGCATACTGTGGAGGCAAGGATTATGGCATTCATTAGTGGAGTATATGGCCATTGATCAGTAATCTTCAATATGTCAAAAGTTTCCTAGTCTGCCCATTGTCTCCTTCATCTCTGGTTGTCCTCCACATCTATGAAGTTCTCATCATGTTATGCAGACATCAATACAGACATCAATAGTCACCAGCACCTTGACTATGCAATACTGATCATATGCTTACATTAGAACTTCTGGTCCTGCAGCTCAATCAATTCTTCAAATTTGGCTTTTGCATACAAATTAGTCTCGAGAATGCTTGACACTCTTTCCCTCTGTGCTCACTTCTCTCATATTGGTTGGACTCTACTCTTACTTTCAAAGGAACAAAAAGAACAATAGAAACAACAGTGTCATTGAAATGCTGTCAAGCAGTTAAGATAGGACTTGGTTTTTTAGCAATGCATATAGTTGTGATTCCTGTTGGATTGGGCACACTGTGAAGGACAAATTCCACTACTGACCATCTGCAGTACAGGTCTTCAGACAGTTCCTGTTGTGGGCCTGCAAACAACTTCAACATTCATGGACATCTTCTGAGCCCTACACACTATAAGTTCGTATCTTGAATTCTTCCATATGCTTTCACAAGGTTCTATGCACCTCTTTCTTTGTCTTTCTAATGCAAGTCTTCACCTCTACCTAATTATCAATTAGGTTTTCTTCCAATATGTGTTCAAAAATATAAGTCATAGTTTGGAAGTTAGGAATCACGGAACTGGTGGTTTGCAATGGGGGGTGGGTGTGCCCATTGTCTTTGCGAGACATTATGAAACATGCTGATCAGACCACCATATCCAAGGTAGTCCAAATCAGAAAACACCATTATCTGCACTTGAATGTTTCAAAGTGAGTTTCTGAATTCACATAATCTCTGAGGAAAGGAGTCTTCAATTAGGTCAATCTTTGCTGACCATTCAAATGGTCCTTTCCTCATTGTATGGTACATTTAGGTAAAATCCCAACTAGGACATTGGGGTCTGCCACAAGGCAAACTGATATTGAACAGAGGAATTTTATTTATTTTTGGGATGAAAGCACTGCACAATTTTGGGCTAATGTTTGTTGAAGAATTCCTTGAAAATATGATGATGTTATGTGGGGCCCTATCCATTCGCAAGGGACCCTAACCAGCCACTGTCATGCTCCTGGCTATACAAAGTGGATGCAGTTCCAGGTCCAATTCAATATGTGGTACAGGGTGACCAAACTGAGAGGTTCTTTCAAGACAGGCATTGCTTAAGTCAGCAACTAGCTCTTTGCTGGAATGGCATGTGTCAAAACCTGGCCTTTTTTCCCATGATTTCTGCCATGGATGATTACTCAGAGTTCAGAAGCCTGCATTGTTTATGTGAAACCCACTAAGGAATTGGTACACCACAAGACTGGCAATGATGCTCCCATTTATATTGTATTTCCATTGCAGTACTTTGATTTTCATTTGCAACATCCTGGGTTGAGCCCTGTGATCCAGATCTTATTCTTTTCATTTAAATTAGTGGGAATTGGTGTGATTGATCAAGTCTCCAAGTGCATGTACCTCTGCAGATCAAGGCGAGGCAGGCAGTAAGCCCAATACAGCGTCCTGAACTTTGAGTAGTCCAGGGTAGAAGTGGGCCACTAATTTAGGTCCTGCATTGACAGGCAAGCTAAAAGCTATTATTGTTAAATGTGTGAAATATGAGAAACAGTTTGCAATTCTGTTCATACCTCTGCCTTGCTAGCATTGTCCATTACCTACAGTTATGAATAGTACAAGTACACTCCCCACCAAGGATTAGGTTGTTGAATCATCTTCCTTCGCAGTGAAGTATTTCTCTTTCCAAATATGGACTTTTGGAAGCCTGATTCTGATTGTCAGAACTGGCACATCAAGGTGCACTTTAGAGCTGGCCGCATTTACATGTAGCCCGGACAGTGGCAGCATGTTTCAAAATTCATCACTGACTACTTGTCCTCTAATTCAGATGAGATTAGGGGCCTAATGCAAAAAGCCTTTAATGCCCAGCGATCAATTGCAAGATATATATTATCTGGCATTGCTTTCTACCTAAACATTGAAAGAGAGTCCCTGAATTCATTTTTGTAAATTGGAAGGTTGCATTTGTACTTAACGCCCAACCAACACCTCTTACTCAACACCCCTAAAGTATCAGGCCACAAATCTGCTTCGAACCATCAGCTAATCAAGATTTAATATTTTTTGCACTACCCAGTCTATGCATAAATGGCTAGGACTCATCGGCAATCTTGCAAGTGGTTGTCTATTCAGTTCACCACTAGGCCATACCAGATGCAGCTTCTGATGCAAATGGGTTTTCTGCCATGGACTTCCAAGCCCCTGAGGAGTGAAATGTGCAACACCAATGTGCTGCCATTGGTCCGTACAGGGTTAGAAACCATCTCTCCAAAGGAGCATGATTGCATCATCGAATCATGTTTGGTCAGCACCCTTTGCAGCTTTCTTCTTCTTCACACAGCCTTATGTGAACAGGTTAGATCTGCATCTTTGACATTTGACAAGGACTGAGCTAACTTGCTTGCTTTCTTTCTTTCCTTCTTTTTACTAGGTTTCATTTCTCTTGCTTTTGGTTAAGACACTTACTCAAGTATTGTAGGTGGAATATGTATGCACACTTCAGCTTGAATTACACATGTGTTAACATAATAATGTTTTGGTACACTCATCAGTATAGTAGGCATGTAACTAATTGTTCACAAAACAAAGTCTAGACAGCCTGCATAGAGCCTGCTGATTTCTGTCAACACAATCATAACTCCTGTTTTGGATGGAACCTCGATGTGACGATGCTTAGCACAAGCTGGAGCAGTGTCCTCCCAATTCCACTGCAATGGAGGGTCACATGGTAGCCCAGGGTATGGGTGTGCCCTGGGCCACCACTTGACCCACCCATATGGTGAAATTCGTACAAGGTACTAAGGCTTTTGCTATGCATTGTCATGTTCCCATTCCAGCCAGAGCAAGAATTATTATTTTGTGTTGACAGAAACTCAATAATGTGCAAACTTCTAGTCTGTGCCCCCACCTCCCCACCGCCCCATTACTCAAGTTTTTTTCTAGAACCTCATTCTTATGTTCAGTATTTTGGACTTTATTCCTTTTGCCACTTTCTGCCTTTGTTAAAAATGCAGGGATTCTCTTTACAGAGCTTTCCTTTGTTGTGCTCAGCTCCTGGCTGATTCGGTGTTGCCATAGCCCTCCAAGAGCTCAGGTTTCTTTTGGATGTTCAAAAGTCAGTGTAGGCAGTTTTTCAATTAATGGGTTGACTTCACCCAAATGGGCAACACTAATTTGAGTTCTGGATTCTTTGTGCACCTCTCTCTCTCCCCTTTGTACTGAATTCTTTGTGCACCTCTCTCTCCCATTTGTACCAAATTCCAATGTGCAAAATGTTACCAATTCTGATGAATCCCTGCCAATTCTTATCCATATGCATCAGAAGTTCAAGCTAGCTTATCAGGGACCATCAAACTCTCTCATTGTATTCTCTCTCTGATTTTACTTCTGTGAGTGTAAGTGGATTATATCTATGATTATTTTCCAGGTTTTGTACTTCTCTTGGGTGGTGGGGTTGGGGACTATGAAGGGACTTGTCACAATGGTTGATGGTTAGTACACAGAAAGGTTCCATGAGTTGAATTGAAATTCCTTTAGAGTGAGAAGAGGACAACGGGAAGAATCTATAATTTATTTTTTGTGAGGTACAAGATGCCAAGCATGGGGATATGAGAAGGTGGTAGCAAGTGCTTGCACTCCATAGATCATGGAAATTTCCTTTGCATTTGGCAAAAAAATTATGTTGAAAAATCAAAGCAAAGAAAGCCAATAGGATGTGGTTTGGCAACTTGGCAAAATGAAGGAAATCTACCATACCCCAAATAGTGGTTTGACAATTGTTTGTTCATATCATTAATAGTTCCCAACAAGGGATCAGATGCCATTCAATTCTCACCCTTAACCCCAAACCAAACACACAACAAACAAACTTCACATCATTTCTTATTATTATTCCATTGCAAACTATGTATGAATCATTTGGATTATTCCACATGGTTCAATGAATATTAAAAATATCATAAATTTAAAAAAATCAATTCCAATTTTTGGAGTATATTTGCATTTTTCAGTACATTGTTACTAGGTTTTCTATTTCAAATTTGTGATATGAATTTTTTCAAAATTTTCCAAAAATTACAAAAAAAGTCAAATTTACACTAGCCAAGATTTTCCCATTTTTATGGTGAGAAAATGACACAATTTTTTGAAAAAAAAAAACACTAATTGTTAGAAGTACTATGTCTGCACAAATATATTTTGATACCACATAATATGAAATCAAAAAGTGTTCATGATTTCTTTTAGCGATTGATCTTTTTAATGTTTTGGACTATCATAATATGTAAAAACAATTATGAATTTTTTTCTTCGTATTGACGAAGTTAAGTTCAAAAATACCAATTCATGGATAAAAATAAAATTGTGACAAAAAATTTCATTGACTCTAATATGTTTCACCTAATTTTTATGCAACTCTAATTATCAACACACAATGTGTTGTTAGTATCTTGCAGTGCTTTGATTTGCTAAACAACATTGGAAGCCATGTTGTTTCTTTTTTCCTTATACTAACATTTATGCTCAACTTCCACACAAGACAATGCTATTGTAGGTTGTTTCCAAGAACTCCATGTACTTGGACCATTTCTAAATCTAAATTGATCCCTTGAGGTGTACTTTTTCTACTCATTGTGTCTCACCCAATCTATGTTAGTTTACCCAATAATGATGTTGGAATTCCTTCTTGGTACAATATCTCATAATTTCATATGCTCCTGATGTACTTAAATATGTGCCTTATTGCCTCCATGTGCACCTTATGAGGTGCATTCAAGTAGTGATTAATAACACCAAATGCATAGTTTTGTTTGGTCGAGTATAAGTTTGATAGATCATTTTTTAACAATATGTTGAAAAATAGTCAAGGTTTGATTGGTCATATTGTTTTTCATTACCTAAGTTGAAGCCATGAGGGAGAGCAATCATAGCTAGGTAGCATCCATTCATCTAGAATTGTTCTACTAAAACATTGATGTATTATTGTTCATATGACATAAATATGTTTTGGTTGAATATAAGAAACTTTATGTTTAGCTTGATGTAACCCTTAGGGCATATGATAATTTTTGTACCTTATTTTATGGCATTTGCACCCTTAATTACAAAACGTTAGAATTGAGTCATGAACATTTCTTCTTTCCCATCAACCTTAAGAAAAGTTGTCTTTACATCAAGGTGAAAAATATTTCACTTATTATGAGTTATTAGTGCAACTACTACATGAATGGTATTCCATTTGCATTAAAAATTGGTGTAAATCCTTAGCAACCAATCTCACCTTAAATTTGTTAATGTTTCGTCAAAATTTGGCTTAATTCTTTGTATACCAATCAAGTAGTGATTGGTTTTTTACGTTGTGATAAAATTTCTATTAACATCCATGTACTAATCTATTTTTTCTTGATGGAATTCTTTTATTGTTGGATGGCAAGGTTCCACTCATCATGGGACATGATGTTTCATTGTATTTTGAAAATATTTAATATATGGATGATTAATAAAACATAATGTTGAGTCATTGTGGTAAAATCACCTTTGTGGTTGTAGGTGACAAGTATTCTAATGAAGTTATTCATCCATATAGGCCAAAAATTACATCCTAACCATGCTTCAATCTTGAAGCTTCTCCACTTTCTCATTTGATTGCCCTTGGATCCAAACATGTTCACTATGTTGACTTTCAAAAATCTTACACCCCCATGACTTTGAAGATGAACTACATAAGCTTTAAAAATTGAAATTAATTTAGTTAGGTGGACAACATTATTTTTACATTAGTGTTTTTGCATTTCAATTATTTTGTGGAATTCCCAAATATTTCAAATTTTACTCATTTATTGATATAAGGACTTGAATAAACAATTGTTGACTAGGTACTTTTACTTAAAATATTGTCTTTTATTATATGTGAAACTAAGCCATTCATGCTCAAAATGCACGGAAGCCCATACATTATTGATAATTATGAAGCCCTTGAAAAAAACTTGAAACCATGTTTTAATGTGGCAATACATGTTGATGTATTTTGAAGGTGTTTTTGACCCCTAAAAATACATAATTTCAAGAACTTCCTTGAATTTTTATTTTTTTAATGTATAAGAAAATGCAAGGTTGCATTTTCATGAAAATTGGATGTGTTATTATGTTTCTTATATGGTTTATTAACATCTTCTTTTGAAAATTGCATGGATAATTATTAGACTGTGATTTTAAATGCAAAATTTTGGTACTATAAAAAAATAGTTAATTAATAAATACATTTGATTTGTTGTTTTAACATCAATTTCCTTAAGTTTGAAACACATTTTGCATTTAGGTAGCAGTCCAAATTCTTTAAGGTGTACCACCTAGGATGAAATAGAGGTAATCTTGGATGTAGTCCTTAATTTTACCCTAGATTTTGATTAATGTACAAATTAATGAATAAAAACTTGTCATATTTTGAAGTATGATAACTTAAATTGTTTTATATTTATTAACACTAATATCATTCACTTTATTTCTATGTTAATGGTGAGAAATGATTAATAAAAAATTAAAAATTAAATATAATAAGGTGACTATGTGACACGATTTTTAGTACATCTTTAAAAACTTGGATCCATAAATGGTTGTTCATTTACTAGCAATTTTTTAAAATTTTGCAATGATCAATTTTACAACTACATGTGACTATGTATCATTTGTGACTATTCTTACAACTACTAACTACTTCAAAAACGTTTACAACTATTTTGCAAATACATTGCAACTATTGCAGGTTTCATCTTTCCATGTGGATGAATTTAATATTTATTTTCATCTAAGAACATGGTAGAAAATTTCATTAGTTACATTACAAACTAGAAATTAATTGAAAGTAATTTGACATTGTTGTGTTAGGAATATATTAACAATATAATAGGGGTACATCTTTAAAGGTGTATTCAAACTATATTTTAAATATAATAAATGGTATATTTATGAATAGGGTTTGAAATATTTCTAAAGCTTAATATTAAAGTTGTAATAAGTTTATAAGGTATATTAAAGTTGTGTAAATGTACTAAAGGTATATTAAATTTATTATTATTGTATTAAAAATATAATCATGGTTAAACAAAAGGTGTCAAATATTAACTAAGCTTTAACCAAGATTTGACAAAATTTTAGTTCAGTTTAATCCAAATTTGAATTTCATTAAATTTAGCCAAGGTTAATCCAAAGTTTAGCTAAATTATAGTTTAGCCAATGTTTAGACAAATTTTAATTTAATCCATGTTTAACCAAATTTTAATTTAACCAATGTTTTGGCCAAGGTTTGACCAAATTTTAATTTAATCCATGTTTAACCAAATTTTAATTTAACCAATGTTTTTGCCAAGGTTTGACCAAATTTTAATTTAATCCATGTTTAACCAAATTTTAATTTAACCAATGTTTTTGCCAAGGTTTGACCAAATTTTAATTTAACCAAAGTTTAAGTAAAGTTTCACTAAGTTTTAATTTTGCCAAAATTTAACCAAGGTTATCCAAGGTTTAGCCAATTTTTTTATTTAACCAATATTTTTGCCAAGATTTAACCACATTTTTGTTTAGCCATTTTTTTCCATTTTTTAACCAAATTTTAGTTTAGCCAATGTTTAATCAAACTTTGGTTTAACCAAATTTTTATCAAGATTTAACCAAATTTTAATTTTGCCAAAGTTTAGCCATGGTGTATCCAAGATTTAGCTAAAATTTAGTTTAGCCAATATTTTTGCCAAGGTTTAGAAAAGTTTTAATTTTGCAAATGTTTAACCAATCTTTACCCAAATTTTATTTTAGTTAATGTTTTGGTCAAGGTTTAATCAAGTTTTAGTTTTGCCAATGTTTATCAAAGGTTTAGTCAAATTTTATTTTAGCCATGGTTTAGCTTAGGTCCCACATGGCATATTTGGTTTAGGCATAAATGCCATGTGCGCTTAGCCCAGGTGTGATATGGATTACTTTAATTAATAGGTAATATGTTAGGTGGGTAATTTGACTAGGTCAATAGGTTAGATTAGATGGGTAGGTTAACTAAGTAAGTGGGTAGGTAAGTAAACAAAGCCTAGGTAGGTAGGTAGGTAGTCTTTTTATGAGGATCTTATTTTAATTTGGGATTAAAAAGTGTATTATGCACATTTCATTATATAGTTTGAACATTAAAAAAAATACAAAAGATATGGGATAAATTTTATAGTTGCAACTATAAAGTTTATCCCATATTTTTGTCTTACATTTCAACCTTGTAAATTATATAAAGAAATGCACTTGAAACATTAACACAAAAAACCTTTTAAAAAATATCATTTGGAGTGAACCATTAAAAAAACTTAACCTCAAAAGCTAAGTTTAAAATTAAAAAAATTACTTACCTACTTACTCCCTACCTACCTAACCATTTACCTACCTACTCACCTACTCACTTACCTGACTATCTATTCACATAGCTATCTATCTACCTATTTACTTAAATAATTTGTCATGGAACATTTGCCAATGTCATGCTTAGATCATATTTGGGACTACATGTTGGGTGCAACTACATTTGTGCAATTAATATATTTTAAGTTATGATAATCGTTTAGTTGAAAATTCAAGTCGCAAAATGAGGTTTTTCTAATAGTATTTTGTGGTCTTTCCTTTGAACCAATTTGGGTAACCCAATTAGCATCATGCAAACACCAATGCTACCCATGGTGTGTAATAGTCCATTTTAGCACATCCACAAATGTGTATATATCCATTATGTGCTAAGGAGATGCATGACAATTGGTAGCTTTGTAATGGGATTAAAAGACTAATGCTTAAGACAAAGTTTTGAGGTTAGAAATGCCTTGACATTTGGGGAGTAACTAAACAACCTAGGTGCATAATCCATACCAACTTGTAGTTATAGTAGAAATGAGCGTAATGTTAGATGTTAACAATATCCCAAGTCCAACTCCCAATTGCAATTAGCCCTACTAACACTTTGGATGTTAATCCTTGAGTGTGGGTAGTATTCATGTGAAAGCTTTGCCCAACAATAATTTTGAGGTTACAAGTTCAAGTAAATGCAAAGTTGATGCACAAGATAAAACAAATTCTATTCAAACAATGTGCAAAAGTTCCAAATGCAAAGAAGGCATTGTTGAAAGCTCCTAGAAAATATGCTCATGAAACTAGGAAATTAAGAAGGTGCTAAAACTGAAGATGGTCAACATGAACGATCAAAACCAAAGGAGAATGTAGAGGAGGCCAAAAAAGAGGGTGAGGAGGTAAATGAAGAATGTTGATGGATCACCCTCCAAAAAGTTAATGTTCTAAGAAGCAAACAACTTCTTCAAGAAGCAAACCTAGGACCAAAAAAACTTGGATCACCATAAAAAAGGGGAGCTAACACTAATAAAACCATTAGTTAAAAGGTTTTTAATGCGAAGACTACTTGAGTTTGCACAAGTTCACCCCCAATGCAACAAAGGATAAAAGCCAACTTCTAAATGACAACTTGTAAATTGAAGCTTATTTATTACAAATTTGAATATGCTTTTATGCATGTGAGCTACTTGGCTAGTCATTTATTGAGTTACAGGTGCATTCATAGATTAATGAACCATAGAAATTATAGCCATTGCTTAGGTTTACTACATTAAAATTTTGTAGAAAATCCAAGTTTTATAAATGCTAATTTTTTTCAATACAAATGTTAGCAAACTCCAAAAAGTGAGTGATTTCAGTACCTTTAAATGGGGAAAAAGGACTTTAAAGACATAACCAATCTTTTTACTACTTGATGTGTGTTTAATTAAGTAAGGGAATACAAGATTATGATACAAATCTGGGTACTTTTTTAAAAATACAAATGCTAGATATTTCTTATTGCCAAATACTATAACTTGCATGACCATCTATTGAAGATACATTTTAAGGCATTTGATGAATAATACATGGAAGAAATGGATTTCTTAGAATTTTTAATTATGTCAATGTTAAACACTATTATACAATATCTTTATACTTGGTTTACATGTGATATGACAATTTGGTGCTTAAAATATTTACTTTTGTAGTTGGATAGTGTACAAAAGCTCAAAAATTCACATACTGGTTTCTATGAATGAGAATATGATGGAAAGGTATTCATGAACCATGTATTGATTTACTATCATCAATCAATTCATCTACAATTACGACATGTGGATATAGATTGTTTGAAATCTAAGTTGTAGGAATGAGCAAGCATACTTTGGATTTGGAATGACAAAATTAGGGCATTCACACACTTCAAGCTTAACATCTTCTTGAAGGTTTATTGGCAATAGTAATGATAGATACACATGATTATTACATAGCACTAGCAATGGTGGGCTTGTAAGATTTGCTTCTTGGTTTGTGTCAATGGTAAACATGAGCAAGCCTTTGGTTCAAAGAGAGATTGATTGTTTGAATAAATTACTAGAATTCAACATTCCTTGTTCATAAAAGTTTAAAACCAGATTCAAGATCTACACTATCACAATTATTGAATTATGTTATATATGTTATTATTGAAAAAAAAAGATAATTACATTTTATAAACAAGAAAACAAAGAAAATGAAGATTGAACTTATGAAATTATTGACTTGATTGAGAATTGCAAAAGTAATGGACTCAATTGTGCACTTGCATATACAAGAAAATGTGAAAGGATTTGGGAACATATTCAAAATTATTTCAGCATGTCTAAAAATAATATAAAACTTTGTTGCACATTCTACTCAACTAAGGTATTCGGTCAGCGGTGATGTAATTTTGCATGACATCACATGGTCAGTGGACAACCCTGCCCAGTTTAGCCAGGCATAGGCTTTTCATATTGTTGAAGTCGAGTGTGCCTAGGATAGATTGAACCCTGATACTGTACCTTGTGTGTAGGAGAAGGGCCTATCTTGAGAACATCTGTGACTAGCTATCACTCATATGCTGAGTGATACCCCTATGAGGCTCGTAGGCTGTGTGGGAGAGGCCTTGAATTGTTAGAAGGTTGAAAAGAGGGGTCTTTGGACAACTGGAAACTTGATGGATTTTGATGACACATTGGTTGAGGCCTTACAAAATAGGTGAAAGTAAAGACCCTTGAGCATCTCCACCGGTGCACAGTATGTGACTCCAGACAGTAAAATTTATTGTGAAAAAGTCAAAATGTGCCGGTTTAGCTAGGAAATTTGATTTTTCAGTACCAAATTCATGCAACTTGCAGTGGATTTTTCAGCACCAAATTCATGCAACTTGCCGTGGTTGGTAAAAGGCGCAACACACAGTTGTGCACCTCCAAAAAAGAGTGTAATAAATTGGACCTGACTACTGGTCAGTAATTCTGATTGGTCGATCATAATGATTGGTCCAGGTGGTTTGTTATTAGTAGTCCTCACGTAAATGCAGTTCCAGTTACAGTTTTATTGGTGGGGTTGCCAAAAAAACACAGCTAAACTTAGATATTTAATTTTATTATCCAGAGTGACATACTGAGCACCGGTGGAGATGCTCGTACAGCCTAGCAAGGAACTTTATGCAATATAATTAAGTAACCCCAGTTTATAATGGGGGTATTAGCCCAGGCCAAAAATGGTGATGAATAGTTTTGGAACATAGAAATTTCATGCAGCCAATGGAAGGCTCAGCATGCACTCAAAGTGCCTTGATTTTTTTTCTTTTAAGTTTTGGGTGTTTGGGGGGTGGGGGAGGGGGGGGGGTTTCATTTTCCCTTTGTTCCCAACATGTTCCCTTCAAGTTCCTGGGTTCCCAATGTGTTACCCAATTCCCCAAGGGTGTTCCCAATACCACCTCACTTTAATCCCATATGTTTTGCCCAAGGTCCTCCCCTTCTCACTTATATAGCTGGGCCAAAGGGGGGAGGCACTCCATATGTCCATAGAATCTTCTATTTAGGGGAAACTCCATAGTTTCAACCTTTTTTGTGATGGGCCAATTAAATTGACTCATTGCCCAGGAAAAAAAAAGTTGGATTTGTGAGGCACCCCTGACCATTTAATATGAAACAGAATAAGTTCTCCCCAGTTTATAGAATACATGTAAAAAACTTCTTAGAATTTTTTAAATGTAACTGGAGGGCAGATTATAGTTTTCTTCCACCCCATGAGTGGGTTTTCTGTTTTCAGAATGGGCTAAAAGAAAAACATAAAGCCATTGCTATCAAGGTTGCATCAATTTTTGTGCTGGTGAGAGCATTATCAAAATTGGGCTTGTGCTCAGCTCTCACCTCATGTGCCCTTGTTTAGGACCTTGGGCTTTGCCCTACACTAAGCAAAATCTGGAATGTTTTAGGGTTCAAAATACCTCCAAGGTTTTTGCTGGAAAAGCCATTGGCTAGGTCATTAGTCATTCTGTAATCAAGGTGAGAGCTTGGTCTCACTCATGTATCTTTCAAGCTCTTCTTCAAAACTGCAACGTGTATTGAAGAGGAATGTTTTTTTGGTCAAATTTGTGATGTAGCAAAGTGATGATCATCCATAGGAAGATTTAGCCAAATTTGGTTACATGTTAAAGATGAAAGTAAATTTAGTTAAACACCTTCTATATTTTTAGCTACCTACTTAAATCATGTATAGATATTTTTTGTGATTTCTCTTAAAATCTGGTCAAATTCTGGTTATTGGAAAATCTAAAAAAATCTACTTGATTTTAGTACTTTTATTTTTCAATTTCTTCTTTTTGGCCATATATAGCCATCAAAGAAGAAAAGGTTGTTGGTGTGTTGTTAATAATTCCAAAAGCTTGAAAAATTCATCCAGAATTAACAGATTTGAGCAACTTAACCTTTTCCCAATCCAAAACTTGACCCTTTCCCAATTTGAAAATTGGAAGATTGCCAGAGAAATTTGATCCTGTCAGAAACCCTTTTGTTGGCCATGTGGCCTATGAATAATTGACAGTGCACCAGAGCGAATAGCAAGGCTGTGAAGGTTGTCAAGCACTTTAAAAACTACATTTGTGTGTTGGGTTCAAGATGTTTTCCTTGCAACAGCTTTGAATTCATAGATTTGTTGCAAACACAACCACTTTTTCTTTTGGGGGGGCGGGTGCGGAGGCCTTGACCCTTACCCACTTGGAACATTCACCAATGCAAGAGGAATTTGATTTTGTCAGAGACTTCTGTTGACTACTCAAAAGAAGCATCAGATCTCATAGTTTGTTCGTTCCATGTTGTAAAGCAGATTAGAAGGGGGAGTTTTGGGTTTTGCAGGACTTTTTTTAAACCTTTTAGAAACCTTGTCTATATACAGACAAAGGTTATAGTATTGTAGTCTAGAAAATATACTCTTGTGTATATATATGTGTGTGTGTGTGTGTGTGTTCTTTGGAATAGGTAGGCTTATCCGGCAATTAAATGTTGTAATAGTCTCATAGACTTGTGCCATGTGTGAAGAAAAAAATTATGGTCAAGGAGTTTGCTCAAATTCTGGTCTTGAATTTCTTTTTTTAAGAGTCGCCTTAGTGAGCTAGTACTTAGATGTTGCCATATCACCCATGCAAAAAATGTATGCAAATTGCAAGGAGTTCTTAACAAGAATTTTGGGCTTTCAAAACATCTTTCTCTGATTTTAATGAAGGGTGCACAAACCTTAACATTCTTGCATATAATTTCAACCTTGCAACCTCCTCCTCATACTAAGAGACAAGGTTCTAGCACATTTACTTGTGCTTGAGAGGAGGGGAGAGGAGAGGAGAGGTAAGGGTGGGGTAAGCCTTTTTTGGATGATTTAACCACAATGGTCGAGTGGGAAAAAAGGACACAACTCTTTTGATCCAATCGTCAGATTGAATTGAGGCATGAGGGAACAATCCGAGAGGTATCATCATGAATGCAAATCATGTGTTTTGATCAACTGAATGCTGTTGTGCATGCAGTCTGTATAGTATTGGGTTTATGAACAAGGGTAGCTGGTGAGAGGTGAATCTTCAAGTTTTGTTATTTTGATTTTACTATAGATAGATTGGTGGGTATCCAAATCATGGAGCAAGTCTGATCACTTTTGGTGCGTATATAACATACCTAGTTTGAGATCTGATCAGGTCACTTTTGTGGTCTGCAGCTTTTGATAGGCCAAACAAACTTCCATGCACAACTCTCGGTTTTAAATATGATATCACAGCAGCATGTGTCACATGGTCATTTTTTTAATAATGGAAATGACAGAAAAAGGATGGAACCCATGGGGCTGACATACCAAAAAAATCAGTAAATATCAAGAGATTGGGCCCAGAGTTTGATTATAATAAGCTCCCTGTCTGGATGAACATGCAGGATGCTAAATACCCTTAACAAGCTCTTTGTGCCTTTTTTGTGACGTACATGGTTTTGTGGTT
>Ga0116230_10000399_pt1 | contig 37951 bp, 40 predicted proteins | sample S1TSphfallax_3_FD_88678 | JGI IMG/M metagenome (GOLD analysis project Ga0116230, IMG submission 88678) | Host-associated microbial communities from peat moss isolated from Minnesota, USA - S1T2_Fd - Sphagnum fallax MG | ecosystem: Host-associated > Plants > Peat moss > Unclassified | place... | reverse complement strand
GCGGCGGCGGCGGCGGCGGCGAAGCGACGGGTGCCCCGCCAGCCATGACGATCGTGCGCATCGCCATCGCCAGCGACGAATCACCGCCACGTCTGATCGAACAGGCGGAGCTCGTGCTCGAGAGCCCTCAGGCTGTCGTCGAGTTCCTGGGGCTTCTACTCCCCGGGTGATCCCGGACGTCGGGCCGCGCTGACGACTTCCTCGAACCAACGTGCCGGCGGTCTCGAAACCGCCACGTCTCGAATCGCCCGTGCGCGTCGCGCGCGCTCCTCGCCCGACATCGCCAACGCCTGCAGAAGCACCGATGCGGTGCCACTGACGTCGAAAGGCTCGACAGCGAGCACATCTCGACCGAGCTCGGCGAAGGCACCTGCTTCACGAGAGAGCGCAACGACTCCGTCGCGATCGTTGACCGCTGGGCCCTCCTTGGCAACAAGATTCATCCCGTCACGGATGGGGTTGACGAGCAGCACGTCGTAGCAGGACAGCGCTGCGACTGATGCCTCGAAGTCGTCGGCGATGTAGAGCTCGATGGGCACGTGATCGGAGGTTGCAAAGCGCTCATTCACTCGATCAACGAGCATCTCGACCTCGTGCCGATAGGCCACGTACTCAGGTACGTCCTCTCTCGACGGGTAGGTGCGAGCGACAAAGCGCACGCGACCTCGCCAGGTCGGCTGAGTAGCGAGCAGCTCCTCGTAGGCCAGGAATCCGCGAAGCAAGTTCTTCGAAAGCTCGACGCGGTCACTGCGAAAGATCAGCGCTCGCCCGTCGAGGCTGTCGAGCAACTCGCTGCGTCGTGCGAGACAATCGGGGGAAGCGGCGATCTCACGGAGCGATCTCGCATCAGTTCCAAGCGGTGCGGCAAACACCTCCGGCGTCGTCCCGTGGAGGCGTCGAGCGCACCGCCGGAGCTGATCCGCCCAGCGCTCGGTGTGAAATCCACAAGCGCCGAAGCCTGACAGGCTTGTCAGCAGCTCACGGGCGATAGCGGTCGGGAGCACGCGGAGCTCCTCGGGATCACAGAACGGCGTGTGGTGGAAGTGCACCGTCTTGAGGTCCGGACGTAGACGGGCCAAGATCATGCCGACGAGGGCGAGGTGATAGTCGTTGACCACGACGGTGGCACCCTCGTCCGCCTCTCGTGCCACCTCGTCGGCGAGTGCCGAGTTGAACGCGCGATATCCCTCCCATGCCTCGTGCCATGCCGCATCGAAGACCGGCTGACGGGAGCGGTCAAACAGCCCGTGGTACAGAAACCACAAGGTGCCGTTGGCGATGACGCGGTACGCGGCGTCGAGGGTCTCTCGGGCAATCTCGACGAGGCGGAGCTGGGTCCCCCCGGCAAGTGCAGCGGGAACGCCCTCTCGTGCAGCTCGGCGGTCGCCGTCACTCATCGCCGTAGCGATCCAGAGCGCCTTCGATCCTGCGAGGGCGTGGACGAGACTGGGCGCGAGTCCACCCGCAGCGTGACGCGCTTCGAGCTTTCCGTCTGCTCCTTCGACAAACGTCGCCGGTCCCCTATTGGAGACCACCACGACCTCGCTCACGGGCTGACCTGTTTGAAGGACTCTGGCGATTTGAAGGGCTCTGACGATTTGAAGGATGACGTGCGTTCGAGTGCTACCGCGAGCACCTCGCGAGCCTGAGGAGCAAGCTCAGCCAAGCTCCGGTTGCGATGTGACCGAGTCCCGAGGTCGACCTGTGCCAGCGCGCCAGGGCCAAAGCGTGACGCAAGGTCGATGAGCATGGCCATCTCCACTGCGTACCCGTCGGCCAGCTCGACGCCGTCGAGCGCCTCCCGTCTCACCGCCGTCTCCCCGGCAAGGGGCTGGAGCAGACCTGAGAGCTCGGGAAACACGAGGGAGAGGATTGGCCTCGCCACGAGCTCATTGACGCGACCTCCTCCGGTGGGACTTCCGTGGAGGGGGCGCGTGTAGGTACCTTTCACCAGCACCGTACCGGCATCGATAAGGAGCGGGCCAAGAAGTCCTGAGACGAAATGCGGACGCGTGTCGGTGACGTCAGCGTCGAGGAAGACCACCAGATCTCCGCAGGTTGCGGCCAGACCAGCAGCCATGGCCGCTCCCTTGCCCACGGAATTGCCTGGACCGTCCGGCCCACTCGACACGACCCTCGCGCCAGCGCGCGCCGCAAGGCTTGCGGTGCCGTCCAGCGAACCGTCGTCCACCACCACGACCTCGTCGACGAGTTCGCATCGACGCTGCAAGGCATCGACGACCGTGGCAACGACCCGCACGATGGTGGCCGACTCGTCGCGAGCTGGAATGCATACCGAGATGCGATGGCTGGCTTTGAGTTCGAGTGCACGCCCGATCGGGAACTCGCGATGGTCGTAGGTGGCGATCCCCGAGCCCGTTGTCATCTCGACCATCTTCGTCGCTGACCTTGCCCGAGGCAACGGCGCTCGAACCGGGCAGCGTGAGCGCGCTTCGATTCCTGCCACGATCGCCCACGTTGACGAACGGTGGGCGATCGACCACACTAGAAGCACCATCAAGAGCGGCAGAGGGACGGGCCCTGCGAAGCCGCGGCAACCAGTGCTTCCTCCAATCGCGCCGATCGTCGGCCGTCTGGAAGGGCGCAAGGTGCCAATGCCCGAGCGATGAGGAGGTAGTTCGTGGGATTCGTCAAAGGGCTGCGCTGTCGGGAGTGCGGTCGTAGCTACCCCGCAGCTGCGCTCCACGTCTGCGATTACTGCTTCGGTCCACTCGAGGTCGCTTACGACTACGAGCGCGCTGCTGCATCTGTTTCTCGAGCATCGATCGCCGCTGGACCGGCGAGCATCTGGCGATATGCCGACCTGCTTCCGGTCAGTGCCCAGTCGCCGGTCGACCTCGGCGCAGGATTCACCCCACTCGTCCGTGCCGATCGACTTGCAGCTGAGCTGGGTCTCGGTGAGCTCTACATCAAAGATGACACCCGTAATCCGACCGGTTCGTTCAAAGACCGGGTCGTGTCCGTGGCGCTCACCAAGGCTCGAGAGCTTGGTTTCAAGGTTGCTGCATGTGCATCGACAGGCAACCTGGCGAACTCGGTCGCTGCCCATGCCGCTCGCGCTGGCATGGACTCCTACGTCTTCGTGCCCGCTGATCTCGAGCACGTCAAAATCCAGACCACTGCGGTCTTTGGCGGCAAGTTGATCGCGGTCAATGGCAACTACGACGACGTCAATAGGCTGTGCGCCGAGCTTGCGAGCGAGCACGACGACTGGGCGTTCGTGAACGTCAACGTACGGCCCTACTACTCGGAGGGATCGAAGACGCTCGCGTTCGAGGTCGCCGAGCAGCTCGGATGGCAGGCTCCGGACCACGTCGTCGTGCCGATCGCATCAGGAAGCCAGCTGACGAAGATCCACAAGGGATTCCACGAGCTGACGACCATCGGCCTGATCGAAGGGGGTGACAACGTCCGCATCTCTGGAGCCCAGGCAACGGGGTGCTCACCGGTTGCCTCGGCATTCAGCGACGGCTCTGACATTGTCCGACCCGTGCGACCGTCCACGATTGCGAAGTCGCTCGCCATTGGAAATCCCGCAGATGGCTGGTACGCACTGCAGGTGGCGCGATCCACCGGTGGTGCGATCGGCTCGGTAACCGACCCGGAGATCGTCGAAGGCATGCGCCTGCTGGCACGTACCGAGGGCATCTTCGCGGAGACCGCAGGAGGCGTGACGATCGCCACGCTGGCCAAGCTGGCCGCAGCAGGCATCGTGCGACGCGATGAGCGAGTCGTCGCCTACGTCACCGGCACAGGCTTGAAGACGGTCGAGGCGCTGGGCGACAGCGTGGGGCCGATGGGCGTCATCGCACCGACGTTGGACGCCTTTGCCGCACTCGACCAGGCCACACTCGACCAGGCCACCCGCGATCGAGACGCTTTCGATCAGGGCACTCGCCCTCAGGAAGGAACACAGGCATGAGCGTCACCGTCCGTATCCCGACTCAGCTCCGTCAGCTCACCGGGGGCTCGGGGGAGGTTGCCGTCGAGGGCGACACGGTCCGAGACGCCCTGGCCTCGCTCGATTCACTGCATCCAGGAATCGGCGAGCGGCTCCTCGACGAGAGCGGTGCACTACGGAGATTTGTCAATCTCTTCCTCGCGGACGAGGACGTCCGCTTTCTCGGCGGACTCGACACGCCGATCGCAGCGGGGCAGACGCTGTCGGTGGTCCCGGCGGTCGCTGGCGGCTAACGCTGATGGGCGCTGTTGCGTTGGCGCCCCGCGCGTGGTTTGCTATTGGCACTCGACACATGAGAGTGCCAACGCTCGGCGACGCCGAGCAGCCAAGGGAGGACACCCCAACATGCCGAAGTTGATCAGCTTCGATGAGCAGGCCCGCCGGGCCCTCGAGCGCGGAATGCAGCAGCTGGTGGACGCCGTCAAGGTGACGTTGGGTCCAAAGGGCCGCAACGTCGTCCTCGAGAAGAAGTGGGGCGCCCCCACCATCACGAATGACGGAGTCTCCATCGCAAAGGAGATCGACCTCGAAGACCCGTGGGAACACGTGGGGGCCGAGCTCGTCAAGGAAGTCGCCAAGAAGACTGACGACGTCGCCGGTGACGGGACAACCACCGCCACGGTGCTCGCCGGTGCTCTCGTGCGCGAAGGCCTGAAGAACGTGGCCGCAGGCGCGAACCCGATGTCGCTGAAGCGTGGCATCGAGGCCGCCGTCGAGGCTGCCGTCTCACGACTGAAGGAAATCTCCAAGGACACCGACTCGAAGGACCAGATCGCCCAGGTCGCGTCGATCTCGTCCGCCGACACCGAGATCGGGTCGATGATTGCCGAGGCGATCGATAAGGTCGGTAAGGACGGTGTGATCACCGTCGAGGAGTCGCAGACCTTCGGCATGGAGATGGACCTCGTCGAAGGCATGCGCTTTGACAAGGGCTACATCTCGCCGTACTTCTCGACGGACTCCGAGCGCATGGAAGCTGCTCTCGAGGACGCGTACGTGCTGCTCTACGGGTCGAAGATCTCCGCAGTACGGGACCTGCTGCCCGTGCTCGAGAAGGTCATGCAGACGGGCAAGCCGCTCGTGATCATCGCCGAGGACATCGAGGGCGAAGCGCTGGCGACACTCGTCGTCAACAAGATCCGGGGCACGTTCAAGAGTGCCGCAGTCAAGGCTCCCGGCTTCGGCGAGCGCCGCAAGGCCATGCTGCAGGACATCGCCATCCTCACCGGCGGTCAGGTCATCACCGAGGATGTCGGCCTGAAGCTGGAGAACGTCACCCTTGACCTGCTCGGTCAGGCCCGAAAGGTCGTCATCACCAAGGACGAGACCACGATCGTCGAGGGCGCTGGGACGGACGCGGACATCAAGGGCCGGGTCAACCAGATCAAGGCGGAGATCGAGAACACGGACTCCGACTACGACCGGGAGAAGCTGCAAGAGCGCCTTGCGAAGCTGTCTGGCGGCGTTGCGGTGATCAAGGTCGGTGCAGCCACCGAGGTGGAGCTCAAGGAGAAGAAGCACCGCATCGAAGACGCCGTCTCCACGACGAAGGCCGCGATCGAAGAAGGCGTCGTGCCCGGTGGAGGTGTGGCCCTTCTGCGTGCGCAGCAGGCAATTCTCGACCGAGCCGAGAAGCTCGAAGGCGACGAGGCAACGGGCGCGAAGATCGTTGCCAAGGCCGTCGAAGAGCCGTTGAAGCAGATCGCGATCAACGCTGGTCTCGAAGGTGGTGTCGTCGTCGACAAGGTTCGTAACCTGTCGAAGCCTTCCGAGGGACTCAACGCCGCGACCGGCGAGTACGAGGACCTGTTCGCAGCCGGTGTGATCGATGCCGCCAAGGTGACTCGCTCGGCGCTGCAGAATGCCGCTTCGATCGCTGCACTGTTCCTCACGACGGAGGCCGTCGTGGTGGACAAGCCGGAAGAGAAGTCGGCACCGGCGATGCCGGGTGGAGGCATGGAGGACTTCTAGTCCCCCGGCACGTCCGGCACGTCCGGCACAGCCTGACGACGCAGCTACAGACACACCGACAAAGGGGCGCTCCGGCGCCCCTTTGTCGCGTCCTTCCCACCGTAGACTCATCGCCATGGATGGCCCGATGCAGCCCGAAGCCAGCGCAGCCACAAGCGCCAGCGGCCCACAACACATGGAGGGCCCGAGCAATGCTGAGCCTTCGCCCTTTCGAGGTCCGGCGGCACCCGGGCCTGACGGTGTGGCCTACCCGGGGTGGAATGTGCTCCACCTGTTTTGCACGATCCCTCCTCACGCCGACGGCCACGCAGTTGCTGCTGCGGTGAAGGAGTGCGAGGCCGACGGCCATCAGGTGATCTGTGCTGCGATGCTCGGCCACAAGGCAGATCTCGGCATCGTGGCGCTGGGCGAGTCAACGCGGACGCTGCGCACGCTCCAGACCGCTCTGCAGCGCGCCGGTTGCCATGTGGCGTACTCGTACGTGTCCTTGACCGAGATCTCCGAGTATGCAGCAAAGGTGCCGGAGAAGATGCGAGAGGCTCGACTGCATCCGACGCTTCCGCCTGAGGGTATGTCGGCATTCTGCTTCTATCCAATGTCGAAGCGCCGCGCCGGTAAAGACAACTGGTACGAGCTCGACTACGACGAGCGACTGGAGCTGATGTACGGCCACGGAGCGATGGGACGCAAGTTCCAGGGCCGAGTACTGCAACTCGTCACGGGGTCTACGGGCCTCGACGACTGGGAATGGGGTGTGACGCTGTTCGGCGTCACACCCGACGACTTAAAGGCGTGTGTCTACACGCTCCGCTTCGACGAAGCGTCGGCTCGCTATGCAGAATTTGGCCCCTTCCTGGCCGGCACGGTGGCCCCAATCGAAGACGTGCTCCTCGCACTGGGCCTCGTCGACGGTGCATCGTGAGTGCCCGAGACGGCGATCTCGAACTGCTCGAGAAAACGCTGGCGCAGCTGGAACGGATCGTCGTCGCATTCTCTGGAGGTGCTGATTCAGCCTTCCTCGCGGCGGTCGCGACGCGTGTGCTCGGGCGCGACGCGGTGCACTGTGTGACGGCCGTCTCGCCCTCACTTGCTCCCGATGAGCTGGTGGACTGCGCCGCCCTTGCCGACGAGTGGTCGCTGCGCTGGAGCGCAGTCGAGACCGACGAGCTGGCGCGCCCGGAGTTTCAGCGCAACGATCTCGACCGGTGCTACCACTGCAAGACCGAGCTCATGGATGTGCTGACGCCGATCGCCGAGCAGGAACGAGCCGTGGTCGCTCTCGGTGTCAACCTCGACGACCTGGGCGAGCACCGGCCGGGTCAGCGCGCTGCGGCTGAGCGAGGGGCAGTCTTTCCCCTCGTCGATGCGGGGCTGGCCAAGACGACGATTCGGTCCATCTCTGCCGAGCTCGGCCTTCGTACGTGGGACAAGCCAGCGGCGGCATGCTTGGCATCGCGAGTTCCCCATGGCGTGCCTGTCTCCGTCGAGCTGCTCAGCACGGTCGCTCGCGCGGAATCCGGGCTGCGCAAATTGGGCTTTCGAGAGCTACGCGTCCGGCACTACGGCGACACCGCCAGGATCGAGCTGGGTCTTTCGGAGATCGCACGGGCGATCGAGCTCCGAGAAGAGATTGTCTCGACCGCCCGAGCCGCTGGCTACCGCTACGTCACGCTCGACCTCGAAGGCCTGCGATCAGGGAATCTCTCGGGGACGGCACTCGACGCGCTGACCGAACCTGAAACGAAGGTGCTTCGATGACCACGCGAGTGCGACTCGTCTTTCCCGACTCGCTCGTACGCGAGCCCGTGCTTTCGACCTTGGCCCGGACCTTTGACGTCGAGGCGAACATCCGCCGTGCCGCAGTCGAGGAAGACTTCGGTTGGATCATCTGCGAGCTGTCCGGCAGTGGTGACACCGTCACGGCGGCGATTGCGTGGCTTCGCGACACTGGCGTCCAGGTCGAGCAACTCGGAGACGTTGTCGAGAGCTGAGCGCTCCGCCTTCACGTCGTAGGTTCGCGAGATTCCGGAGGGATATCGCGCCTGGGCGACGACGATGTTCCACCGCGTCCAGGCTGTGTCCAGCCCGCCGACGACGTGGACCGGGCTTCGTAGAACAGGCAGCCTTCAGGACAGGCAAAGGGCAATTTGTCGGCCACTCCGAGGCTGCACGTCTCGATCCGATCGCCGTTCCCCACGGACCTGAGGACATAGTGACGACACTCTGACCGTACTGGCATCGCTCTATGGTCGCGCGTCCTCGCGCACCCGTGGCCGATAGCGTCTCGCCCAGTGTCCGAGCCCGTCGACGTGCGCCATCTTTTGCGCTGGAGCGAGGCGCTTGCGGCTGTCGCAAAGACAGGCATCGGCTTCACCACGAGCATCTTCGAGCGAGAGCGGTACGAAGAGATCCTGGAGATTGCGGGCGATATCGCCGCTAAGGCGAACCGCGCTCTCAACCCTCCACCTTTGTCAGAGCCCGGCGCAGGTGGACCTGGCGACTTCTCGCAGATCGAGACTGCAGGCGGCGATGTCGGATTCGTCGACGCCGGCGTCATCGACGCAGCCGTGGCGTCGTGGTTGAGCGAGGTGGGCCGTGGTGTCGCTGGCTACGTGACGCCCCGGCTCGCCATCGGCGCGGTCGTCGGCAATGCGTCGGGCGAGATCCTTCTCGTCCAGCGTCGCGATTCCGGGGTCTGGCTGTACCCGACCGGTTGGGCTGACGTCGGCTACTCGGCAGCCGAGGTTGCGGTGAAAGAAGTGCTGGAAGAGACAGGGGTTACGGTCGAACCGGTCCGACTGATCCTCCTGCTCGACGCATTGAGGCTTGGGGCTTCACGATCCCCGATTTACTCGCTGGTCTTCCACTGTCGGCCGGTCGACGCAGAGGCAGTGCTACGGCCTCACCCGCTGGAGTGCAGTGCCGCGGGATGGTTCTCCCGAGATGCTCTCCCTTCGCCTCTGGCAGGGGCTCAACGCTGGGTCGAGCAGGCGTTTGCGGCGATTTCCGGTGCGCCGGTCGAGGTCAGCTTCGATCCGCCACGATCACCGATCTGGGAAAAGCCTCCCGAGGCCCCTTCGCCGGGCTGAGGATGCACAAAGCATCCCCGGGTCGTCAGCTTCCTTGACGGCCACCGCGCAAGAAGCGCTCAATCTCGTCCGTCAGACCCTCGGCGGAGAGCTCGGCTCCGACGACGTCCTCCATCTCCTCCAGTCGAGCGACGTAGGCAGCGACGTTCTCGTCCTCGTTCACGAGTTCGTCCATACGCCGGTCGTACTCCGCAGCTTCCTCCTCGAGCTCAGCAGTCTCCACGGAACGTCCGGTGATCTGGGTTGCTACCCGCACGAGGGCCAGCGCCGCCTTGGCAGAGACGGGCAGCGAGTAGCACGGGACGCTCGCCCATACCGATGTGGTCTCCATTCCAAGCTCTGCGAGAGTCAATCCGAGCACGCCGACGATCCCCGTCGGTCCCTCGTACATCGAGGCCGACACTCCGAAGTTGTCGACCGTATCGCCGAGCGTGGAAACAGCGTTGACCGGTACCGGGCGCCCGTGGGTCACCTCGGAGAGGTACGCCCCGAGCGTGATCACGCTGTCGGCATCGAGGGCCCGGGCGATTCCCGCGACGACCCCGCAGTACGTGCGCCAGCGCAGGTGCGGCTCGTGTCCTCGCAATAGCACCACATCGCGTTCGCCTTCCGACGATGGCGCAACAGCAATCGAGGTCGAGGGCCAGACGATCTGACGGCCTCGGCCTTCGAGCAGGTTCACTTCGGGTCGGACTTCGGTGAAGTCAAAGAACTCTTCAGGATCGATCTCGGCCAGTGGCGTGGCTCCCCACGAGCGCGCCAGGTAGCTCGCTGCCTGCGACGCCGCTTCACCTGCGTCATTCCAACCTTCGAATGCCGTGATGATCACCGGACGCGTCAGATTCGTCTTCGCGAGATAGCGAACCGACGGATCTTGACGTGCCGCCTGGCGACGCCACAACCGACCTGAGAGACGCCCTGACATTCCCATGTTGCTCCGCTCGAGCATCGGCATCCTCCCTACTTTGTGCCAACACTACCGGTGGCGGGGCCGTGAGGCGCATCGGCGCTAGCCATCCTGGCACCAGAACAGCATCGCTACACTCACGACGTGGACGGTCCCGAAGGGCACGCACCTGGCGTCGGGTCGTTGCCTGGCCAGCGGGTCGTCGATGTAAGAATCACGCGGTGTCTCGTTCCAAATCGCTCGCAGATCGTCGATCTCGATCGGCTGGTGAATCAGCTCTCTTCCACTCCTCCGCCTGATCATCAGGGGTGGCAGTCCTTAGCCTGTGCACCGGGCACGTCACTCCTTATCGCCTGCGGTGCCGCTGACCCCACGGTCATAGGCATGCTGACCCTCGTCGTGTTCCGGATACCGACAGGAGTTCGAGCACTGATCGAAGATGTCGTCGTCTCGGAAGAGGCACGGGGACGCGGTGTCGGTGCGGCACTCGTCGACGAAGCGCTCGGGCTTGCTCGCCAATCAGGCGCGCGCACCGTAGATCTCACGTCGAGGCCGACACGAGTTGCTGCGAACCGGCTGTACGAGCGAATGGGTTTCGAGCGCCGCGAGACCAATTGCTGGCGCTACAGCTTCCAGGACCCCGACTAGTCGGCTGAGGACGAGTCGGGTGAGGACGAGCTAGCCCCCGACCAGAGGGACCAGATGCCCGCCGATCTCGTTCACCAGGAGTAGTGCTCGGGAGCCGTACGGTAGCCCGGAAAGATCTCGTCCAGACGGGCCAAGGTCTGAGCGTCGAGCTTGAGCCCTACTGCGCGCACGGCAGCGTCGAGCTGCTCTTGGGTGCGAGGGCCGACAATCGGAGCCGTCACCGCAGGTTGATGCAAGAGCCACGCCAGTGCGACATCGCCAGGTTCCTGGCCGATTTGCTCGGCAAGATCCTCATAGGCCTCGAATCGCTCGCGATGCGCAGCCACCGACTCGGCTGCACGCCCTTCGAGACGACGGCGTCCGTCGCGCTCGTTGCGCAGAACTCCGCCGAGAACGCCGCCTTGCAGGGGAGACCACGGGATGATTCCGATTCCAAGCTCGAGCGCTGCCGGAATCACCTCGAGCTCAATGTCACGCGTCACGAGGTTGTAGATCGATTGCTCGCTGACGAGACCGACCATGTGGCGAGCTGCCGCCGCGGCCTGTGCCTGAGCGAGATGCCAGCCTGCAAAGTTGCTACTTCCGGCGTAGAGAATCTTGCCTTGGGCAATGGCGACCTCGATCGCCTGCCAGATCTCATCCCAAGGCGTGGCCCGGTCGACGTGATGGAATTGGTAGAGATCGATGTGGTCGGTCTGAAGCCTGCGCAGACTGGCATCGAGGGCACGGCGGATGTTCAACGCGGAGAGCTTGCCTTCATTGGGCCAGTCGCCCATGTTGCCGTAGACCTTCGTGGCGATCACCGTCCGCTCACGCCTGCCACCACCTTGTGCGAACCATGCACCGACGATCTCCTCGGTGCGGCCAAGGCCGGAGTCTCGCCCGTAGACATTCGCCGTGTCGAAGAAGTTGATTCCCTGATCGTGTGCCGAGTCCATGATCGAATGGGCGTCTGGCTCCGTCGTGAGGGGACCGAAGTTCATCGTGCCGAGGCACAACCTGCTGACGGAGAGACCTGTGCGTCCGAGATGCGTGTAGTCCATCTCTCCAGCATTGCCGATAGAACGCAAGGCAATCCACGCGGGTCCGCACTGCTCACCCGCACGTCACCTCGCCTTGGTGCAATAGTTGAGGCCATGATTGACGTCGTCTCGCTCGCCTCTTCATGCAGTGTCGTACCTGAGCGCCACGACGATCCCGCCGTCGTGCGAGAACTTCTCGATCGCGACGGCGCATCGATCCTCACCGGCTTCGACACCAGTTTCGAGGCGGCCAGCGGGCTAGCCGAGCTGGTACTCAGCGATCGCTTCGTAGCTTCGGGGCACCCCATCGAGGTGACCGACGGGGGAGGCAAAGACCGCCGACTCTCCGCAGACGCAGCGCGTCGAATGTTGCCGCTCCACACCGATGGCTTCGCCTATGGGGCGCTCGCACCCGATGTCTTCTTCCTGCTGTGCGAGACACCCGCTGCACTCGACGGTATGTCCTTTCTCATCGACCAGCACCGGCTCATCGAGGAGCTGGGCGCGACGGCTGAAGGCGCACCATTGGCGACGTTTGTCCGTGAGCATGCAGTCGACCAAAGCGAGTTCGGTGGCGTTCCGGCTGTTGGCCCCATCGCCCTCCCGCTTCCGAGTGGCTGTTCCGCTGTGCGTCGTTCTCCCGATGTCCGCCCCTGCGACGACGATCCCGATCCTGCGACGACGGCTCGGATGTTGACGATGTGGCAGGGCATCCTCGATACGGTCGGTGCGCTCGCAGCCCGGTTCATGCTCGGCGCCGGCGAGGCGATCGCCATCGATAACACCCGAGTCGCCCACGGTCGGGACGCGTACACCACTGCGGGGCGGATGATGTGGCGTTGTTGGGCTTGGACGGATCGGGCGGGTGGTGTGCCGGAAGGCGAGTTGTGGAGCGACACCCGAATGGTGCTGGCCGACCACCTCTGAGTCGAACTGCGGCCGAGTCGAACTGCGGCCGAGTCGAACAGCTACTGGTGCGAACTGCTAGGGGTGCGAACGGCTAGTGGGCCCCTCGAACGTCACTGCGCCCCTTGAATGTCATTGCGCAGCGACGCCAGCGCGCGTGATTGCCCGATAGGGGGCGAGGAAACTCTCTCGAACTTCATCAGAGATCCGACCGCGAGCTGAAATCGGGATGCCCTTGGCTACCGCCCATTCACGCACGGCTGCCGGACGGGACAGATACGCCTCGAGCACATCCAATGGCAGTGGACCACGGTCGCCAATGGTGATTCCGTTGCTCTTCGCCCATGCCCGGACCACCTGCGGACTGGCTCGGTAAAGCTCGATCAATGGGAGGGCGATCTTGCCTCGAGGCGCAACGGGATAGCCACGGCTTCGGGCCCACTCCCGCACATCAGCGAGATTTTCTACGGGGCTCATTGCGTCCTCGCTCCCTCGCGAACTCGAACCGTTGCGCATTCCCTTGCTCGTCATTCCTGCGATCGTAATCCAGGAGTATGCAACTACTGCGTCTTACGACCCTTCGTGCCATTTTCTGCAGGCTTGAACGCGCCAAGGTGGTCATGTGGTTCGCTAGGCTAACGAAATGATCGCGACGCCTCGCAACCTCTCGCACGTCTGCGCAGCCCCCACCGGGGCGGTGAGCACACTCTTCGTCGTGCTGAACCCATGAGCGCGGCAGTTGCAACCACGAATCACGTGCGTGCAGCAGTTCCCGACGCACCAAAAGCAATGGACCCGAACGATCGCTACAAATGGACAGCTCTGTTCAACGTAACGCTCGGGGTACTGATGGCGACCCTCGACGGCTCCATCACCTTGATCGCCATGCCGGACATCTTCCGCGGTATTCGTCTCGATCCGCTCCAGGCAGGAAACAGTTTCTACCTCCTGTGGATGCTCCTCGGGTTTCTGGTCGTGACAAGCGTGCTCGTCGTCAACTTCGGGAGATTGGGCGATATCTACGGGCGAGTCAAGCTGTACAACCTCGGCTTCGTCGTCTACACGTTCTTCTCACTTCTCCTCACCATCACCTGGATGACGGGACGTGACGGTGCACTGTGGCTCGTGCTGATGCGCGTCGGCCAAGGCGTCGGAGCTGCGCTTCTCGTGGCGAACTCCGCAGCGATCCTCACCGACGCGTTCCCCGAGCACCAGCGCGGCTTGGCCCTCGGCATCAACAATGTGGCAGGAATAGGTGGCACGTTCATCGGGCTCGTCCTCGGCGGTCTGCTCGCCCCGGTCAACTGGCGCCTTGTGTTCCTTATCTCCGTGCCAATCGGGCTCTTCGGCACGGTGTGGGCCTACCTCAAGCTCGAAGAGCGTGGTCAGCGGAGGCCAAGCGCTATTGACTGGCCGGGAAACATCACCTTCGCCCTGGGCCTGATCGGGGTGATGATCGGGATCACCTACGGCATCGAGCCCTACGGATCGTCAAACATGGGATGGTCAAGTCCGAGGGTGATCGCAGCACTTTCGAGTGGCGTCGCACTGCTGGTTCTGTTCACGGCCATCGAGATGCGAACAGAGAACCCGATGTTCCGTCTGCCGCTATTCAAGATCCGTGCCTTCACTGCTGGGAGTTTCTCGACCCTTCTCTCAGGGATTTCCCGAGGTGGGTTGCAGTTCATGTTGATCATCTGGCTCCAAGGGATCTGGCTCCCCGAGCATGGCTACAGCTTCACGCGTACGCCCTTGTGGGCAGGAATCTTCATGCTGCCCTTGACAGCAGGGTTCCTCATCGCGGGACCGATCTCCGGCATCTTGTCGGACCGGTTCGGCTCTCGACCCTTTGCCACCGGCGGGATGATCGCATCGGCAATCGGCTTCGGCATTTTCCTGCTGTTGCCGGTCAACTTCTCCTATCTCCCCTTTGCGGGTCTGCTGTTCTTGAACGGCCTTGCGATGGGTGCCTTTGCCTCACCGAACCGTGCCGGCGTGATGAACAGTCTCCCCGCCGAGTACCGGGGTGTCGGTGGTGGCATGAACTCGACCTTCCAAAACTCGGCGCAGGTGTTGTCCATCGGCATCTTCTTCACCTTGATGATCCTGGGACTATCAGCGACGCTCCCGGCCGCGCTGCTTCACGGCCTTACGCACGAAGGCGTGTCGACCCATGTGGCGAACAACGTCGCCCACCTGCCTCCAGTCACGATCTTGTTCTCGGCGTTTCTCGGATATAACCCCGTACAGCACCTCCTCGGGCCGACGGTGCTCTCGCATCTTTCGGTGGCGCATCAGTCGCTGTTGACTGGCCGCCGCTTCTTCCCCGAGTTGATCTCCGCTCCGTTCCGCAACGGTCTGCACAAGGCGTTCATCTTCTCGATCGCCGCATGTGCAGTGGCAGCGGTGTGCTCGTGGCTTCGCGGGACCCGCTACGTCTACTCCGACGCAACGCCCACCAGTGCGGGTGCCGTTGCGGTCGGTGCTGGTGCTGGTGCTGGTGCTGATAGAGGCTGACGCAACGTCCAGCTGTCGCCGTCGCCGTGTCCGGTCGTAGGATCACTCGGAACATGTCCCGAGCAGGGGACTGACCAGCAGGAGGACGCAGAGCGTGGCTGAGAGCGTCACCATCACCGACAACAGGACCGGACAATCGATCGAGGTCCCCATTACCGACGGAGGAGTCAGCGCGGCCGAATGGGCCAAGCTGATGCCGGGCCTGTGGCTCTACGATCCCGGTTTCTCCATCACCGCCGAGTGCGAGAGCTCGATCACCTACATCGATGGCGACGCTGGAATCCTCCGATATCGCGGGTACCCGATTGAGCAGCTTGCCGAGCACTCGACCTATCTCGAAGTGGCCTACCTGCTGCTCAACGGCGAGCTGCCAACCACAGAGCAGCTGACACCGTGGATCGACGAGATCACGAACCACACCTACATCCACGAGAACATGCGCAAGCGGTTCCTCGACGGATTCCACTACGACGCCCATCCGATGGGGATGCTGGTATCGGAGATGGCGGCGCTGTCGACGTTCTACCCCGAGGCAAAGCAGATCTTCGATCTGGAGCTGCGCCATAAGCAGATCGTGCGGCTGATCGCCAAGGTCCCGACGCTGGCCGCAGCCGCGCATCGCTTCAGTGCGGGCATGCCGTTTGTCTACCCGGACAACTCGCTTTCGTTCCCGGAGAATTTCCTCTCCATGATGTGGAAGGTCGCCGAGCCGAGATTCGAGGCTCATCCCGTCCTCGCTCGCGCCATCGACGTGCTGTTTATCCTGCACGCCGACCACGAGCAGAACTGCTCGACGACGACGATGCGGGTCGTCGGTTCCGCCCATGCCGATCCATACTCAGCTTGTGCAGCTGCGACTGCCGCCCTCTACGGCCCTCGTCATGGCGGGGCGAATGAGGCGGTACTGAACATGCTGGTCTCAATCGGGTCGATCGATGCCGTCCCAGACTTCGTCGCGTCGGTAAAGGCCGGTCACGGGCGACTTCAGGGCTTCGGCCACCGTGTCTACAAGAACTACGACCCCCGAGCCAAGATCGTGCGGGAGATCGCCTACCAGGTCTTCGAAGTAACGGGGAAGAACCCGCTTCTCGATATCGCCCTGAAGCTGGAGGAGGTGGCGCTCGCCGATGAGTACTTCATCTCTCGAAAGCTCTACCCGAACGTCGACTTCTACTCCGGGCTGATCTACCAGGCCATGGGCTTTCCCGTTGCGATGTTTCCGGTGCTCTTCGCCATTCCGCGCACATCCGGCTGGCTCGCCCACTGGACAGAGATGCTCGACAAGAACACCAAAATCGCCCGTCCACGCCAGATCTACACCGGGAGCGATGAGCGCCCCTACGGGCCGATGAGCCAGCGGAGCTGATTATCGACATTTGAGAAAAAAGTTCGACATATCTCTGGCGCGAATGCTGTCGATGCGCTAGACAGATACTCGCTTCAGTCGGAGGGGGTTCCGGCAGCACAACGGGGGGGTCCGGGCAACGGCCCGTCGGCTTATGCCGACGGGCCGTTGCCGCGTCGAGAGACCGAGGTTCAGCTGCGGTTCTTCGAGTAGCGCGCCTCGTCTTCGGGCATCATGAGTCTGACTGGGTCGAGGAGGTATCCCTTGAGCAAGGTACGAGTGCTGGTCGGTACCCAGAAAGGTGCCTTCCTCCTGGAAGCCGACGGTCAACGCAAGCGCTGGCACATCGAGGGCCCGTTTTTTGCCGGGTGGGAGGTGTACCACCTGACCGGCAGCCCTGCCGATCCCAACCGCCTCTACGCCTCGCAGTCCTCGAGCTGGTTCGGCCAGATCGTGCAGCGCTCCGATGACGGCGGGCGTAGCTGGAGGCCGTCGAGCAATGGCTTTGACTACGCCTCGGCGCCTGGCACCCACCAGTGGTACGACGGCACGCCTCACCCTTGGGAGTTCGCCCGGGTGTGGCACTTCGCGCCCAGCCCGGACGACCCTGACACCGTCTACGCAGGCGTCGAAGACGCCGCGTTGTTCAAGACGACCGACGGCGGTGCGACGTGGAATGAGCTCGCCGGCCTGAGGGAGCACCGCAGCGCTCCCGACTGGCAACCCGGCGCGGGGGGCATGTGCGCCCACACCATGCTGATCGATCCTTCTGACACAAACCGCCTGCACGTAGCCATCTCCGCCGCTGGCGTGTTCCGCAGCGAAGACGGAGGGACGACGTGGGAGGCCTCCGACCTCGGCCTGCACTCCGACGAAATCCCTGACGCCAGGGCCGAGGTGGGCCACTGCGTGCATTCCATCGCCCGCCATCGCGACCGCCCCGACACACTCTTTATGCAAAAGCACTGGGACGTGATGCGCAGCGACGACGGGGGACGCTCATGGCGGGAGATCAGCGGCGACCTTCCCAGCGACTTCGGCTTCCCGGTTGCGGTTCATGCCCACGAGCCCGACACCGTGTACGTCGTCCCGATGACCAGCGACTCGCTGCACTATCCGCCGAGCGGCCGCCTGTGCGTCTACCGGAGTCGTGTCGGAGGGCAGGAGTGGCAACCGATGGCGAAGGGCCTCCCGCAGTCGCACTGCTACGTGAACGTCCTTCGAGGGGCGTTTGCGGTGGACAGCCTCGATGACTGCGGGCTCTACTTCGGCACGACGGGCGGGCAGGTCTACGTGTCGGCCGACGGGGGCGACAGCTGGGAGGCTATCGCTCACGACCTGCCCCGGGTCATGTCCGTCGAGGTGCAGACGCTGTCGTGATTCGAGTCCGGCTCCCCTACCAGCTGTGCAAGCTGGCCGCAGTGGAAGCCGAGATCGTGCTCTCGATCACCGGCACGCCCACCCAAGCCGAGGTGATCGACGCCATCGAGGCGAGATTTCCCGAGCTGCGAGGCACGATGCGCGACCCTGCAAGCGGGAAGCGGCGCCCCTATGTCCGCTTCTTCGCGTGCGAACAGGACCTCTCGCACCAGCCGCTCGACACCCCTCTGCCCGATCCCGTCGTGCGCGGGATCGAGGCCTTCCACGTCGTGGGCGCAATGTCGGGTGGCTGACGGCGCCGTGCCTTGTTCGGGCTAGGGCTGGGCGGCTCGACGGCGGGCAACCGCAAAGCACGCCACCGCCGCGGCTGCCGCCACGTTCAACGAGGCCAGCGGACCCTCCAGCGGGATATGCGCCAAGACGTCGCACCGCTTCATCGTGAGAGGTGCAAGTCCGCGACCCTCCGCGCCGAGCACGAGCGCTAGCGGCTCGGTCGCCAGCTCGAGATCGTCGATGACCTTCTCGCCCTCTTCGTCCAGCCCGACTGTCCACACTCCAGCCCGGGCGAGCGTCTCGAGCGCCGCTCCCATGCCCGGGACCAGGGCTATGGGAAGGTGCTCGATCGCACCGGCTGCGGCTTTGGCAACGGTGGGAGTGACGTGTGCCGAGCGATGACGAGGCAGCACTGCCCCGGTCGCTCCAGCTGAAACTGCAGTGCGGAGCACGTTGCCCAGATTGTGTGGATCGGTCACACCGTCGAGGACGACGAGAAATGGGGCTCGCGATCCAGGTCGCGGATCTCGGGTGGCGAGATCGGTGAGATCGGCAGGTACGAGCGGAGCAGCGAACGCCACGACACCCTGGGGGACCTCGCTGCGGGTGCGCAGCGCGATTTGATGAGCGCCGACGACACGCAATGGCACGCCGATGGCGCGGGCCAGCTCGGCGATCTCGTCGACGATCGCGGAGGCGTCTCGACCATCGGCGATCAGGACTTCCCGGACGGGTCGTCGACCCGCACGGAGCAGCTCGCGTACGGCTTGGCGTCCTTCGACCTGCTCGCCACCGAGCTCGTCACTGTCGCGGCGACGCGATGACCGATCAGTGCCGATCGAGGTGTCCGAGCGGTCGCTACGAGCACTCCTAGCCGAGGCAGACCCTCGTGCGGGCATGCCTCGTCCCGAAGCTCCCCTCCTGATCGAACCGCTTCTCGAACCCGAGTTTTTCCCATCACGAGCAGCTGAGGCCGGCGACGGCCTCGCCGCTCGACCGGGGCGTCGAGGTGGCATCACGCTTGGCTCACGATGGGTCCGCTCGCTCGAGCAAGGCCACAGCGATACAGCCAATTCCTTCCACGCGCCCGAGACTCCCCAGTCCTTCCGGCCTCGTCGCCTTGACATGAACCGGCCCGCCCACCGCATTGGTGAGCCTGGTGATCATCTCCTCGCGCATCGGAGCCATCTTCGGACGCTCGGCTACGACCGTGCAATCCGCATTCACGAACCGCCAACCGGCGCGTGCAGCGATCTGTGCGCACTGCGAGAGAAGGAGCAAGCTGTCGACTCCTCGCCAGCGAGGATCGGTGTCGGGAAAGTGACTACCAAGATCGCCAAGTCCTGCAGCTCCAAGGAGCGCATCGGACACCGCGTGGGCCACAGCGTCGGCATCGCTATGGCCACGTAGAGCTTTCTCTTGCGGGAAGGGAACTCCCCCGAGTACGAGCACGCGGTTGGTCTCGGTACCCGCCCCGGTGGTGATCGCATCGTCGACGAATCGATGCACGTCGACGCCGATGCCGATGCGCATGTCGCTCAAGGCATGACCAGCGCATCGACGAAGACTTCGAGCATTGCCAGATCTGCGGGCGAGGTGAGCTTCACGTTTGTCGATTCGCCTGGCACGACGGCGACTTTCTCGCCGATCTTCTCGAGCAGTCCCGCGTCATCAGTCGCCTCGGGCGCCCCAAGATGAGCACGACGTAGCACTGCGGCATCGAAGGCTTGCGGTGTCTGTACAGCGATGAGCTCAGAGCGATCGAGCGTCTCGACGACACAGCTCTCAGCCACTCGCTTGACGGTATCTGCCAGGGGAACACCAGGGATCGCACCGGCGGCGCCTGCTTCGACGGCAGCGATCACCGCAGCAAACAGCGACGGGGTAGCCAACGGTCGCGCAGCGTCGTGAATCACGACAATCTCTGCACTACTTGGAACCGCCGCGAGTCCAGCCCGGACGGAACCAGCGCGTGTGGCGGCGCCCACCACGACATCGTCGCAAGCACTCGACCAGTCACTGAGGTCGACTGCCGACTCGGGAAGAACGAGAACGACACCAGAGACCGCAGTTCGTGCTGCTGCGAGAGCCCACGCAAGCACCGGCTTTCCGTGGAGCGGAACGAACTGCTTTGCAGCGCCGAATCTCAGACCCGCTCCTCCAGCGACCACGACGGCCCACGCTTCTCGCCCCACGGGTGTCAACGACGCCTGTGCGGTTATGGGAGGGCGGCGTTCAAGCGCTCCTCGGCCTCGGACTCACTCACGCCGATGGCGAAAGTCAGCTCCGAGACGAGGATTTGGCGAGCGCGGTTCAACATGCGCTTCTCGCCGGCCGACAAGCCTTTGTCCTTGTCGCGAATCGAGAGGTTTCGCACGACTTCTGCGACCTGATAGATGTCTCCGGACTTGAGCTTTTCGACATGGTTCTTGTAGCGCCGGGACCAGTTCGTCGGCATGCGCGCCTCCTTCTTGCGAAGGACGGCAAACACCTCTTCTACTTCTTCGTCGTTGATGACCTCACGCAGACCGACCTCGTCGGTGTTGTCCGCCGGAACCATCAACGTGAGATCGCCGTAGGCGAGCCTCAAGACGAGGTACTCACGCTTCTCGCCGAATGCCTCCCGAACCTCTCGCTTCTCGACCACAGCGGCACCATGGTGGGGATAGACGACTTTGTCGCCGACATCGAACACTGCGCGACTCCTCGAAGAACTACGACTGGCTGCACCGACGAATGGTCGGCTCATGCGCGCTCGCGAAGATCGGGCCTCCCCGACCATCGGTCAACTGCGCCTACTCATTCTACCGGCTTCGGGGAGCTTCATTTGGCTGGAGGAACGTAGTAGGACGGTCTGCTCACACGAAGCGGTCGAGGATGCTCGATTCGGCAAGTCGAGCGAGGCCGTCTTTGACCAGGCGGGCCTGGACTTCGTCTACCTCGGCCACCTCGGCGATCTCCGCCGCCGTCGCACGCAGGATCTCGTGAAGACTTCCAAATCGGCGGACAAGCTGCGTGATGATCTCCGCTGACAGCTGCGGGATGCGCCGCAACATCCGGATGCCTCGTGGCGCAAGGATGCCGCCGAGATCCTGTTCCTGGGCTCGTCCTGCAGACACCGCCGACACGACGGCTTCTACCGCAACAAGATCCGCCGTCGACAACCCGTCAAGTCGTGCAACGAACTCCTCGTAGGTGACGCCCCGAGCCGCGTCGAGGTAGTCCTCGATGACAAGCAGTCGCTCGTCTCGAACGCCAAGAGTGAGCTCGGCGAGCTGGAGACCAAGAAGGCGACCGTGCTCACCGAGCTCATCGAGCAACTCGGTGATCTCGTCGGCGACCCGCAGAACCATCTCGGCCCGCTGCAGCACCGAGGCGACGTCGCGTACCGTCACGACATCTTCGATCTCCGATGCAATGAGGGCGGTATTCACCTCGTCAAATCGGGCTCGGAAACGATCAAGCGTCTGCATCAGGTGGTTCGCCCTGCTGACAAGGTCGTCGGTGGAGCGAAGCTGATGCTTGAGCATCCCTTGGTAGAGCGTGATCGTGCCCATCTCCTCGGAGACCGCCACGACCTGCACGTCGACACAGCCAGCGACGCGCTCGGCAGTGCGATGGCGCGTCCCGGTCTCGGTCGTCGGGGTCGAAGGATCCGGCACGAGGTGAACATTGGCCCACGCAATCCGCCCGCCTGCTTTGTCAAGGACGATTGCGCCATCCATCTTCGCAAGCTCGGAAAGACGCTGCGGGCTCATCTCTGCATCGATGTGGAAACCACCGGAACAGATCTCGAGGACATCGGGCCCATCGCCGAGCACGATCAAGGCGCCCATATGAGCGCGGAGAATGCGTTCTAGACCGTCGCGAAGTGGTGAACCGGGGACCACCTGAGCCAGAAGATCTCCGAGGGAGCTCCCACCCGTCGCACCCATAAGTCCATCGTAGTCAAGGAGCACGTCGGGTGGCCTTGGAGAACCTTCAGCTCAGACGTGCAGCTTGCGGATCGGGGAGAGGCGCAGTGCGTTGATCGCCTCTCCGAGGCTGGATACTCGCACGAGCCTCATCGAGCCTGCGAGCACCGGCGCAGAGGTCGGCACGCATGCCTGGGTGAAGCCAAGCCGCTCCGCCTCGCCAAGACGGCGGTCGGTGTGCACCACTTGGCGAAGCTCGCCGCCAAGGCCAATCTCTCCGCACGCGACAAGGCCTTCGCCAAGTGGAACGCCGGTGAGCGCGGAGACAAGTGCCAGAGCCAATCCGAGGTCAATCGCTGGCTCGGAAACTTTGACACCGCCCACAATGGACACAAACACGTCCATCGTGGCGAGCGAAAAGCCTGCACGCTGCTCAAGCACGGCGATCGCGAGCGACAATCGGCCCGCGGGAACGCCTTGAGCAGCACGACGGGGCGTGCCGAGTGAGCTTCGAGCTACGAGAGCTTGCAACTCGACAAGGATCGGCCGACGACCTTCGAGCACGGGGACGACGACGCTCCCCGCCACACCAGGGCGACGATCACCGAGGAGCAACTTGCTCGGGTCGTCGACCCCGGCGAGTCCATCTTCGGTCATTTCGAAGATCCCCAGTTCACCGGTGGGGCCGAAGCGATGCTTGGTCACCGAGAGAATGCGAAGCGCATGGTGACGGTCGCCGTCGAAGCTGCACACGGTGTCGACGAGATGCTCGAGCACGCGCGGCCCTGCAAGGGTCCCTTCTTTTGTCACGTGGCCGGACAAGACCGTCGCCACGCCGCGGCGCTTGGCAAAGCTGACGAGCTGAGCTGCGCATTCGCGCACTTGAGCGACGCTGCCTCCGCTTGCGCCGATGACAGGATCCGCCACCGCCTGGATGGAGTCCACGATCAGCAGATCAGGAGCAAACCGCTCTGCGGCATCGAGCACGGCCCAAAGTGACGTCGTCGCGAGGATCGACACTCCGGGCACGGCTGCATGGAGTCGCTCCGCCCTACGACGTACCTGCTCGGCCGATTCCTCGGCACAGACAACCAGCGCGCGACCTCCTTGGGTCGCCCAGGAAGCTGCGAGCTGGAGAAGCAACGTCGACTTCCCGACGCCCGGCTCACCACCGAGCAACGTGATCGACCCAGGGACCAAACCCCCAGCAAGCGATCGATCGAATTGACCGATCGACGTCGGTGTCGGCCGTCCTGCGTCGATCGGGACACTCATGAGCTCGACCGGGTCGATCGTCCCCATCTCGCCGCTGTGCCAGCCCCCGCCCAGGGCGGTATTTGGCGCGGACGACGGTCCCGGGATGGGCCGGGCACGCTCTTCCACCAGAGTGTTCCACGCACCACACTGCGTGCACTTTCCACCCCACCGCAGGTGAGTGGTGCCACACGCCGAACAGCGATGAACCGTCCTGTCCTTCATGGAACGCACCCTAGGACACGGGTGTATCGCCCTCCTGAACGGTCAGGTCATGCACCTCTTGGGGAGAGCGGTCAGGCTGGAGAACCGGTCAGGCGTCGGCTCCGGCACCAGCGAGGGCGACCGGTGGTGGCTCGACGCCTTCGATGGAGCGGAAGACGATCTCCTCGCCTTCGGCATCAACGATGACGGTCTCGCCGACTCGGAATTCCTTCCAGAGCAGCTTCTCCGAAAGCGGGTCCTCGATCAGGTGCTGAATAGCTCGACGCAGTGGGCGAGCGCCGAGCGCTGGCTCGTAGCCCTTCTTTGCGACGAGCTCCTTGGCATCTCGAGTCAGCTCCAGTGAGATGCCCTGATCCTCGAGCTGCTCGCGTACGCGCTTGATCATGAAGTCCACGATCTCCGTGACTTCGCTCAGCTGCAGCTCGTGGAAGACGATGACCTCGTCGATTCGGTTCAAGAACTCCGGGCGGAAGTGTCCCTTCAGCGCCTCTTGAACCTTGCCCTTCATGCGCTCGTAGGTGATGGCCTCCGTCGACTTCGAGAATCCAAGCGAAGCCTTTCGCAGGTCAGCAGTACCAAGGTTCGACGTCATGATGAGCACGGTGTTCTTGAAGTCCACGGTCCTACCCTGGGCGTCGGTCAGACGACCGTCTTCCAGGATCTGCAGCAGTGCGTTGAACACGTCGGGGTGGGCCTTTTCGACCTCGTCGAACAGCACGACGGCGAACGGCTTGCGGCGCACGGCTTCGGTCAGCTGGCCACCTTCTTCGTAGCCGACGTAGCCCGGAGGAGAGCCGACGAGGCGTGAGACGGTGTGCTTCTCCATGTACTCGCTCATGTCGAGCTGGATGAGCGAGCTTTCGTCGCCAAAGAGCAGCTGAGCGAGCGCCTTGGCGAGCTCCGTCTTCCCCACGCCGGTCGGCCCGAGGAAGATGAAGGACCCACTCGGACGCTTCGGGTCCTTGAGGCCAGCTCGTGTCCGACGGATCGCCCGGGAAAGCGCCTTGATGGCGTCCTCTTGTCCGACGATGCGCTTGTGGAGCTCGTCCTCCATGCGCAGGAGCTTCGCAGTCTCTTCTTCGGTGAGCTTGTAGACCGGAATACCTGTCCAGTTCGCCAGGACCTCGGCGATGACGTCCTCGTCGACGACGTCGAACAGATCGATGCCCTCCGAGCGCCATTCCTGCTCCATCGCGGTCTTGCGGGCGAGCTTCTCGGTCTCTTGATCGGCGAGCTTCTTTGCCTGCTCGAAGTTCTGCTTCTCGAGCACTGCTTCCTTCTCGAGGCGGATCCTGCTGATCTCCTCCTCGATCTTGCGGTACTCCGGTGGAGTGGCCATCCGCCGGATTCGCAGCTTGCTCCCGGCCTCGTCGATGAGGTCGATCGCCTTGTCCGGCAGGTAGCGGTCGGAGATGTAGCGATCCGCAAGGTTCGCCGCAGCCACGAGGGCTTGGTCGGTGATCGTCACCTGGTGGTGCTGCTCGTAGCGGTCTCGCAGACCCTTCAAGATCTCGATGGTGTGAGGCAGCGAGGGCTCTTCGACCTTGATCGGCTGGAAGCGTCGCTCGAGCGCAGCGTCTTTCTCGAGGTACTTGCGGTATTCATCCAGCGTCGTAGCTCCGATGGTCTGCAGCTCTCCGCGTGCCAGCATCGGCTTGAGGATGGAGGCGGCGTCGATTGCGCCCTCTGCAGCTCCCGCACCGACGAGGGTGTGCAGCTCGTCGATGAACAGAATGGTGTCACCTCGGGTGCGGATCTCCTTGAGGACCTTCTTCAGCCGCTCTTCGAAGTCACCGCGATACCGGCTACCTGCGACAAGGGCTCCCAGGTCAAGCGTGTAGAGCTGCTTGCCCTTCAGTGTCTCGGGAACATTGTTCGCCACGATCTGCTGCGAGAGCCCCTCGACGATGGCGGTCTTTCCGACGCCGGGCTCGCCGATGAGGACGGGGTTGTTCTTCGTGCGACGTGAGAGAACCTGCATCAACCGCTCGATCTCGCGATCGCGGCCGATAACCGGGTCCAGCTTGTGGTCACGGGCCAGCTGGGTGAGATTCCGCCCGAACTGGTCGAGAACGGGAGAGCCCGCAGGGGTCTCCTGTCCGGACGAACCGCCTGTCGTGGCGCCAGCGGTCTCCCTGCCCTGATAGCCGGACAGCAACTGAATCACTTGCTGACGTACGCGTGGAAGGTCGGCCCCAAGGCTTTGGAGCACCTGGGCCGCGGTGCCTTCGCCTTCGCGTACCAAACCGAGCAGCATGTGCTCGGTCCCGATGTAATTGTGACCGAGCTGGAGCGCTTCTCGAAGCGAGAGCTCGAGCACTTTCTTGGCACGGGGGGTGAACGGCGGAGAACCCGTCGGCGCCGAACCTGCGGAGCCGATGGTCTCTTCGACCTTCTCACGAACCGAATCGAGCGAGATGCCCAGGGACTCGAGGGCCTTGGCGGCCAGCCCTTCGCCCTCATGGATCAATCCGAGCAGGATGTGCTCGGTTCCGATGAAACTGTGGTTCAGGAGACGCGCTTCCTCTTGAGCCAGGACCAGCACCCTACGTGCCCGATCAGTAAATCGCTCGAACAACTCGGACTCCCTCGACCATCGTGCGTTGAACTCATTGTATCGACCGGGTCTTGCAACCTGGCACCGAGCCCACGGCGGACGTCCCGGTGAAGCGCCTTTCGGCCCATCACCCATCTCGACTCTCTACTCTACGGCGCACAGCGCCCCTGTGAACAGGGCATTGCCTGGTCGACGATTGCTTGGCCTATCGTGCAATGAAGTGAGCCCGAAAGACCTCTTCGCAGTCGCGGTGCCCGAGACCGAGCTGGCAAGGCTGGAGGAGTGTCTCCGGCGTGTCGTGTTGCTCGGGGATCCGTTCCTCGACGAGATCGCCACCCACCTCATTGATGCCGGAGGCAAGCGGCTTCGACCTGCACTTGCACTTTCTGCAGCGTCGCTCGGGACTGCGGCGTCGCTCGGGTCCGGTTCGAGTGACTGGGCGGTTTCCAGTGAGGAGACCCTGCTCGGTGCGGTTTCGGTGGAGCTTGTCCACCTGGCTTCGCTCTACCACGACGACGTGATGGACGAGGCGACTCGGCGACGAAACGTCGTCAGCGTCAATGCCCGATGGGGCAACCTGCTCGCCATCGTGGCCGGAGACTTCCTCCTGGCGCGCTCTGCCGAGATCGCCGCCAGCCTCGGTGTCGAAGTCGCACAGCTGCTCGCCTCCACACTCGGTCGCCTCTGTCAGGGGCAAGTCGCCGAGGTGAAAGCCGCTTTTCAGGTGGAGCGCACCGAAAAGGAGTACCTCCAGGCGATCGCGAACAAGACGGCCGCATTGATGTCAACGGCGTGCCGGATCGGCGGTATCACCGCTGATCTGCCGAGGCCAGCGATCGAGACCCTCACCACCTATGGCGAGTGTCTGGGCATGGTCTTTCAGATCCGAGACGACGTCCGTGACGTGCTTGCCGACGAAGTGCAGCTCGGTAAGGCTCCTGGCCAGGATCTCGCCGAGGGTATCTATACGCTCCCCGTGCAGCGCGCGCTGGAGGACCCGAAGGCCGGCCCACCGCTTCGCGAGCTTCTCGGCCAGCCACTCTCGGACGACGAAGTCACCCAAGCGAGGGCACTCGTCGCAGGGTCACAGGGCATCACCCAAGCCGCTGCAGTAGCTCGCGGCTACGCCGCGGAGGCAATCGACGCAGCGAACAGCCTCGGTGCTGGTCCAGTGCCCGATGCTCTCTCGAACCTTGCTCTGAGCCTGCTCGAAGACCTCGAAAGCTCGACTCGAGCACTCGCCAGCTGACCTCTACTCGTCGCTGGCAGAGCTGGCGCGATGCTGGGGGCGCAACGCCGGAAAGAGCAGCACTTCACGGATGCTTGCGACGTCAGCCAGCAGCATGACAAGGCGGTCCACGCCCACGCCGATCCCCCCGGTCGGCGGCATGCCATGCTCGAGTGCCCGAAGGAACTCCTCGTCGACCACCATGGCTTCGTCGTCGCCCGCGTCACGGGCGCTGGCCTGGGCAACGAGTCGCTCCCGCTGGACCGCCGCATCGGTGAGCTCGCTGTAGATCTCGGCGATCTCGCGCCCACCGATGATCGGCGTCATCCGTTCGACGAGCCCTGGAATCGTGCGATGAGCCCGCACGAGAGGCGAGACCTCCACCGGGTAATCCATCACGTGAACGGGACCCCAGAGCTCGTGTTCAGTCGTGCGCTCGTACAGCTCGTACAGCATCCGTCCAGTCGTCCAGGCCGTGTCGAGCTCCACCTCGAGTGGGGCTGCACGAAGCCGGATCTCATCAGGCGACATCGCCGGATCGAGCTCGACGCCGGTCACCTCAGCAATGGCATCGGAGAGGCTGAGTCGTCGCCAAGGCGGTGCAAGATCGACGGGCCGACCTTGGTAGGCGATCGATGTCGTCCCGAGAACCTCCAGCGCCACGCCAGCCACAAGCTGCTCCACGAGATCGGCCATGTCGCTGTAGTCCGCGTAGGCCTGGTAGGCCTCGAGCATCGTGAACTCCGGGTTGTGCCGGGGGGACAACCCCTCGTTGCGAAAATCCCTCCCGAGCTCATAGACCCGTTCAAATCCGCCGATGACCAGCCGCTTCAGGTACAGCTCCGGCGCAATGCGCAGATAGAAATCCGCGTGCAGCGAGTTGAAGTGGGTGACAAACGGTCGCGCGTTGGCACCGCCAGCGAGCGGCTGAAGAATCGGCGTCTCCACCTCCACAAAGCCGCGCTCGTCGAGCAGTCCCCGTAAGCGAGCGACCACCTTGGACCGCAGCAAGAAGACCTCACGTGCGCGCTCGTTCGCCCACAGGTCGACTTCTCGCTGGCGGTAGCGCACCTCGACGTCGGTGACCCCGCGCCACTTGTCGCCAAAGCCACCCTGTGTCCGGGCGAGCATCGTCCAGGTCGCCACCTGGACCGAGAGCTCACCGCGCTTGGTGCGCACGACCTCACCTTCGACGCCGATCCAGTCACCCAGACTGACCTTGACGAAGTCGTCGAAGCGCTCGGTCTTCGACGCCAACGCGAACAGCTGGACGGCGCCGGTCCAATCCCTCAGCTCGGCAAAGGCCAGGCGACCCTGCGGACGGGCGAGCATGACGCGGCCTGCAACGCGCACCGTCTCGCCGGTCGCAGCGCCCGGTGCGAGGTCTTCACGCCCGGCAATGACACTCCCCACCGACGTCGTACCGCGATAGCTGTAGGGCGTCTCGTCTCCAGCCTCGACGACCGTCACTAGCGACTCCTCGCATCGACAGCATCGCTGTGCGATCCAGCCTGGACGGGCGCGGGTCGCGCGCTTGTCGGCGTGACCACGGCGCGTGCCTGACCCGAATGGTTGCGGGCATAGACGAGGCGTAGTCCATGCAGCGTGAGCCAGGGCTCGTGGTACTGCACCGCCGCAGCATGCGGTGCAATCACCGCTGCGAGACCTCCCGTAGCGATCACGGTCGCCGTCCCGAGGTCGCCCTCGATCCGCCGACACAGACCGTCCACGAGCGCTGCATAGCCGTACACCGCTCCTGACTGCATTGATTCCACCGTGGAGCGACCGATGACTGCTCGGGGCGCGACGAGCTCCACTCGTCGAAGCGCAGCCGCGTGAGCAAAGAGCGCTTCCATCGAGATCTCGATGCCGGGCACGATCGCACCGCCGAGATACTCACCTCCAGCCGAGATCACGTCGAACGTCGTCGCCGTGCCGAGATCGACCACGATGGCCGGGCCCCCGAAAAGGTCGATCGCCGCAACAGCATCGACGACACGATCGGCACCTACCTCACGGGGGTTCTCGTAGAGGATCGTCATACCGGTCTCCACTCCAGGCTCGACGACGACGAGTGGGACGTCGAACCAGTTCGACACGGTCAATCGAAGTGCTGCGGTTACCGCAGGGACCGAGGAGGAGACCACCATCCCGTCGACTCGAGAGTCCGTCAGGCCGTCATCAGGTTCCATCCCTCCCCACACTGGCGAGCGTCCCGACGCACCCGCCGATCTCCCGGAAATCTGCAGCCCGGTCAAGGCAAGCAGCTGGGTGATGAGCAAAGCATGCTCGTCAGGCGTGCGCTCGGAAACCGTGGCGACCCGCCAGCTGTGGACCAGTCCAGGAAGCGAGCCAGGGACGCGAGTCGCCAGTGCATCGGCACTGGGCGACTCGTCACTGAAGATTCCGATGACCGTCTGGGTGTTCCCGACATCCACGGCGAGCAACATGAGCTACTGGTCTAGACCATCAGGAAGCGTCAGCGCGCCCGAGCGGGCACGCTGGGCTGCGTCTGGCCGCCGGCTGCATCGGGGCGGGGCTGTGCTGCGTCGAAGCGTCGGAGCTCAGCTCCGTCAGAGCGTCAGCTCGACACGACGGACCGACCGTGCCACCTGCTCGTCTCCGCCCAGCTCCTCCCGCCAACGTGCCGGCACGATCCCCGGGTTGAGGTCTTCGAGCGGTGCGAGGACAAATGCCCGCTCGCCGATTCTCGGGTGTGGGACGACGAGGTCAGGTTCGTCGATCGTGACCCCATCGATGATCAGGAGATCGACGTCGAGCGTACGAGGGCCCCATCGCACCTCGCGCACCCGCTCGGCTGCTGACTCAATTTCCTGTGCAAGTGCAAGCAGCTCGCGCGGCGTGCGGGTCCACTCGAGCCGGACGACACAGTTCAAATACGACCCTTGGGCCGACGGGCCACCGACTGGCGCTGTCTCATAGACCGGCGAGACCTGGAGGAGCGGATCCAGTTCTCGAAGGCGCTCGCATGCGCGAACGAGGTAGCCAGCGCGATCTCCGAGATTCGATCCCAGACCCAGGTAGACGGTCGTCACGAGATCTGGCGATCAGCGCCCGGAGGCGAGATCCTGCCGGGTCCGGGTGATCCTCACCCCGGTGCTCCGCACGTCAGACGGCAACGGCGGCCTCAGCTTGCGCACGGCCACCGTGATCGACTCGATCCGCTCGTCGCTGGACAACACCGTGCGTGCCAGCGAGGCAGCGAGCGACTCGAGGAGCTGATGGTGCTCTTGCCCCACGACACCAACGGCTCGAGCGACGATCATGCCGTAGTCAACGGTCGCGTCGAGCGCGTCCGACTCACCGGCCGGTGCAAGATCGACGCCGACGAACAGGTCGAGCTCAAAGGGCTGGGCCTGTTCCTGCTCACTTTCGAGCGCTCCATGCACACCCAGCACACGAAGACCCACGATCTCGATGCTGTCGGTCATGGCGTACCCGTCGATGCCGCTTGGCCCGGTACGACACCCGGGAGCTGTCCTCGTGAGGTCACCGGTTTCGGCGCTGGAGCGCTCGTCGGAGGTGGAAGTTGCGGAACCAGCGCCACGATTCCCCGTCCTACCGAGCCCATCTGGCGGCGGAGAAGTTGTTCCACGGCGTAGATGGCCCGAGGTGGATCAGGGAGCAGCCCACACCAGCAGAGAAAACCCGAGACGACGCCGGCGACGCGCTCACCCAGCTCCTCCTGGTGCACGAGCAGCCGCTCCCCATCCTGGATCCAACCCAGCATCGCCGGGTAGAGGTCACCCAGCACCTCTCGAACATCAGACTGTGGACCCAGTCCGAAGTGCGCCGACGGCAGACCGAGCTCCTCGTAGGCGTGCAGGTTGTGCGACGAAGGCAACAACGAGACGACCCGAGTAAACCCGTGCGCTTCGAGCCAGAGAATCTCCTCCTGGCGTCGCACCCGTCGATGGTTCGGCGAATAACCACCAGGACGCTCGCTCACTGCAAGTCGATCCTGGACGATCCATGCGAAATTTCTCGGGACGATGCCCGCAGCCCACCGGCCCTTCATCACGACGTCACCGTCACTGGGTCACCGGAAGGGGAATTGGCTGCATCTCCGACGAGCTTCATGGCTTGCACGGTCGGGCTGACGTCGTGCACACGAAGCATCGCCGCGCCTGCCGATGCCGCCCACACGGCCGTCGCCAACGAGCCTTCGAGCCGCTCGTCAGGAGGCAACGCTCCCCCTCGATTGCCGAGGACTGTCCCGATGAATCCCTTTCGGCTCGTGCCCACAAGTACCGGTTCGCCGGCATCGACGAGGGAGGGCAAGGCGCGCAAGAGCGCAAGGTTGTGGGCCACCGTCTTGCCGAAGCCGATGCCCGGGTCGACGTAGACCTCGTCGACGCCGAGAGCGTGTGCATCGCGAGCCGCGCGAGCGAGCATGTCGTGTACCTCAGTCACGACGTCGTCGTAGCGGGGATCTATCTGCATGTCTCGCGGCGTCCCGCGCATGTGCATCACCACCAGCCCTGCACCTGCGGACGCGGCACATGCTGCGAGCGTGCACGACTCGTCGTTGACGAGCGTGGCCCCGTGATCAAGTGCTCGGCGCGCCACGTGCTCCTTTGTCGTGTCGATAGAGACGCGCACCCTCCGGGCGAGCGCGTCGACGACGGGAAGCACGCGTCGAAGCTCCTCCTCCTGAGGGACTCGCTGTGCGCCTGGCCTGGTCGACTCACCGCCGATGTCGAGCAGATCGGCGCCCTGCTCGATCAGCTCGACGCCGTGAGCAATGGCTGCCTCGGTGTCGAAGAAGCGACCCCCGTCGAAGAAGGAGTCCGGGGTGACATTCACCACCCCCATGACCAGCGGTCGCATGCCAGCAGACTACGGCGTCGAACTTCTCCAAGATGCCCGAATCACCGGCCGCCATGGATAAAGGCCATCGCCTCGGCTCGAGTGGCGGCGTCGGTGCGGAACAGCCCGCGCACGGCAGAGGTGACGGTGAGCGCTCCAGGCTTTTTTACACCGCGCATGCTCATGCACAAGTGTTCCGCCTCGATCACCACAAGCGTTCCACGTGGCTTTAAGACCCGCTCCATCGAGGAGGCGATGTCGGTCGTCAGGCGCTCTTGGACCTGGAGGCGTCGCGCATGGGTTTCGACGAGCCGCGCGAGCTTCGACAGACCCGTGATGGCACCCTTTGCATTCGGCACGTAGGCCACGTGTGCCTGACCGATGAACGGCACGAGGTGGTGCTCGCACAGTGACGAGAAGGAGATGCCTCGAACCATCACCATCTCGTCGTGGCTTGCGTCGAAGATCGTCTCCAGGTGGCCGTCGGGATCCTGACGCATGCCTGCCAGCAGCTCTGCGTACATCGTCGCCACGCGCTTCGGCGTCTCCTGGAGGCCATCGCGATCCGGGTCTTCGCCGACGGCGATCAGTAGCTCTCGAACTGCGGCCGCGGCTCGGCTCAGATCGATGGGCGCGAGCTGCGCGGGTCCTGCGCCGTCGATCACGTACACCGTGCCCCGCGGACGGCGGCCCCACACTCGGACATCATGATTCGACCGAGGAGTCGCTCGGGATCGAGCTGGCGACCGAGCTTGCAACGCGGATGTCGCTGAGGTTCCTCCACCGCTCCGCGACATCGAGGCCGTAGCCCACAACGAACTCCGGCGGAATCTCGAAACCGGTGTACGCGAGGTCGATCTGCACACGCTGCTGCCCCTGCTTTACGAGCAGGGCGCAGATCTCGAGCGAAGCCGGATCTCGTGCGAGCAGACCTTTGCGCAGATAGGAGAGGGTCAGGCCACTGTCGACGATGTCCTCGACGATGATGACGTCGCGCCCGGTGAGGTCGACATCGAGATCTTTCACAATCCGTACGATTCCGCTCGTCTTGGTGGCGGTTCCGTACGACGACACCGCCATGAAATCCATCTCTACCGGGAGCTGAATCGCCCGGGCGAGGTCGGCCATGAAGATGAACGCTCCTTTGAGGACACCGATCAAGAGGGGCTGGCGACCTGCGTAGTCCCGCGTGATCTGCGAAGCGATCTGAGCGATGCGCTCGGAGAGCTGAGCCTTGGAAACAAGCACCTCACCGAGGGCGAAACCCCCTGACACCGAACCCACCGGCCATCTGGATTCGGATCCAGCCGAGCCGTCTACTGCCACGGCGTCGCCCGCGTCTGCCACGGCGTCGCCTGCGTCTGCCATGGTGTCGCCCGCGTCACCATCGCGATCCGCCTCGGGTACGTCGATGGTCACGGGGCGTCCAGCTCGGGCACGCAGTGACTGTACTCCTCTCGCCGGGCAGCACTTATGGGCTCGGGAAGCACGGCCACGAGACGCCCTCGAGTCCTTTTGATACGGACGCCGCCGGACACCTCGCATGCGACAACCGACCGCCGGGCGACTTCGAGTACTCGCTCGACCGCCGCAGCATCGGGCGGATAACCGTCGGACCCGATGTCGACGAGCCAGGCGCGCACTGCCCGCCGAGCGAGCGCTACGGGCGCACTGGCAAGCAGATCAGCATCTCTGACGTCGAGCTCTCTCGCGAGTTCATCGAGCAAGGTTGACTCGTCTGCCAGCAGTCGCGCCTGGCGAGAAAGGACAACCGCGACATCACGGCGCGCGATCTCACTGGCGAGCGGAAGAAGTTCGTGGCGCACACGATTGCGCTGAAAAGCAGGATCGTCGTTTGACGGATCTCGCACATGGCGAAGGCCGGCACTCGCCACGAGATGCGCGGTTTCGTGCCGACGAAGCAGCAGCACCGGATGTCGCACTCCGGGGCGCATCGCAGCCAGCCCGTCGATTCCGGCGCCTCGCAAGAGGTTGATCAGGACGGTCTCGGCTTGATCGTCCGCCGTGTGTCCTGTGGCTGCTCCTGGCGGGAGGGCCGCAAAGCGTGCGGCTCGGGCTCGTGCCTCGAGGTTCGGGCCGGGCGCACACTCAACTCTGAGTGCGACGAAGCCCGCTCGCAGGCGCATCGCCGCTTCCGCCACGATCTCGGCCTCCTCGAAAGAGCCTGGACGAAGGCCGTGGTCGACGTGGTACGCGGTCGCTCGGCACCCCGCTGCAACGGCCAGCACGAGCAGTGCGAGCGAATCGCACCCGCCCGATACCGCGCAGGCGATCTCCGTGCCGGCCGGTGGAAAAGTGCAGCGTGAGAGCAACGGGACGGCAAAGCTCGTGAGCACGGGGGTGCTGTGAGAGGCGGCGCCCAGGTCACGCACGAGCAGGTGCTGCCCCGCCGACGCGTGCGATCCAGGCATCGGGGAACTGGATCTCGTCATGGCTTGGCAGCATCTCGGGAGCCGTCCAAACGGCGGAAAACAGCTCGTCGCCACCGATTGCCCGGACCCGTTCGACGAAGGTCTCGCCTTGGCTGTACTGACGCATCTTGGCCTCCATCCCGGTGACCTGGAGGATGGCACGCGATACCCCGGAAGCGCTCTCGCGCCGACGACGCAACGTCTCGGCAAAGCGGGCTGCACCAGGGATGCGATCAGCACCGGCCAGACCCATCACGACGTCGCCGTGGCCCTCGAGCAAGCTCATCAGCGCTTGAGCTTCTCGGAGCGTTGCGAGCTGCTCAGAGCTGGCAATCAGGCCGACTACTCCGCCGTCCGCCAACGGGTTCCGACCTTCACGGAGCTCGGTGACGGCACGCCGGAGCGCATCGAGCACCACCTTCGCATCGGGCGTCGCCATCGACGTCCCCCGCTCGACCAATCCGAGAAAGTGCTCGCGCAACCACGGCACGCCGGTGAACTGCATGCGGTGGGTGACCTCGTGCAGCGCGATCCAAAGACGGAACTCTCGTGGCGCAAAACCATGGCGCCGCTCGAGCTCGACGATGTTCGATCCTACGAAGTACACGATGTCACCGACAGAGCCACCTGCGGCGCCGCCCGCGGAGTCGACGACCTGAGGACCGACTGGACCAAGCAGGTCGTACTGGCCAAGCACCCGACCAGACATCCACGCCAACAGCGCGCCGACCTCGGCGCCGGAGACCGCCCTGCTCGCCGGGGCCAGCGCCTTCGAGAACGAAGGTGTCTCGGCCAGGCGACTAGCCAGTGGGACGAGGAGCCTACGAAACGACGCAACGTTCGCCGTGACCCAATCGGCCCGGTCCACGACGCGGATCCTCGTCGGACCGGCCATCGACGTCAGTCCCGTCGCATTGGAGACGAGTTGCTCGGCAAGGGGGGTCAGCTCGTCGACGTCCGCCGAGACAGCAGCAAAGGTGGTGGCATCGAGCGGCTTCGAGCGAAGAAGGAGCTGGCGGGCTACCCGATCGGCCACGTCCCAAGCGACGATGTCCGGCGGGTTTTCCGACTTCGAGCGAACCATGCAATGAGCCTATGCCCGCGCACCCGTGGAACAGTCTGCAGGCAAGGGCCTACGGGGGCTTCTCCGTCTAAATCGAGCGTGCCTGCTCGTGGCGGATCGCTCGGGCGATCCGATCGAGCAGCTGCGGAGGCACCCTGTCCTTGCAGCGGTCGGCGACAACTCGGCGCAGCTCGGCTTCGAAGCCGATCGCATCGACGCACGGACCGCAGTTGTCGAGATGCGCCTGGATGGCGCGCCGACGGTCCTCGGTCAGCTCGCCGTCGAGGAAGTGATAGAGCCGGTGAACGGTTTCCTCGCAGTCAGCGAGCTCGTCGTCACCTTCGCCGAGATCGGTACTGCCATGCGTGATATCAGCAGCCACTGCTCACCTCCACTCAGCTCGGATGGGCATCGACGAGGCCTCGGCTAAGTCCATACTCAGCTAACGCCTTCTGAAGCGCCCTTCTTCCCCGGTGTAGCCGACTCATCACCGTGCCGATCGGCACATCCATGATCTCGGCGATTTCCTTGTAGGAAAACCCTTCGACATCGGCAAGGAGCACGGCAATGCGAAAGCCTTCAGGCAGCGACTCGATGGCCAGCTTGACCTCGTCATCGGTGAACTTCTCCAGTGCCTCGTCCTCTGCACTACGACCGATCGAACCCGGAGAATCCGCGCCCATGCGGTGGTAGAGGTACAAGTCCTCGACATCTTCGACATCAGACTCCTCGGGTCGGCGCTTCTTGGCCCGATACGTGTTGATGAAGGTGTTCGTGAGGATCCGGTAGAGCCACGCCTTGAGGTTCGTTCCCTCTTGATAGCTCCCAAATGCCCGGTAGGCCTTGAGGTACGTCTCCTGGACGAGATCTTCGGCGTCAGCGGGGTTGCGGGTCATGCGCATTGCGGCCGAGTACAGCGACGGCATGTGCTGCATTGCCTGATCTGAGAACCCTGCCTGATCCGCCACCGCTCAAGACTACTTACTTCGTCGGCGTGACCTCGTGCGCTTGGTCCCACGCTTGGTCTCACGCGTGGCGCGAGCCCGTCGGCGAAGTTGCAGGATCCTGGCCACGCCCGCCATGACGACGAGCAGCCCACCGATGACGGCCGCTAGCAGCAGCGCAACGCCAAGGGGAAGCGTTCCATGAGCGCCGAAGAACGAGATGTGAACGTCGTGACCGTTCTCGAGGATGAAGACGATGAGCACCAAGAGCGCCAAGAGCGCCACGACGACTGCGGCCCACACACCGCTCGCCCGGGTGTGGGTGAAAGGCGCCTCGGCCGACGGATCGGCCCGGACACTGGGCTGATCCGCATCGTTGGTGCTCTTCGGGTCAGCATCAGAGCTGGTTTCCGAGGGTGTTGCTGACTCGACGTGCTCGTCCGAGCTTGTGCTCACCACTGCCTCCTGGCGATAGGGCAGAGTCGTAGGGCGACCCGTGCTCAGCTGGTCATGCTACGTGCTAGCTGCCCGTATGCGCCGAGGTCGAAACTGCGTCCGCCTATGAACCCTGGAGAGCTGGGTGCGCAAAGCGCTGTCCTCTGCGAGAATCAGCGTTCGCATCGTGGCCGACGCTGACGCCGATCAGCGGGGTCGTGGAGCGCGAAAGCGAGCATGATGGCGTGGTCAGCCCCGCTGTATCGAATCTACGAGCACCGCCTTGCCCAGGACCTGCCAAAGGACCGGCTCCCTGAGCACGTCGGCGTCATTCTTGACGGACATCGGCGTTTCGCAAGGGCAGAAGGTCACGACGACTTCACGACGAGCTACCGCGCCGGGATGGCAAAGCTCGGCGAGCTCCTCGGGTGGTGCGGCCAGCTCCAGGTCCAGACGGTCACGGCCTGGTTGCTGTCGGTCGACAACCTGTCGCGTCCCTCGGAGGAGCTGGATCCCTACTTCGACGTACTGATCGAACTGCTCGACGAGCTCCCCGAGCATGCCTCACGGTTGGGCTTTTCGCTGAAGGTCATCGGCAGCCTCGACCTGCTCCGAGACGACCTCGCAGCAGCTGCCAAGGCTGCGGAGCTGCGGTGTCGCACCGGGACTTGGCGGGTCAACCTGGCGCTCGGCTACGGCGGCAGGCAGGAGATCGTCGATGCGTGCCGGTCGCTCGTCACCGACCTCGCCGAATCGGGCGTCGCGCCGAGTGACATGGCCGAGCACATCGACATGGACGGGCTCGCCGGACATCTCTACACACCGGGCATGCCCGATGCTGACCTTGTTATCAGGACGAGCGGCGAAGTCCGTCTCTCCGGGTTCTTGCTCTGGCAGTCGGCGTACGCCGAATGCATCTTCGTCGACGCCTACTGGCCGGCCTTTCGCCGAGTCGACTTCGTGCGAGCACTGCGTGACTATGCCCGGCGGGATCGCCGCTTCGGGAGATGAGCCCGATAACCGGGGTGG
>Ga0116230_10000398_pt1 | contig 38019 bp, 27 predicted proteins | sample S1TSphfallax_3_FD_88678 | JGI IMG/M metagenome (GOLD analysis project Ga0116230, IMG submission 88678) | Host-associated microbial communities from peat moss isolated from Minnesota, USA - S1T2_Fd - Sphagnum fallax MG | ecosystem: Host-associated > Plants > Peat moss > Unclassified | place... | reverse complement strand
GGTAAAATTTTTTTTTTTATATTTTTTTGGAATTTTCTTCTTGTTAAAAAAAAATCCTTTTTTTTTTTTTTTTTTTTTTGGTGTAACCTGCTGTTCAAGGTCACGGAAGTGATAAAACTTGGTAAGAAGTTGATTTTGAGGAAAGTTCAGAACAACTCTGGGTCAAAACTCAAATCTACCTATGGGACTTGGCGTCCACTATTAATATAACAGCTTTTATTTATCTATTTTAAAAAAATTTCACAGGTGGGGAGGGGAGGGAGCATAGGCTAACTTTGTTTTTTGAATCAGGTCATGCAGGAACGTGCCTACATCTTTTTTTTCCTTTCACCTTTTTTGTTGTCAGAAAATCACCAGGTGTAGAAAATTTTAAGAAAATCAAAACTTGGGCTCCGCACTGCTTTGCACTACCAGTGACATAATAATTTTATTGTAATCAATTTTATCTTTTCAAAAGATAAAATTTTATAAATTTCACAATATCTCAGCTTGTTCCATTAATATTTTTTCCCTGATTTGTCACCATGCATAGAAAATTTTAAGAAAATAAAAATTAGGGGAGAGGCTCATAGGCTAACTTTTAATTTTGAGTCAGGTCATGCCGGAACATGGCTGTAACGCTTTTTTTTTTCTCTCTCTTTCTTATTCTTCTCTTTCGCCCTGTTTGGTTGTCAGCAAATCAGTGCGCATAGAATTTTTTTAAAAAAATCAGCGGAACTGGTAACGCTGTGAACAGTCTACTCTTGGGGAAGAAGAAAACCAACCGACAGCGCTTTTGCTGTCGTCTCGGGAGAGTAGGTAGAGAGCTCCGAGATCATTCTATTTTGCGAAGCATTTGTTGGTTTGTTTGTTTTTGGGAGAATGCGAAGACAGGTCCTTTTCGTTGAGATCTGCGGCGGAGGAGGAGGAGTATTATGCCTGCCATCGGAGTCATCCGATCTGGGGCTTGTAAGGCGAATGGAGATATGATCTGAGGATTACACAAGAGGGGGTAGATAATGAAAGATAAGTGAACGTAGAGAGCTCAATGGCAGCCGTAGCGGGAGCGGTGCAGGTACAAGATGTATGTCTTGCGAGCTCCTTCACACAGGGGGACTTGCGATATCTCAAATCCCAGGTTTGTTCTTTCTGTTTGCAACTCTTCTTGTCTGTTTGATTGCCTTCCTAAGAGATTGATTCCCTTTGCCGTATCGCACACGCTCCCTGCAATCTATTGTCAGCCCCAAACCCTTTTATTTGCGAGAAAAAGTTAGATTTTACTGCAGTAACTCAATGTGACTCGGTGATCCCTGTTTTCACTATACCTACCCCGCAGCAGCAGCATCCGTGTGCTTTTCTTACTGGGAATGGCTGATTTTCACTGGGGTTTGAGCATTTTGACCTACTGAGAAGTTGAAATGTACATGACCTTGTACACAAACTTTCGTCAGGGCACAGGGAGGTTTTATTGAGGTGTACAATAGAAAGGATCCATTCCCCTCTCTGGTACAACTCTCAGAGTGAAAAAGCTTCATTCTAAGTGAGGTTTCTCCAATTCAGAAATTCCTAATACGCAGCTGCATTGTCTGGTTGGGGGTTTTGTGAGATGTGCAGTTTGATATTATCAGCTCAGGAAAACCTGGAAATGTTACAGCAACTGATCTGGTATCAGGGATGAAAGCATTAAACATTGAGGGTTCTTTCACATCAGAGGAGATTGAAGGAATCATCAGTCAATATCATTCACAGAGACCAGGATGCCTTGATTTTGAGGACTTTTTGCGGGTTTTGCTCATTTTCCCAAATCACTTTGCAACCTATATATGTATGTATTTGGGTTCATGTTTGTTAATTTTATTTTGTTTGATGCTGAATTGAATCACACAATATCAACACTTGAGGAATGATCATATAATGGTGCATTTATGTTACCATTTTTGTTGATTTTGCAGCACTTCAACCATGAAAAGTATGCCTAGTGGGAGGTCTTGTGGGATGAAAATCAGCAATCAAATTTTCATAATGCTGCTGAGAAGTCAATCTAAATTGGCCTTTCTGCGGTTTGACTAATGTATTAAACAGAAATTGCTGTATATCTAGTGCTGAGTCGTGTGCGCCAATATTGCAGTTGCATTTGTGATGAGCAATGAAAGACTGGAGTCTAGAACTTACATGTCCCACAGTGATTTTGAAGGGAGCCAACTGTGGTAGAGGTGCTGTGAGTGTGGTCAGAAGATTTGTTTAGAGCCCTTTTGTTGATACTATACCACATTGAATCTGTGGAAAATTATGCTTGTGGTGTCTTGTAATTCCTGCAAATGGATTACCATGACCTATTTCTTGCATAGTGACTCTAATTTATTGTCCTCCTAAATTGTTAATTGAGTAGGAAACCCTAATTTTGGTTCTTGGAGCAGGTCCAATTAGAGCTTCGAAAAACTGGACGTGGTTTCAAGCGGAGCCCATCAAAGGGGGGGGATTCATCCTTTTTGACTAGTTCAGCCACCACCTTGGTGCACACTATCAGTGATTCAGAGAAGAAGGCCTACATTGACCACATTAATACATACCTTGAGGATGATGCAGTTTTGTCAAAAGTTTTGCCCATTGACCCAGCAACTCATCAGTTGTTTGAGATTGTCAAGGATGGAATTCTTCTCTGGTAGGCAACCAAACTTTTGTCTCTGCTTTAGGGTGGTTAGAACAGAGGTTGCACTAAGTGCCACTTAGATGTCATACAAGTTGGCTATGGAAGAAACACAGAGAGAAAGATACATTGGAGTACCTGTAACTGTAGTGATGATGCTGAATTGGACTTGTGCAGTAAGTTGATAAATGTGGCAGTCCCGGGTACAATTGATGAGAGAGCAGTGAACATGAAGGAGAGGCTAAACCCATGGGAGAGGACAGAGAATCATACACTCTGTCTCAACTCAGCCAAGGCCATCGGCTGCTCTGTGGTCAACATTGGGACTCAAGATTTGGCGGAGGGTAGAGTATGTGTCACTTTTTCACTGGGCTATATTAGCAGAGTGATTCTCATCAGTAGATAGTCAGAAGATTGGGTGGGTGGTTCTTATGTCTGTGTTGGACCTGCAAGGAGTGAGTTTGTCAAGACCAGAACACCTTAGATACTGTGACCCTTGAATAGTACTTGGCAGTTGCAGAGGACATATCTGGTTTTTAGACATGGATTATTGACAGTGATTGTTTTATGTTGTGCAGCCACATCTGGTGCTAGGGCTCATCAGCCAAATTGTCAAGGTACTTATTGTCTCTCCTTATCTTTTAAGTATATCTGCTTGCTTTTCTTCCTGTCTAGTGTCTTGTAGGAAATCATTGAATTGCAAATCTCCAGTGTAATGGATTACTTGGCCTAGATCACCAATGCTTCACCTTAAAAGTAAAGCTCAGCAGTAGAACTTCCATCTATTTAACAGTGTAGTCTCGGTGTTCTGTTTGAGAAACCCTTCTGTTAAAGCGACACTGGTTGTATGCATGACCTGATGCAGCAACGTTTTGGCAGGCAGGCCCTAAAGCTCTGAACCTTGGGGATGATCCTTTTTGCAAATGACTGATAGGTGGAAGTTCTCATGTGCCTCACTGATGTAATGCTTGCACTGACTATTTGGCTGTATTTGGGGTTTTCTCTTATAGATTCAACTACTGGCAGATGTGAACTTGAAGAAGATGCCAGAACTTGTGGAATTACTGGATGACAGTGAGGTCTCTTCCTTCTCTTCACTGATGCCAATATCCAGCTCTAAGCATATTCATGACTTTTGGACAATTTCGATCTTCTGCCTCTGAGTAGGGAATCGGATCCATTAATATTCCTACAACAGAGGCATGTGCCCTGGAGAAGCAAGCATAGGTGCTCAACTTGAAAGGCTCTTATCAACTGTGATGTTGTTGGGTCTGCAGGAGTTTGAGGAGTTCTGGAGTTTGCCAGCTGAAAAGGTCTTACTGCGATGGATGAACTTCCATTTGAAGAAAGCAGGTCATAAGAAGCCAGTGACTAATTTCTCCTCAGACATCAAGGTGCTTTTCCTGAACTTCCTGTGTTTTCCATGCAGGTCCTCATTTTGCTACATGTTAGTATTGTTGTCTGTTTCCTATTTTGGGTGTGGTCTCCAGGTCCTAAAGATAATTTGGCTATTTTTGTTCTTGCTGATCTGCAATTACATTGTAAAGGATTTTGCAGGCAATGTTTGTCTCCACTTTCATTTGTTCTGGCATTGGAGAGGGGATGATTCTTAGTTTAATATTAGTTGGATTGGTTCTCCTCTGAAGTTTTCAAAAGAAGCTGGCATTGATTTCCAGGATGGGACAGTGTACACACTTCTTCTACATCAGTTGGCACCAGAAACCTGCAGTCTAGAGCCATTACAGGTTGAAGATCCTATTGAGCGAGCAAAAGCAGTTCTTGCCCAGGCTGAACGCATCAATTGCCAAAAATATATTACCCCAAAAGATATGGTGGATGGTTCTACGAATCTTAACCTCCCTTTTGTGGCCCATCTTTTCCACACCAGGTATCTCTGGTGTTCTGATCACAATGTATTATTACTGAAAGCATGGATGTCCATCCAGAGAGCTGGTAGAGAACTTTGCAATGCTTTTCTGATAAAGTGTATCAGCAATTCCACTCAAGAGGAGGAAAAGACACCATTGTTCTTTCTAGGTGCCTAGATTCTGGGTTGGGTTGTCAATGACCAAATTATGGTGGAAGGTTTCAGGCTTGTCCTTTTCAACTCAAAGTGTAAGCCTATTTGTTCCAAATTTATGGGGATGCTCAACAGTATGTGATGATGATGCTTTTCCAATTTCAGGAATGGGTTGTCAACAGACAATGGGAAAGTTGATTATGCAGAGCTGCTGGAAGATGCTGAGTATGATACAAGAGAAGAGCGGCTGTATCGAATGTGGATAAATAGTCTGGGCATTGAGACTTTTGTCACCTCTCTGTTTGAGGACATGCGAGATGGGTTAGTGGCCTTCCTAATCTATTGTTCTGCTGTTGTTCTGCTATTGAGAATCTTGGCAGCTTGTCACTGCTACTCATAATGAAGGTGATGTTCTGACACTTTGTGAGTGACTCTCATAAGGTTTTGACTGCACTCATGTTTGTGTTAACACAGTGGTGTTGCTGTAGTGGCTTTAGGCAGACATTCTGCATCCAAGTAGTCACCCGTGGTGTACTTAAAGGATATATGTTTAGGGTGCAGCAGACCCCCAACCACTACTATCAATGTAGGCCTCTATGCCTCAGACACAGTTGCTTGCCTGTACAGGCAGAAAATGAAATGAATTGAAACTTATCCACACAAGCTTGTTGCAGCTTGACTGAGGATTCTATTGACTTGTTTGATTGGCTGCATCTGTTGAGTGCCACCCAATATCATGACTGAGTCTTCCCATTGCTTCCAGAAATGTGACAGAATCTCAGGAGGCAAATGTTTGTACAATGCTTTACCTGAAATTTTTGGCAGATTATTATGTTCCTATCTACACCTAGTGTCAGGAGCTGATGAAGTCAGTGGGAAGTCATGGCAGCTTGTTGCTGCTGTTCATGATGAAGGTGCTGGTCTAACATTTTGTGGGTGACTCTCATAAGGTTATGACTACTTATTGTCATGTTACCTTCCAAGTGCTGTGGAGTTCTCTCTGGAATCTTGGAGATTTGTTCTCTGTGTTCTGTGTTGTCAATTGACTCCTTTGATGATTTAACTTTGTTGGTGCTTGAAGTGAGATGATGAAGATCATAAATTGTGTGTCTTCCACCTGGAGATGATCCTGTAGCTCTGATGTAAGAGCAGTGAGACTCTGCATTTCAAAAGTACTGCGATGTTGCAATGGAGATGGCACTCAGTCCAGGGTTTGATGTGATGTTGTGGTACAAAATCTTTGCAAAGAAGCACAGCAGTTCTCATTGGGGATGTGATAGTGCAGGTGGGTGCTGTTACAGGTTTTGGACAAGGTTGCACCAGGGTCAGTGGCTTGGAAGTGTGCCAACCGACCACCAATACAGATGCCATTCAAAAGAGTTGAGAACTGCAATCAGGCTGTGGACATTGGTAGAAGATTGAATTTCTCCCTTGTTAATGTGGCTGGGAGTGACATTGTGCAAGGCAACAAGAAACTTATAGTTGGTAGGTGAATTGTCCATGAAGAGATGGGCAGATTTTCCTTGTTAAATTTGGAATGGAGTTCCTCAGAAATTTATAAGACATGGTGGGTCATGAAAACATACAAGTATGTATGATTGATTCTCTTTGGGGCCAATTGTTTACCTTAAGATTGTGCACAACCTGGGCTCTCCACTATCTCACCCTGAAATTTTCTGTGCTCGTCAGTAAGGCTAATTGATGACTTACTCCTTGATGTGGTGCATTGCAGCCTACCTCTGGCAGCTGATGCGGTATCATCTTCTTCAGTTGCCAAAGAACTTAAGACTTCAGGGCCGGCCAGTAACTGACTTGGAAATTTTGCGTTGGGCAAATGTGAAGGTTAAAAACAGTGGAAAGTCAACTCAAATGGAGAGTTACAAGGTATGACCTGTGTCCTTAATGACCAGCTTATAAGTATTTTGTCAGGAATGGCCTCCTTACATGGCTCTAGTTTGTTGAGGTCCACAGAATCTTCTGCTATTTATCTTATCTTAAGATATGGTTTTGACAGGGTTTTTGTGGTATGTGGTGTAAATGTGTAGGATAACACTCTTTCATCAGGGCTGTTCTTTCTCAATCTATTGGGTGCAGTGGAACCAAGTGTAGTAAACTGGTCCCTGGTGACCAATGGCAAGACTGGTAAGCACTGTAGATAACATATGGGGCTATGTAAACAATGTACACACCCTACTAGTGAACCCTTGCACTTTGGATTGGGGGGGATTTTTGGGTGGAGCACGCAGAACTCAAATGATGCTTGTAGTTGCTCATGGAAACTGGTGACTGTCTTTAAAGCACTGAAATTCTCTAATGAAGAGATGGTGCAATTGCAGAGGAAGAGAAAAGGAAAAATGCCAACTACATTATTAGTGTGGCAAGAAAGCTGGGGTGTTCAATTTTCCTTCTGTGGGATGACATTGTCGAGGTAAGTTCTATTTCTTGATTTTCAGCTATTGCATTCGCTGGATTCTTGAGTTCAATTCTTTTGCCTGTTTTAAGTTATATTACAATTTCAATAAGACCAATGCTGTTGCTTAAAGGACATGTTTAGGGTGAAGGAGGCCCTGACTATTGCCTTCTATGTTAGCCTCTTTGCCTTTAGGGTTAGATGGTTGCCCCATAGAGGGGCGAGCGCAAATGAGATGAAGCTTACCTCACAAGCTTGTTGCTGCTCGAATGAGGATATTACTGAATTTTTGACTAGCTATGTCTTTGAGTGCTAGACAGCATCATGCCTGCTTCCAGATATGCAACAGAAACTCAGGATGCAGATATTTGTGTAAAAGTTTGGGCAGATTATTATGTACTCACCCATACCCACCCTTGGGAGCTAGTGAAGTCAGTGGGGAATCAGGGCTATTCATGATGAAGATGATGATCTGATACATTGTGAGTGACACCGACATAGCTTATGACGGTGTTCATTCTGGTTGTCTTAGTTTTGGTTTTGCTGGAACTGACACAATGGTTACACTCAATGTACTGTTATGGAGTTTCCTCTGCAATCTCATAGACGTGCATTATCGAACCTTTGGGAAGCACTACTACTCAGCAAGATGAACATAGTAAATCATTGCCAAGAACATGGAAAGCAATGTGCCTCTCCATAGCATTTTATTTCTCTGTCCCCCCAGTTTCCAGCTAGCCTCCATCATTTTAGTATGCAAAGTAATGTGAGTGTAGCACTGGTTTTACTGTGTTTTGCAGGGCAATGGCCCCCACAACAAATCAGAAGGTCAATAGAGGGGACATTAGGACCATCTGCTTGATTCAGATTCTGTCTTCTGTTTGAGTTATGATGAAAGAATTGTTGAAAGATTTTTTGTGGGTTCCTTATTCATCAGGTCCGCCCCAAGATGATACTGACATTGACAGCAAGCATCATGCTTTGGAGCCTGTCTCATAAAGCACGTAAAGCAGTAGAGGGGAGTTTTGAAGCAACTTGAGCAGGTGTGTGTACAGGTTTTCCAGTTCACAGCAACTGAGTAATAACCCTGGTTGCCTACATGAAGATTCTCACGTCTATTTATTTGGCACTTGCAGTGATATGGGCAATTTGCCATTGCCAAAACCAATGGCCCTATGTACCTAATAGGTAGGGCAACACAGTTGGAGGCTGCTCTGTGTTGTGTCATTGTTTTGAGATTTTAATGACTCTTATTAGCTTATGAACTTATTTCCTAGTTCTCCAAATTGTGGAGGTTTAACTTTTCTCTCACTGATATGCAATACAATAGGGGTTTCATTCAATCCTAGTTTGCTGCTGTTAATGCTGCTTCTTAGTTTATTTACTTGAAACTGTGGGATCCCATTGGAGTACCATGCCACTCAATATCCTACAGATGGTCTCTGTGGTTTCTGGTAAGATAGCATTCATCCACAAAATGGTGAAGTGCAGGGGGGTTATAAGAAACCTGAATGCTGAGCAACATGAGCTAAGCATGTCTGTTGAAGTTTGAAGTTCACAGTGAAGGAGAAAGATTGTAAAATGCCCAGTTACATGGTTCAGGGCTGGGTAGTGCATTGCCCCAGTTTTCAATCTTCCAGGAGCTATATGATTAGGATATGCTGCAGGTAGCAGTAATGTCTCTAAATCTGTGAGTTTGCAGCAGCTGCTCACCACTTAGCTGCTGTCTGTACTGTTTATTGTAGGAGTATTGAGTAATATGCAGTGACAGAAAGAAAGTACTTTGTGTGCAGTGTTTGAGTTTATTTTCAGTTGAAAATATAGTGTAATTGTACTCTCTTCATTTATTTAAGTCGATTCCAGCACTTTGTTACTTACATGGACAATTGCAGGAACAACTTTCTATCAAGGAAAACCTTGAGCATGATCAGCATTTTGCAAACAAGATGGGCAACTCCTGAGTTCTATGTTTCGCAGTCAGCTTCTTGGTATGCTTCTTATCTATGTGCACCCAAATTGTTCATTGTGGTTGCAAGGGAAGATGGAGTGCTTTTGTAATGGTGAGTGATGACATCATATCTTGCCTTGACATTTGTTCTCACATGTTCTTAATAATTCCAGGGATGAATATAATTTGGAACTAGTTTATGGGGGATTTTTTGAGGTTGAAAATGGTTAGTCTTTTTTTGAGGGGTAAATTTATTATTTGTAGTCCTTGTTCATACATAAGGTAGTATCTAAATTTAATGTTAGCGAAATTATCCCTCATTCTTGATTTGATACCTTATACCTTGATCAATCAAAACCCTAGACAATTTTGTTTCGATCTAAATATAATCACACGACAAAATATTAGCTCTTTTTTCCTTTTTCATACTTTATACCTTGATTAATTAAAACCCCCAACCCTTGACAACCTTGTTTAGATCTAATTTTAATTACAAGACATGAAATTATCATTTATCCTTGATTATAAAACCTCATGCCTTTATATTGGTCAAATATAGGAGGAAATATATCTATCTGACCATGGTCATCATATCCATATCTTAGGGAAAAGTGATTAATTTTTTATTTTTGAGAGTCCTTTTGTTTAAAGCTGAAGTTGTATCTAAGTTTTTTCTTAGTGCATGAAAATATCTCTTATCCCTAATTCCACACCTTATACACTAACTAATCAAATGTCTTAAACAATATAATTTCATATCTTAAATCATATTTCATATATCTTTATACCTTTGGCCATAGTTTTAAACATTATTTCCATTAAGAATAGACGTTCACAATGTAGAGGATAACATCCATAAAATATTGTGAAGCCCTACCAAATTACAGTATAATGGGCAATCATGTTAATATATTTTTTGCATTGTTCACATCATTTGAGGTCTTGATGCTCAAAACACAACACCTTGGCAAAGGCTATGAGGTTAGGTTGCATATCACTATTTTCTACTCTAAAACCAAAGTAGTTGCACAAGTGCTAGGTAGTAAAAATTATTTAGTTCCATTGACCCAACTTACTTTGAGTTTGGCTATTAGATTTTCCCTTAATAATACAATTATTAAGACATAATCACCTTATTTGGATTTGACCTCTAATTCAAATCACTTGTGGTAATTTTGCACCCATATCCAATTGTAATTCATCTTTTTTTTGGATCAACTACAATGCCCTTGTAGGTTGTCAATGATCAATTTTAAAAAGAAAATGTGACTTCTTTTTTAAATATTACAATATGGATAAACCATGATATTTAATTTGATATTTATGAAATTCACAAATTCAACGTACTCATGGATTAAAAAAATAAGCATAATGTCAAAACATGGTAAAGTTTGTTAGTCATGGATACTTTCATGTCATAGAAAAGTACATAGGAAATATGTTTGGATACCTTTGGTAAGAAAATTGGAAATGGAAAGAAAATATTTTCTTCAACTTTGAAAGTCTAGGAAAGGAATAGGCAAATGAATAGGATAGAACTTGTCCAAAAAAAAACTAGCTAAATTTTGTATTTTCACTTTTTAAGCTTAAACATAGGAAATTGCAAGTTGTTGAAATTATGCCACAACATTTGTATGTTTTTAATTGACATTTACTGGGCATGCATTGAAATTTGAATTTGAATTTGAAAAATAAAAAGCTACTAAAAATTACATTTTGTGTCATCATGCATCCGAAACGTATTTTTATATACATACATGTAGACCATAATTCACTTTTGTAACTTGTTTATGGATGTCTAAAACTATATCTTAATTCAAAATATGTTTTGGAACTTTGGAATTTTGGAATACAATTTGTACATGTAGAAAATTGACAATTCTTACCAATGTGGGCAAGCATGTAGTTTTTACAAAGTGTGTTGAAAGTATTTGAAAAAAAGGTTAATACAAAATCTTAAGTTTTTTATTTGTCCATTTCACATATGATATATTCATCTAGTTCTAAAATTCAATGTCAAAAGGTTTCACATACTTGCAAGCTTCCAAAATTAACATTGTTTATTTTTGCAAAATTGTGACTACTTTTATGGCATACTTTGGCATGTTTCCATCCCATTAGTTTTATGTAATACCCCACATTGTGTAAAAAACATGGATTTATGACTAATGTTTGTAATCATATCTAACACATATAACCATTACATGACACCATAGTTGGTCAAAATCCATCAATTTTACCATAACATATACGACTATAAGGATGTGGCCAATAATGCGACTAGATTACATATATACATATATCAAAAGAGTTTGATGATGGTCTATTTGAATTTCGAACAAACCCAATTTCTAAACAAAATTGTTGCAAAAATATTTAAATATTCCCTTTTCTTTTTCTAGTCTAGTCATATTGGCAAATTGTATACCATATTACATGGGCCAATTCCATACTAATTCTACTTGGGCTTCGTGTTGCTATGCACTACTAATGACAATTTTCCTTCTTGTTATGTTTTCATATGATTATCAATAATTCGTCATTATTTATGTCAATGTCAAATTTAATTTTAATTAATATAAATACCATGGACATGAAAAGGCACATGTTAATTTGCATTTTCATACCCATGTTGGTGGGTAAGGAAATGGGTGAAATAATTATAAAGATAAGAGATAGTTATTATGAAAGGAATGAGGTAATTATTAGGAAAGAAGTGAGGTAGTTAAGCTTGGAAATGAGGTAATTATACTTGGAAATGTTTTTGCAATTGTCAAGGGATGACCATATGAAGGATTATGCAAAATCAATGAAGAGCTTATGAAAAGTTATAGGAAACCACTCATATACCAACAATTCTTCAAAATTATTGTCATTGGAATTAGTTTCGGAAATGTTAACATTTTCAAAATAAATTCAAAATAAGTTTATGAAGGAAAATAAAAATTTGATGAATATATTGTTTGTTGAAATGGAATTTCAAAATTAATTAATTATTTGACAAACATGTATCAAAGTGGCCAAGGCATTACAATATGTCATGGTGAAGCAATAATTTTGATTTGACTATAGTCGTATAGTTTACAATAGAAGAAAATTGGAAATTAACCACTTAATTTGCAACTACATTTTTGGTTGTAATGGACATCTACAACTGAAAAACACTATAGTCACCTAAAACAAGTGGCAAAAGACATGTAATCGCAAATGAAACACCGTGGCATCCATAGTTGCACAAAGAGTTGCAAGACCCTACAACTTCCCACTATCTCGTCATCTAAAACCATGGATGACGAAATTTAACATGGATCTGAACTTTACAACTATGATTACAACGACCCCACACTATTTGCATATGGCCTACATGGACCCATTCATTGTGACTACATTTGCAACTACTTGTAATAATTTGCATTTATTTATTTACACATGGCAATGTATCAATGGCTAAAATAATAAGAAATAAGCATTAGATTGATTTATTATGTCCACATGGGAACATAACATTGGTTTAATTGGAAAATAAAATATTCAAATATTGTATTTAATTGTTGCCAATGTGGCATCAATTTACACATGCCAATGCACATTTGTTGTAAATTATGTTTAATCGGATGAAAATTTAATTATTTCCACGTGATATTATATATGTTTTACACATGGAAATGCACCAGTTGTTGTAAAATATTATAAATCAAATGAAAATATTATTATTTGCATGTGGTATGATATAATTTGTACACATGGTAGTTCACCATTTGTTGGAAAATATTTCAAATGAAATCACTAGTAAAAATATTGTCATTTGCAACTAATTGTTTACAATTAAAATTTTCATTTGCAATTATTATAGTCACAAATGACACATTATAATCACAAACAACAATTTTATTTGCAAATGACAAGATTTTTACTAGTGAATGAAAATTTTATTATTTCCACATGGCATGATATATTTTATACACGAGGTAGTTCACCATTTGCAAGTCTAGTCCATTTATTACCTAAATAAATTATTGTCATGTGGCATGTTGTAAATGCATCCTACAATATAAATTCAGTTGTTTGTGCAACTACAGTAGTTGCATACCAAGTTGGTAGGCTATTATATATTTGACTACAATAGTTGCATAGGAGGTTGGAAGTGCCATTATGCTTTCCACTATAAAAGATGCAAGGCAATATTATGACTAATGTTAAGGAAAATTGAAACATTTCAAATTGATTGAAACATAATCAGCCAGGAGATGTTAACAACAAAAGAGTTCAACAAGTTTGTCATTACGTGGCATTGTACACATTGAAATACTACATATAATGTTCATCACATGCCACCAATAACTACAATAGTTGTAGAAAACAAGTATTTAACTAGCTTTCCACATCATGGCACTTTCCCATAAGTTGAATTGACCACACACTTGCTCGAATAATAGTTGTTCAAGTGAATTGTTATGATTTGGGAAAGGCAAAGGTGCATATGGGAGCATCAATCCCTGCACTTCCACCTTGTACACACCATCTACAATTTCCTTGCCATGAAACAAATCCCTTGGAACTCTAGAAACTACTGCACTTGTTGTAGGCGTACGTTTATTTAACAAAAAGACCATTTTTCCTATCGCAAATTGAATAAACAACTTGCAACCATGAACCATCAAAGGTTTGTTGTTTGATATGACATCACATTGAATGTTTAAATAAGCATATTAAAATCAATATTGGTATAAATTAGTCTTACATTGTGTGTGGTTGAGATTTCCACACATGCCTCTTGTGATGTTGTGGCATCCTTTTGAGATCTAAGCATGGGGAGGTCTGCCCTAACTGGTTTCTTCAACCTCGTGATCTACTACCCAAATAAACCAAACATATGTGCATTAATTTTAACACAAGGTTGATCACAATTATGTTGAGTGCAATTGGGTACTAATTTTTTTTTAATGACCTTGTAATCATATTGTGCATCTAGTATAAGGTAAAAAAAGGTGTTAGGTTTGATTTCTTAAAAAAAATAAAGAATCAAGTTTATTATCAAGACTTGATTGTGTGCATTGGTGGTTGATTTTCGTTTTAGAATTTGATGTGAATCAACTGTGACATATTTATCTTCATCTGTTTGACTGAATCCACAAAATAAGAAGTTACATTATCAATATGATGTACATAACCAGAACATTTGATTTAAAATATGGTTTCAGAAGCAACCAACAATATTAAATTACATGGTCGACAGTTGCTCCAACAATTTGTAATACATATATCAGCTCAAACTTGAAATTTATGGGAATTGAAATAATTGGGTAATGTTTTTAACAAACAATGGAAAATTGTGTTTATGTTAACCCACCTAAATCATTTTATCAATTCCTAGTTGTCGAGTCATGCTCTAAGTTGTTTGAGAGGTTATGTGGAGTTCACTCGGCTTTGTGGTAATCACACTATTACACAAACAACATTGTTTAATTCAACTCATCATATGAAAGACCCCATGTTATTTGGATTGGCCAATGTACACTATGGTGCCACAATTTAAAAAGGTGGTATAGAATTTATTCAAGACATAAAATTGAATATGTGCAATAAAATGGGATGATTATTTAATATGCAACCTACACACATACCTAGCTTGGCAACTTGATTACCACATTGGTCTTTTGCATGAATTAACAAGTAGATAGTTCAATGTCCCACCTTTATCAAAACTAGGAATAACACATGTGCCATGAAACTCTAAGGACTACAATAAATTAGTTACAATATACATACATGATTGGGCAATGCGGTATCCATATCAAGCACATGCATTATGTGGAACCACAACACAATTATTTTAGTTCACCATGTTGAACAAGGAATAATTGCAAGGACACATATTTGGACAAAAAACCAATGATATAAATATCAACATGTGTGCAAGGATGCCAACCTAACTTTTAATTCCACGAATTTATGGAAATGTGGTCACCAAGAAATGGAATTCACAATTATAATATAATGAATTGTATAGGTATGAATGCAATCATAACCACGAATGATTGGGACACACACTTGAGTAGGTAGACTTTTGCAAGTAAAAACATTAACAACCAGGAATTATTGCTAACCTATTATTGGAATTGTGCAATCAAACGACTCACCATTGTTTTGATCTTTGGATTCCATTGGCCCATTTAGTGCACCGTTAACATCAAATTCTTGAACCAAGTTCTTACCTTTGCAAGCTTTCACTTGCTCATTTACCACTGTCTCATTTGGCATACTTATATTTGTTATGGATGTATTTGCACCTCTGGACTCCCCATACCCATTCCATTTGCTTAAATTTGTCACATAATCTCCAATATGATGGAATTGAAGGATTGGATTGACTTGGCATTTTTGTTGCAAGTCTCCAACACTTGTGTAATCATGCCAATAATTTTAGGCAACTTAGATTCAATAATTGTGACATGTGATGATAATGTGGTTGTGTTGCCACCCTACAGAAAAAATTAACACATTTGTAAATATCCATGAACATTACCAAATATGGAATCACATAGTTAGGGTCTATTCAAATGTAAATTATTTGGGTGATTTAAACTCTTAAAGCCTATATAGACTTTTTATGATCCTTAAAACTCTATTGGAAAAAAACTACATGGAAAAATGGAACATAAAAACAAAACCATCATGTTGGTTTAAAAGGTTTAAGTTTGTGTTAATTGTCTTTGCTAATGTTTGTTCAGATTCCAGCCTTGTATTGGAAATAACTTGAAAACAAGCAAGAAATGAAAGCTTCAAGGTTCATGAAATGGAACAATTGTATTAACTAACAAAAAAATTACAAAGGTTGTATGCTTCAAATACTACAATCACAAAACTATGACTTGCAATATTTAACAACGTTTGAAGGTTCTATGTGCACTCAAAACCACAAAAAGAGAGAATGAAAGACTACTCAAAAAACCATTCCACTATATATTATTTCATAACCCTAAAGTAGCCGCCACTTAACCCTAACCTAGTCGCCACCAAACCCTAACCCTAGCCGTCGCCAAGCCCTAAGTAGTTTCTTCTTCTAAACCCTAAACTATTCAACCTAACCTAACTACTACAAGGATGAGAATATATTCATCCTTTTGATGAATGTAAATCACATTCACCAACCTTGGGGATTAGAATTGAATAATATTTCTAACACCCTACAATTACAATTTATGTGAATGAAAGGCTCCTAGCCCTCATTTTTTTCTATAAGGCACACCACCCATGAACCAATGCTGCAACAAAATGCACATGATAAAAAATAAAAATTTACAAAAAGTGCATACATGCATTTTACCATTGTTACTTTGCCACCACACCCGTATTTTGATGGTTTTATTCAGTTCCCTCAAGTAATGGACATGTGAGAGGCTTTCATTGTTGTCTTCTCATTTGTAGTATTTCATGAGTCGCTCCCATTGAGCTAGGTCTATGCCAAGTGGGCAAGTTCATTGGGCTTTGTGTGTGAAAAGATGTTTATGTTTCAACTTCTCTCCCTTCAAAAATTGATGCACGTAATCTTCAAATTCTTTTTGGCGTAAAAGATTATGCTTGTATTCAAAAAGCCCTTCCATTTGGGCTTGAAGTGATGCCATGTCTATAGGATTATGATCTTTAACATGTACAATGAACACATCAAGATGACATGGTGCTTGTGACCTCACTAGGTCATCCCATGCATTTTTGCCATCATAGGCCCCATCTATTTTGCCTTTAGCAATCAATTTTACACATGGGGTTTCAAACCTTTTCCCATTCGTTCTTCCATCACCACGTCATATGCTTATTTTATTGCTTTTTTTTTTGGCCCAATTATTTAATTCCGAAAGGCGAATCATTGACCCAATTTTTGTCAAGGTTGGTGCAGGAAGGATAGTTATTGTGGGAGGGGCAACTATAGCTAATGTGAAAGCGGCAACTACATCTAATGTGGGAAGGGCATCTAGGAGTGGAAATCGAACCTCTACATGTACTACATGTGTGGGCACTACTAGTAAGCATGTCCCCTTAGACACTATAGGTGGAGGTGGCACACGAATGTGTTATGGAAATGGCCTTATAGAATTAGGCTAACAACTTTGTCTTGTAAAAGTGAATTGTGTGCCTTGTGGACCCACTACACAATATTGAAAGGGCCCAACCCCCCACTATTTGGTGTTTGTAGCCCAATTTGGTTGTTGTTGGGTATTATAGTTTGCCTACATATGCATATTACAGTTTGGTTATGGAGCCATAGTATATACCCCATTTGGTGTAGCCCATTGTAGACCCCATTAGTAAAAATTGGCTATTGTTGCTTAGCATGTATATATCCTTGTGTGTCAACTTGGAGCCAATTGTGTCCTCTACCTTGCAGCCATTGGGTTCTATTGTTTGGAGGATATTGGAAAGCAAAGGTAAATATGTATCCACAAATAAGGAATGGGGCTTAAAGAAGTTGAAAACAACCTCAATTTTGATAGCTAAAAATAAGGAGCAATTAATTTAAAAGATATTGTTAACAAAATTACAAGCTAAAAATGAATTGCTTAAAGCCAAAATGGTTTTCAAACTTTCACCAATTGTAAATTGATCATGTTTAAGGTAAGGTGTTTACCTTTGCACCATGGCTCGGGGCCCTTGTAGGGCAAGCTTTTTTCAAACTTTTGTTTGTTGAACTTCGAAAAGGATTATAGCATCATCTTCAAGGGCCTCATTGTTTTGATCACCCTTAGAGCTTGGGTGGTAACTTGACCCTTATACATCATCCTATAATGATGCATTAGTTGTGTCTTTTCAATATTTTGAGCTAACATCATTTTTAACTATAGCCTTTTTCACACGCAAGACCAAGTTGCTTGTTATACATACACTAAACCAACATGGGCCTTCTTGGTTAGACTTAATAACTACAGATTTCTTCTTCACAATAATTGTAATAGTTACCCTCCTTTGGAAAACGAAAAAAACGTTCAGAATGTGTGAAAGTTTTAAGGTTTGGACATACATGGCCACAAAACTTATAATATAATCCCATGTTAAAAGGAAAGACAAAGTCAAATGTGGCAGCTTAGAGGATTAAGGAACAAGATTTAAAAAGCAATTAATCAAGTTGTAGAAAGAGGAGAGGTTGGCTTACAAATATTCTACTTCTTGTTCAATCCCAAATCCTTACACAACCTTTCTAACTCGAACAACATTATGGTTACATTCTTCCTCATATGAATTGATAGGTGAATTAACAACATTTTATGTGGCGGGCTTTGGAAAAGCCAAAATGAAACCTACATCAAATACACAAATGACACTTTTGACTAGGAAAAGTTTAACTTCCATAGACACTTTAAAAAACACATTGTTTGGAACACAATCCTTTCCCATTAGCCAAAAACACTTATCATGTTTCAATATTTTATACCCAAATTTGAAAAAAAAACACATATAGCAGCTTATGGAAATTCCATGGCCAACCAAGGCATAACATAGCAATTTGGCTTGAATTTTCAAATTAGGTATGTAAGAAAAAATGTTATTAAGATTTCAAAAAAATCACACACCTATGTGGATTCAATCATCATCAATAGCTAATACATGTAACCACATTGCCACCTTGTGAATTTAGGACTCATGAGTATAACTCCATTACCAACACCATTTACTCAACAAGTTAATGTCAAAGGAATTTCCAGAACTTGAACAAAACATAAACACCCTTATAACTAGTGGATTTGTAGTTTGTTGAAATTAATGGACTTGCCATGTCTTGTTTTCAAATCTAGAACAAAATAAATAAATCCACATTTCTAACCAATGGACTGTGCAATATGTTAAAATAGAAGGTCATTTCCAGCTTGAGAGGTTACTTTAACCCCACATATTACAAAACCCACGCTTTTTCACAATGTTACATTGAGTATTAATAAAGGAATCAAAGGTAGGAGCACCATTGCTGCAAGTTTCCTTGAAAATTGTGCTACATTTCATATTGGATTAACAATTGTGATGGTCGTGACCTAACTATGAAGTTAAAAAGGAGGATTAGGTTGTGAGGATGAACACCTATATTTGTGGGGATAATTTAGACTTTTAAAACTATATTTCAATGTCATCACTCAATGCAATAGACCCTAAACCAACTACTAGCACCAATAAAACATTATTAGAAAAGAAAAACTTTAACTCTTCATCTTCTTCACCTTATTGCAAACACTCCAAACCAAAATTTGTGTCTAACGAAAAAAATGATGAGAAAAAAATGAGAAGCATAAAACCTGGAAGTGCATAATCTAACAACTCATACGCTCAAGTTGCATATAAATCTCAGCACGTGCCAAGTTGTAGTGTGCTTTGTCTTCTATGAGCCAGAAGTTGAACATGTATTTTGCCTTGTACAAAGTTCAAAACAAGATATTAAAAAAATGATATATTTCTCTTTCAAATTTATGCAGAAAGCCTTATAGTGCACAATGGTGGGTTATAGGATAGGGTTTAGGTATGTTCAATCCTAAGTCTATAAATGGTCACATCACCATGTATGGTTGTAGGGTTTAGGGTGCACGATGTTAGTCTATAGGATACATTGTTTGGTCTTAGGTGAAATACCCAAGACATTTATGGTTTACATTTATAATTAGATGTAAAGTTGTATAAAAAGAGAAATGTATATTTTGGCCTTAACCTTTATGTGGTAGGCATCATTGTTGTTTTCTTTTGGTGGAATTTATTAGTTGTAGTGCAAGAGAGGAAAGCTTGGACCCTTCTTGAAACACCATAGTTAAATGACCTTGAAAACTAGTTCAAGATTTTGTGGATTTTGTGTGCAAAAGGTGTGCATAGGTGAATTTGTAGTGTGTGAAGATGTTTTCCTTGAATGTTTAGGTGTTTAGTGTTGTAACCTTCAAATGAACTATTATGTTATAAGGTTTTAAAGCTGCAATCTCATGGAGAGATATCTTTCTTCACCTACACTATGATTCAATGTGTAGTCAACCTTTTTTCATTGAGCAAAATATAAAAGAACCATGGGGGAGATCTAGGATATGCAGATGACTTATTGTCCACAATATCCTATTCTAGAACTATTGTTGGTTCCAATGAATCTAATTGAGCCCAATGTGTACATTGTTATGTTTGCTCATAAGCATGTAATTTCATGTAGTTAGTCACATCTATCTTGATTAAGCAAATGAAGATGATATTGCAAAATGACTTATAGCATCCCCCCTTGGTGCTAAAATTTTGACCTTGCAAATGCAAAGTGCAAGCCAAAAGATGTCCAAGGCAAACTAGGAGACAACATCAAGATTGCTTCACTTTGAGGTCTATGCTCAAGTGGTGGCCATTTTGGTAGAATTCATGTTCATTTTTTGAGCATGCTTTATCACAATTTTTGCTTGCACATTTTAGGTTAACATTCATACCTTTCCTTCTTTTGATGTTTTTTAATGTTTTCTTTGTGCATATCCTTAAGTTTCAAGTTGAAAATACTTAGATTACATCTTGAGTGGGATTTGATTATGGTGTACTATCTACAATTTAACAACCCTAGTTTTTAGAATACTTACTTCAGAACAAAGCCCAACAATTTGAATTGGATCATGGCAACTTTTAGAATCTAGAGGTAGATAGCAAATTCAGTTTAAGCATTTGCCATTAGTGTGGGGGCATTTGGTTGTTGTGGATAAAACAATTAATATATTTGTCTATGTTTTCTAGGATTTTGGACTAATGAATACTTATGTGTATAAATGGCACATGTTTAGGTAGCACGAGGAATTAAAACACAAGCCCAATTTTACAATGCCCCTACATCAATCATACATGGGCTTTCGAATGATCTTTTCTATACTCATATTTTTTTGTGTATGTGTGTAAGGGCAAGCCCAAAGGATGAAGACATCTTGTGTCATTGTTGTAGGTGAAGGCAAGTTTCACATGCTTGGAAAGGGGTTGTCGTGACTAACTTTGTCTAGTGTGTTTTCCAAGTCAGTAAAGGCAATGTCATTACATCTAATTGGCCCAATAGTGAAGACATAGATGCAACACAACTAACCCACGATGTTTGGACTAAGTCAATGGCAACATTGAAGACAAGGAAGGAGATATGCTCCTTACACATCTTGAAAGTAAATCATTATCCAATTTAGGAACATGAAAGACATGTTTGTAATGGTTGAAGGAGCTGATTATTGTGATGAAAATCCAGAGGATTTTGAATGTGAGATTATGAGTAGAGTGTCTTGTTGCATTTTGAAAGATGTCATGCATGGTAAGGAACACTAAAAATGTGTCATGATGACCTTGTTGGGACTACTATGACTTCCACAAATCTCTACCCCTATGGATGTTTCAATGGCGTTTTAGTAAAGTTGAGGTTTGCATTTTGAAAGATGTACATATGCATGGTGAATGAAATTACTCAAGTGCCCTTACTAGATTATTAGGGTTGAAATATTCATGATCTAGAATACCTAGGCTTGGGTGCAATGACACTATGAAATGACCATGTGAGTGTGAGCATGAGCCTATGAACAAGAATGGATATTTTTGGAATGTTTTGATGATGTGGATAAAATTTTCTTAGAATATCCCTATGCCATGTAGGAATGATGTGGAAAATATTATTCTACATGTACATGGATGAAAGTCACAAAATGGATGAAAATTCTGGATGATTATTGAACATCAATAAACTATTTGGATGATAATTACAAGTTGATAAATAATTTGTATGAAAATTTTCACAAGTTGAAATGTATGGATGGAATTAATTCCAAAACAATTATGCCAGATGAAAACCACATCTACATGGATGAAAATTACAAAAAGATGAAATATTTGGATGAACATGGAGCATGGATCAAATTTTGGATGACGATTGGAAGTAGATGAATTATTTGGATGAAACTTTCGATTGGTTGAAAGTATGATGAAAGTAATTCCAAAACAATTATGACAAATGGAAATTATTGGACTCACCTAAAGAATGAACTTTAACAATGTTTGATTTAGTTTTTCACCTTTGAAGAGCTTCACATGACCTTCTTCGTCCTCATTGAACAAGTGACAAGAAAGAAAAGTCTTACTTATAAACAAAACAATAGTTAAAGATGTAGCAATTGTCATGTGACAGACCTCGTCAGCAACCATGTTCTTCATCTCTTGGAAGAATTTTCTACACATCCCTTCTATAAATAGATGCGGATGGGTGCCCAAGTGGATTGTAACTCTTGAAAGATTTGGAAATTTGTGAACAACATAATACATTCTACAACTACAAGCTTGTAGACATGTGGGTGAAGAGTCACAGAACTTACCACTATTGGTACTAATTGGGGATTTCACGGAACATTACCCAACTATTGGTAGTTGAAAACAATCACCACTCCAATTACCTTTATTGTGTGAAGAAACAAACGACAAAAATCATTCTGACAACACAAATGTCCAAGGCATTTGGTCATTCTAAAGCCCAATCCAAACACATTCTTGATGTTATTGGTTTGCAACTCGCACTAAACATCACCATCGTACTTTTTGTCCATACCTTGCAATTATTTGAAATGTCCCAATGAATGATGCATAAGAAGAAGCTCAAATAAAATGTCACAATTGAATTTTGTGGGAAAACAATTCACAAATTCAATTGTGATGGCACTGTAATCAAGGGATTTTCATTCAAAAGAAGCGTGCAAGGTCAAAGACATTATTTTCAGTGAATCAAATTCATTGGTGAAATGAGCTGTTTGTGACACATCCAAGTGCAGAAGTTGTTTTTTAGCAAGTCGAAAATCCATGTAAAGAAGGACAACTGCATCAAGAAGGGATGGGCCGTCTTCTTTAGAAGAATCACAAAGGTCGATAAACTATGACTTTGCCATCAGGACATAAAACTTCGAGTCATGTGAAACTAGATTGGGTTATTCTTTCATCATGACGCCTTCTACAACAATGTTTGCCACTAATGCAGTTTTGCCCCGTGTTAGAAGAGTATCTTGAGAATTGTCGACGACATGCTCACTAACAATTTGATCTTTGCCATTGGCGACAATCCAAAACATCCCTTTAGAGTTCACATTAGGAACTTGATAAATAAATTTTTTTTAAATGTTTTATTCGGTGTAAGAAACATCCTTAGAAATATGTAGAGATCCGCATCGGAAACCCAAACATTGCACATAAGACATTTTTGGTCACTTTGACAACTCCAGATTTAAATACTAAGATGGTAAGATCTAGCTTTCTTATTACATGTGAAGTAGCCATCAAGATTAAAAGAGAAGACAAACACTGAGATAAATCTCACAACAATATAACTATAAGAAGACAAAAAATGCCATTGCATCAAGAACTCAAATTGAGAAATAGATGAGGAACTAAAACTAGAGAATTCAATGCAAGATACACAAGGACATAAACATGTTGTTAGTAAAATGAATCGATGAATAACAATAGCGCACAAAAGGTTATCTAATGTCATGAAAAATAATGCCAAAGGATTATAAATAATTAAATTGGAGAACATGTACAATTTTCCTTCACATAGAATCTCATCAATATAGCTGACAATGCAACAACAAGAATAATATTGGTCACAAAAAGAAAACTCAACATTACCCTACACAATGCATTAAAAAATATTGACAACAATCCCAACATTGGACACATACAACATTGAAAAGGCACATAAATGTGTAAAGGAAACAATGAACCTAACAACAATAATGCAACCAAAGTATTGGGGGTGATGTTCAGTCAAGGGAGGACATAATTCTAGGAACGCAAAGCGAATATGTCATAAGGTCACTCTAGTAAACCCCAATCAATAACATCATAATACACCATCGCTTTTTAATCCATCTTGGGATATTGTAAATGAATGATTCTTAATTAGAGATACCTGGCGAGAAATATGATTGGAACAATAATAAGAACAATTGGGAGAAAAGAAATTTATGACATCCCTACTTATAAAAGATCAATAAAATGGGCCCAATTAAAGAGCCAAAGAGATGGCGGTGGGTGTTCATTAACACAAACCAAATGATGGCCACATTAGACCGTTGTCACAAGAACACCTTCAATTTGAATCGTGCAATCCCATTGGTGAAAGCATTGAAATAGTCCCAAGGGGAAAAAATTCCAAAGGGATTGTAGGCAATAGAAAATAAACATAAAGAAGGCAATAGCACAAGGCTTGAATACAAGGGTTGAATATAAATAACATAATTTAACACTTATTACAAAATTTTGAACCAAAAAATAAATCGTGTGGCTTTAAAAAATTTAAGAAAATCTTAGTCCAAATGATATGATAACATAAATGAACACCAAGTTATGCCAAAAACAATTGAAGGTTCATGGCCAAATTTATATATGTCCAGTTTTTCCATGAATCAAATAAATATGCTCAAAGTGAAAAAATGCAAAAAGAAAATTGAAACTTATGAAAAATCTTATGATTTATCCACAAATCATGTCCAATGACATCCTTAATTCTCCCACCATTTGTAAACAATGACCCCATATAGGAAGTCCCAAATTTTAGTAACCCAATGTAAGTAAATTTGAACCTAAGAAAATATTGGTGGAAGCCTCAAAAAATTTGCGTGCTTTAAACTATTTATTTTTTATAAAACCTTATGAACAACAATGGTATTTTTTTTCACTAATGGAACAAAAAGAAATTATAAACAAATTATTCATAAAGTAATAATTACATGGACATGTGTGTAGCAAAAATAAAAATTGATATCACCACACAAATCATAACCCACCCAAACACAAATTCATAAATATTATAAAGGTTTGGTTATATAGCCTAATTTAAGGAAAAATTAAAAACAAGTTTGCCAAATTTTATAAACATCACAACATTATCATGTTAGCCTTGATTGCCATTATTTTATATATGTTAGGCCACAAAATGTGTAACATGGCAGAAAATACTGGCAAGAATGCTAGTAGGGTTGATAATTGATTTCATGCTAGAAGACCAAAACACCAGTCAACGTTAATTTACATTCCAGCAACCGTTTAAAAATTACAAATTAGTATGAATGTGCATTAAAAAGGCTAACAAAATTTTGTTGAACTTCAAAAAGTAATAAAATTAGTTACAAATTGGTTAGCATGAACAGAAAGGTTGGATCCACAACAACAAATTATTGTGGTTTTATAGAAAACTCTAATCATTCACAATGCACAGTAAGGACAAGTCATCAAATTTGAGTGGTAACATGTTGCATTATAAATAAAAGTTGTTGAAATATAACTAGGTTTAAGTCATATGAAAGTTTGCAAATGCCAAAAGAAGAACACACAATAGCAGGGTTGAAATTTAAAAGAAGGAAGGGGACATTTTTTGTGTGGACGAGTTCGAAGTAGCATTAAAAAAGAAAGCAGATGGCATAATCAAGCAAGATAAACCTTTAGCTTAAGCACCAAGAAGTGATAAAGGAGGAGGTAAGTTTAATGTACCCATTTTTTCATGAGGAATGAACGTTTTCCAAGTCTTTTAGACTTACAAGATAATCTTTCAAGGTTGTATAAATTCACATGTTTACTTGTTTCAAATATGTAGGTAGAGCCATTTCCAACTTAAACCAACACAATTCAAGAGGCAAATTACTTTCCTATTTTCAATTTTGATTTCAATTTCAATTTTGACCTTAAAAAGGCCAAATTGTTTTCTAGACCTTGGAAGAGTTCTTAAATGAATGTTCCTATAATGGCTGCTTTATGACAACACATGACCTTTAGAGGCGGTTGAGTATGATTATTATTCAAAGATCTTGAGCTCTTACTAGAGCTTTTTGATGTTACACAAAACACTGAAGAGCTCAATGAAACTATTTAGAATAATATTAATTAGTAGCTTTCTTCAAGAAATCGAGTTTGTATATGTATTTTTTTGGAATGATCTTTTAAAGTAATTTAGATCTGAAACAACCTGTGGGTTCTCAAGAGATTTCATGAACCAAAAAAGCTTTGGAGGTGCTTAATCGGCACCAATTGAGAGCTTCCAAGATGAACGTAAGAATCTGGGCGCACAAAAAAATATGTGGTCATTTGAGTTGCTGGGTTGTACAAAGTGCACCTCAAAGTTCAAGGGATCTCCTTGCAACAAGGGATGACATCTTAAACAGACGAACAAATGTCAATCGATCAATCTTTAGGTGCTTAGTTGACACTGACGATGAGGTCCAAACTCAACATGGATTGAACTCCCAAAAATCCATGGATCTCTCAATACCTAATGATATCAAATTCTAGGACTTTTCTCAAATGATTTAGGGTTAGGGTTACAAAATTTTAACAATTAGGGTTAGTACGAGGATGTAAGGTTTAAAGTTCCAAGATTTAAGTATATAAGTTACTAGGATTTAAAGTTTAGGGTAATAGGATTGAAGGATTTAGGTTTCCAAGATTAAGGATTTTATAAGCACACATGTTGATGGAAGAATGTTCTTAATAGCTAGTAAGATGTCTATAATTCATGTATGTTGTTAATGGGATCATTTTCATCCTTTTTAAAATTTTGAAACATTCACTTCTAATTTTTTTTGTCTATCCACACAAGTGATCCTTCTAGTGAAACTAATATTATTGTGGTGGCCAAAGAGAATTTTTGCAAATAGCTTCAAGAGCTTACCATTCACCTTCAAAAAAAATAGGTGAGTGTGTGATACAATTTTTAAATTTTTTTAATGTCTAAAATCATCTTCCCTACTACTTGTTTATCTTTGGGTGAACTTGCCTTATGTTACGTTCCTACTCAAAGGACTTTGCAGCTATGCCTTATGGTCATATAACATTCATTGGACACCACATGATGTAATATCTACATTGTTATAGAGTCAAAAAGTTAATGTTTTTAGTTTTCTTGTTGCGATGGAAGCTAAGATGAAGATATTTTAGAACTTTGATCCTATATACCTAAGGCTACAATATGAGATGAAGCTCGAGGAATTAGAAAAATAAATAAAATCTTTGCAAGTAAAGTTTTGCATTTTATTTGGGAAGGAGTCTATGGGTTGGCTCCATGTCACTACTCTATTATCCACAACACATTTTCTATCTAGCATCGTTGTTTTTCTATTTTTTTATATTTTTCCATTTTAATTATGTATAATGTTTGTTGTCATAATTAAAGGGAACAATGACCTATTCATAACAACCCCAGTTCATACTGTTACTGATGAATTTATATGGGCTACCAAGGGAGAAAAAGACTGATTGATAGCAAACCTTAAAACTCTTGCAAATGCAACTAATGGGAGTATGTAAATGATCCAACAAACTCGCATGAAAAAATGGAAGTAGTTGGAACCACACGTACAATTTGACCACAAAAAATTATCTTGTCCCTATGGTGGAAACTACATAAATACAATGGGTGAAAACATGATCAATTTGACACTCTATGATACTTGTCTACACAAATGGAAAGTAGCCATAAAATACACCTTCATATAGTAAACTTTAAAATATTATTTTTTCTAATGATCAATATGGGCATTTTTTTGAATTTATGCCAATGATATAGAAATATTACATGTTTAATGTCCATTTAAATAGATTTTTCACAATTGCAAGTAGATTTTTTTCTACTTTTTGGGTACATATTTCATAGAAAGTAGGTTTAAAGTTGGATAAATATTGGATTTTTCTACTTTCATGGATATTGTTGTTCTCAAATATACTTATGTGCTTTCAACTTTTACTTTACAAGTAATAATTATCATGCTTTCTAATGTAAAATTATATTTTTAACACATTTTCGCCAATATGTTTCAAAAATACTTTTAACCTATTTTTATTATATGAAAGTTTCCCAAACTTTGTATAAAACAAACTATAAACCTACTATTGAGCAACACGATGGTTTGATAATGATTGAAAACATGTTGACTCTACTTTCTTGCATTTATGTGCAAAAATATGACTACATGAATGATAACTACTTTTTGTGTCTAATTGATTGTGATTTCACCCTAGTGTGTCTATTGACAAGCTTACTCCAAATCTTAGTGACATTAAGTTCTCCATTGTTGTCACTAGGAGCAAATAAACTTGAAGAAAGAAATATGAATTAGTCTAATTATGTCAACAAAAACAAAGTAGTTAAAGGCTTGCAATCAAAATCAATTTCGTCCAAGTTTAGGAACAATAGCTGGTTATTGCACCTTCACCACTACTGATCTCCTAAGTAAGAAGGTGGCAAGGGCAAGAAGAAGGTGGATTGTGACAACATTGAAATAAAGTCCAACGATATTCTTGACCTTTTTTAATCATCTTTCACTTCCCAATCACTATTTCATAGTGGGTGCCTCTTGCTAACTTTATTCCATCTAGAAATTGGTTTATTTATGCCACCATTATTGTCCTAGTTCAATTCTTGCATATAGCTTTCTTGAGCATGTGGCATATGAAAGAGGCATATAAGGTTGTCTTACCTTTGAACTCTAATAGGTTATCATGATCTAGTGGTGGTTTTGGCAAAATTTGATGGAATGTTTGATAAATTTGGTCAAAATAGAATGTTGATCTATTAGAGAGAAACAACATCTTGCTTATTCAATGGTTCAAATCACCTTTTAAAAAACTATGGTTGAAATTCTTGATTTTGGTGACACATTGTAGCACCTTTTTTTTTAACATGGGAACTCCAATTGATAAGATAATAACAAAAAAAATTGTTTATGGGGTTTGGAGTTTAATTAATGCATACTAAAAACTTTGAACTTATTTATTATCTAGTCACAAGTATAACATAATTATGCATTTAAGTTGCTTCCAATGTGTTTCATATGTTGACTATGATTGTTTTAAGATAATGTATATTGTTGCAGATCTATTTGTAGTTGTAGAAGCATGAAGGCATGTCACATTTATCTAGGCTCTAATCACCATCATTTCATTAGCAAGTTGATCATGCAGAACATGAATATTCATCATGTGTAGTATGTCATGATTTGTATTGATGCTTGTAATGCTCGTCCTATACTTTGTTATTTGTTCACATCTTTACACATGTGGTCTTCTTTGGTGGTTGGTCATTGGGCTCTTGTTAATGGAGTAGGTAGATTACATTGTTTTTGGGGAATTACAAAACATTACATATAAGGATAGGTCATTAGACATTAACAGTTTGAATTTTGAATTCCTGTTTAGTTTTGTTGATTCATGTTGATGGTGACTTGGGGATTGCCTAAGGGTGGGAGTTTTGGGAAAGTGAAGGACATTCGTAAACACATAGTTTTGGAGTTAGAGGAGATATGTAGGTACTTGTAGAAAACTACAAATTATGTTGTTGAATATTACAAATTGGGATTTGTTGTTTGAGGACATTTCAATATAACATGGAATTTTGCTGTAATTTTGTTGAACTTTTAAGTAAACTAGGAAGTACAAACTTCTTCACTGGTCTCCATATTCAATGTGTTGTGTGAATCATCTATGGTATTAAAGATATCATGAAATAAACTATAATTCTATTTATAGTTGTTTCTACATTGTATTCTAAAGTACAAATTCTAGTTATAAAAAATAACCAAAAATCTAATGTATTAACGAACAGCTAATATGTGTGTTCAAAATTTGTTCAAAATTGTGAATGTGTGAATATATGTAGTGCAAATATGTTGTTTCAATAAATATGAAATAATTCAGCAGGAATAAAATCCACATCTACCATGCATCAAGATTGCCAAGGTTTTTTTTCCCTAAATTGTTCTTTGCATTGTTACTTGTGCATCAAAAGTGCCAAAGTTTTATCTCCTAAGTTATGTAGATAGATCGTTTGTCTTCTTTGCATTTTAAATTTTGCATGCAATTATCAACTCTCTTTTTTGGTTGAATATTGTTTTCAAGTTTGATAATATTGTATTGGAAGTAACAACTTGTAGTTGCTTATACTCTATGTTCAACATGATGAGGAGTGATAATCCACCATGTTCAAGTAATTCATTATTTGGTGACACATACACTAACATGTATAATGTGTTAGACTCTGGGTCTTCTTCATCATTCAGTTCATCTTTGTCAATAGGAGAGGGAGAAAAAAAGTATTTGCAACCAACTATTGGCACCACAATTACAACCCATACCAAGGACAAGGGTAAACAACACCTAGAGTTGAGCCCATATGTAAAACATGTATGTTTTATTTGAAATGCAAAGGCCACATGTACCTTCTATTAGTTTTCATTTTTTTTTATACATGTTGTTTAGCTTTTGTAAGGTAAAAATGTAATCTCAAAAATATTGTGGTTAATTATTGAAGCCTAAAAGATTATTTGTTGGCAATCCATGGGGCAAGAATGTAGAACCAATAAATATGTATATGAGTTTGTTAAGATTTGTTTGTTGTGTTATTTTCATTCATGTATTTTTTCCTTGTTATTTTTTATACTTGATTTTTTATCTTTGATGTTTGCATGAAGTTTTAGTTTATTTTTGGTTGTTTCTAGCCCTTCAAAAAATTCTCGTGTTGTTTGGCCTTTTTAAACCTAAAAAGAGGAGAAGGCATGAATCTTCAAAAGGAAGGGCCAAGAGCCATCGTGACAAGGGTGGTTATCAAGTACCACCTGGGTTCATAATTGTCCCACGTAATCAATTTACATAGTCCCCAAGCTACAAAGAAAGGGGTAGGAAACACAAGGAGAACAATGAAGTCTGAAGGGCATAAACAAAGGCCCAAAAAACTTGGGAGGAAAAAAAAATTGAGAAAAAAATGGGTTTAAAACCTTATGTTGTTACAACATACCAAGGTGGTGTTGTAATATGTGCATCTAAAGGTGAAAATGCATGGGATGACATGATTTGCACACTAAGCAATAGGTACTTGGACTATTCAATTATAGACATAAATGTGCAATGACATCTGGATGTTGAAAGGATACAAGAGGAGTTAAACAAGGAGTTTGAGTGGGATGGCCCCAGGGCTCACACTCCATGCCCTGAAAAGAACATTGGCTCCTTCTTGAAGCAAAAACGTGCAAGGTTGAAATGATTATGGCTAAAGAATCCTGAGTGTGATCCTCCTACATGTTGTGACTCATGGTCATGGGAAAAGTTGAAAGAATACTAAGCTAATACCAAAAATAATGAGAAGGAATCAATGAGTTTATGACATTTTGTTATAATAAAGTTTGAAATGTTTGAGCTTCATCATAAGTTGAATGTTGATGTTTTGTGCAATGTGGATCTATTAACTTGTTTGATTTTAAGATGGCAATGTGCAAAGCAAATGGCAAGGGTGTGGAACATAGTTCACCGACCTAGCAAGCATGGGAGATCAGGAAGGCTAGAACATATGCAAAATTAATAGGTATGTGCTAGCTTGGTTTGATGTTGTCAAATTGGAATGCAACATGGGCTTACCATGTGCTTTTGTTGACTTTGTGTATGGTGGTAGAAGCAAACAAAACTATGGTTTCCTTCACTAACAAATGGCCAATGAGTTATCTACACAAAAATATGTGAATTTCATTACTACCCCCTAAGGCCAGAGGGAAGGGGGAAGAAGATGTTCATATTGCAAATGTGGATAAAAGTGATGAGCAAAAGAGAAGGTATGTGAAAATCCAAGTTGTTAAATCGTGTTTGAAGTTATAGCCAATAAAATATATTAGGAAAAATAAACATTTGTGGGTCTATGGGGAATCAATATGCCAATTTATCAAAGGAGACAAAGTGGATTTGGTGGACCCAAAGGATGAGAAATTTTTTGTAGCCAACGGGCAAGTGGAGGAGTTGTAGGTGAAAAGTTTCACTTCAAAAAAATAGAAGGTGTATGCAAGGTGGTAGTGTGGTGTGTTGTGGATGGCAATATGGGATTATTTGCCCCCACTGAAAATGATTGTCCTTCATAGAGGATTTTGAAAGATGTGGAAGGGACATGCATGTTGTGGGAGGAAGACAATCTACTTCTATCTTAAAAAATAGGTTGTTTATTGTTTTGGGGCCTAGAATAAAATATAATCCACATATTATCTATAATACTTATTCTAGTGGTGGAATAGATATGCCATTTTCTATGGGGACATTTTGTGACTAACACTAATTGACCATTATGTGTACTTATGTAATTTTCTTTGCAAAAGTGCGATTGCAAGATTTTTTGATAATCAAAGTTAGATTGAGGTGCAAAACTATGGCATTTAAGTTGTTACAGTGTGTTATTTAATGTGCTTATGGGGTTAAAAATGCCTTTGTCAAGGAATATGTTAAGTATGAAGTATTAATCCAAAGGTATATACTAGGATTTGATAGCATGCAATTTATGACTATCCTTTGATAAAATGTGTATAAATTTGAAGCAAGGTTTTGTTGTATTCCATTGGTGTTTTCTTTAGGTTAATTTGAATGGTGGGTGTTGGCTTTGTATAGGCTTTTTTTTTGTCCTCTACTGCATTGAAAAATTCATCATGGAAGTTATTCCAAAATATTTTATGGAAGGTCAACCCTCCATAATAACTTTGATTACACAACAACTTTTGCTCAATGCATGTCCAACAACTAGCACACAACAAGTGCCAACCATGTGAATCATGGAATATTGGTATGTTTTCCATATTTTTGTCAAAAGTAATAACTTTGTTTTAGTTGTGTATATTTGATTTGTATGATTGATAGAACTGGATGTTTGTTTTTTGGTGCATATTTGTTATGATAGTTCAAGGAGGTGGATAATCGATTCCTAGACAAAAGTAAGCCATTAATTATTGAACCTTAGTTGGTATTTGGTGCTCTTTTATTTAAGTTGATCATGCACATGGCGAATGCCAACCATGTGAATAATGGAATATTTGTATTTTTCCATATTTTTGTTAGAAATAGTCACTTTGTTTTAGTTGTGTCAACTCCTAGTCAACAATAAGCCATTAGTTGTTGAACCTTAGTTGGTATTTAATGTTTTTTTTTATCATTCCTTTTTATACCAGTAAACCACTATAGAAACACGTCAACATGTTTGGGTACCTAGTTGTATGGGTGGTAATAAATGTCAAAAATACACATGTGATGACTTCTCTCTCTTACATCTGACACAAGGTACAAATTTGTTTGCTCTTGTTGCATCTTGTGACATAACTATATATTTGAGAACATGTGTTTTTTGAATCTTGTTATTGAGTCTCATGATCATTGGGTATAAAGTTAAATAAATCCAACAAATTGGTACATGTTTAATGTTTGCTAGAAATACCTATGTCGCAATATAAAGCATGTGCTAATGATTTATTGTCACTTGTTTGATAATTTTGCTTACACTTCATCACAAGTTCATTGTTAAGGTTAATTAATTACAATTTCATAATATGAATTACATATGAGTTGTTAGTGAATTGATACATATTCTAGTGCTAGTAAACTACTATTGAGCTTCATTGCATGAAATGACCACTTGAATTGTGAATCAGTTGTGGAACATTACCTAGTTATGGGCATGTAATTATCAAGGATAAAAATAGGAATTTACATGTGAATTGCCAACTAGTTGCCAATATCACATGAGAGTTGATCATAAGCTACCATGTAGTTATAATACATTGTTCATACCAACTACCATGCACTTTGCTTCACCCATATAACCAAACACATAGTTGCAAGCCAAAACATCCATAAATAGGGACCTAATTACAGGGTAGTATTATAATTAAACAACCAAGTTGCTATTTAATTACTATATAGTTGCAAACCACATCATAAGGCAGTTCTTCCACAACTATATTAGACCAACAAATGAAACCCCTAGTTGCATAATAGTACCCCCCATTGGACAATTGTGCCACAAAAGTATTAGAAATACACATTAGTTGTTTACCATAGTTTTAAACTAGTTGCAAAATGTTGTTACACATGAGTTGTAATGATGCAAATGTGCGTAATTTAATACTAGCATGCAACTACAATAAACCTTGTAACCAAATACCCAGTTGCAATTTGGGATTCATTCATGTGAATATAATTACTCGTAGTTGCATTCCCCACATTAAACAATTAATGTTTACCACCTAACCAAACATTTTGGTTACAAAATGATACCTAGTGATGTCAATGGAGTGACATCCAAGTACCATGATTGGAACATGATAGTTGTTTTCAAGTTGAAATACCAAGGAAAACATTGATTAGTTTCATATGAGTTGCATAGTGGTTATACAATATAATACTCAGCAACTCAAGGTTATCTACACTTGACCCAACACCCAAACATTAAGTTGCAAACTAATCCTACATAATAAAAACATAGTTGTAATTTTTGAAAACATTGGTTGGTGTTCAATTGTTTATAAGTTACCATTAGTTGCCTCTTAGTGGGAATTGGTAATTTAAACAACTACTGGACAACTATATGGGACCCAATAATTTAACATCTAGTTGTAATTTGTTGTTCATTTGGAAATACATATCTAGACAAATGTTCAATATGAGTAGAATAATTATAATATGCCTACTAATTAGTTGTCGCATAGTAGTTAAATAGTTGCCCCTTACAATCTTTCAACCATGTGGCAACTATGATGAACCTAATGGTTATGTTTTAGTAGCAAAAATATTATTTTATTTTAATAATGTAATGATTAAATAATATTAAAATAACAACAATGTAGTTGTTTTTGATAAATTGCATACTTATATGTTTGTCTAGCTTTTTGACAATCTAGTTATCAAGTTGGTTACTATTATATGGGCCAATTATGGGACAACTATGAAACAACAACAAAAGGGTGAAAACACATTACGGGGGGGCCACTTTGGGCACTTTCACGACATGTATATATTTTTTTTTGTGAAAGGTATTGCATATAATTTTGGGTTTCACTTTTGGTGTTTGAGCTTGATATTTTGATTTTCACAAAGTTGATGATATAGCCTCTTTGAACTAAAACAAGCTTATGAGGGTAAGCTTATTTCATCTTAGAATGTCCTTGTACACATAAACAAAGCACCTAAGCACAAGGTGTTGAAGAGGTTAGTAAATACATAATTCTTATTTTATATTATGGTTTAATTTTGGACTAAAAATTTCATGAAACTAATACTAATAAAATCTGTTCATTTATATCTACTCATATATAGGCTCAAAACTTTAATCCAATCATGAAGGTATGAGAAAAACATCAAAACAATACATCTAGGTATGGAATTGAAGCTTTTCCATAAAACAATCTACTTTTATTTCATACTCTCATCAAAACTCCATGTTCTACAATGAATAATACTCCATCTTCCAAAAATGATAAACTTTAAAACAATCCTATGTTCAATTCAAATTATGATGCCTCACTCCCAAACATCTCCTTGCAAACATGAGATTCTAAAGCCAAAAGAGATTTACAATATGTCAAAATAAATACTAATGTAAGACATTAACAAATGGGTAGGAAAATGGTGTGCACAACTAATGGCGTTCAACTATGTGGTTGTGTTTGGGGAATAGAGATGTGTTTTTATTGTTTATGTTGTTGTGGAGATGTTATCGCATTTCCAAGACAATGTAGATAGATTGGTCCACCTTATCTTGCAACCACCCAGAATATTTTTTAGTTTGCTATGAAATAATTATGGCATATTTTGAATGTGTTGCTTAGCTACTAGGGGTCTTTAGTCAAATTGACCAACATTTTGTCAAAATGGACATGTTAGTCAAATTAAACAACTTGAAAAATGATTAATTCTTATAATGTTTACAATGTGCAGACTTGGAAAACTTGGCCATATGCACAATTGAAAACTTAGTAAAGTGCACTTGTAAACTTGAAAATTTAGCAATGTGGACTTAGGTAACTAGGTGGGTAGGAGGTATGTGGGTAGGTACACTAACTAAAGGGTTGACGCATGGTTGGGTGGACCAATTTGCCACACAACTAGAAATTTTTTTTACTAAAAAAAATGGCCAAATTTGGGAAATTACAACTAGTTTACACTAGTTTACATTGATTTCCTCCATATTTTTTCCATGTCATTAATGGCACATATAGAAATTTTATTTTTTTAAGCATCTAAGCAAAAAATTATAAAATGTTTCTTCTTCCAATATGATATGGACTTATGAAAAAATGCTTTAGATTAGCACGTTCAAAAGTCCATAAGTATAGTTTTGAAATTAAATTCATTATTTATTTTGTTCTTATGCTTATTTGATATGATATTTTACTAAATCCAAGTCCCTAACACACACACCCCACTAATCAATGGATCATAACATAGTCCACATAGAAATGGAAATCAGAAGTGCAATCCAAGAATTTTGAATTCAAAAGTTCATGGCTTTTATAAATTTTATAAATTTATAAAATGATTTTATGCATGTTGTAGATATTCAAGTTAAGATATTTAAACCAAGTCCATTTCAATTTTAAAACCTATAAAGCAAAACGGGCATTGTAATGGCAACCATAAGGCATAATTGGTTAGGGTGACACCCAAATTAGTCCACCCAATTATGCATCAACCTTAAGTAGGTGGGTAAGTAGTCTAGCTAGGCAAGTAGGTAGGTGGATAAGTAGCCTTCTAGGTAGGTTGGCAAAATAGGCATGCAAATATACCATTTGGTAACCTTTGAGAAAAAAATAAATTTCTATTTTGAATAAGCTTTTAAATTGGACATGATTTAGTCCCCCAAATTGCCTAATGAATGGTTGTTTTTGAATCATTTTGGCATTTTTTTCCTTAACCTCTCAAACCTTTCTTTGTTTATTTATTTATATTTTTTTGGGCAATGTGAGCCCACTATGTCATAACTTGCATTGAAACATTTTTAATGATTCAAAGATCATTTGATTTGGACTTGTTTTGACCAATGTTTACAATTGGGTTGAAGTTTTTTTAGAAGAATTGTTAGCATGGGGTGCCATTTAAAATATAAAAAAACAACCCAACAATTCCAAGTTTAAAGAAATATTCTCCAAATGAAAACCCATTAGTTATGAGGTTGAGTCCATTTTTTAAAATTATTGGTTTTCGATTTGATGGTTCATCTTGTGGGCTTTTTACAATAGCATATGCAATTGATATATTATTTGGACTCGACCCAAAACAATCTATCTACATTGTCCTAGAAATGCAATTGCATCTCCACAACAACATAAACAATATAAACACATCTCCCTTCTCCAAACACATAAGCACATAGTTGAATGTCACTAGTATTGTGCAACAATGCGGAGTTTAAATAAATAAATATTTCGCAAAAAATTGTTGATTATTAGATGTCAGTATATGTGTTGCAACCCCACTTTGGCCAAGTGTGGGGGTGAAACCCAACACTCCCAAAGTTGGGGACTTGGAGTCCTTCGGGACTCCCGAATGTTTAGGGTTCGATAGCAAGGCCCAAAACACCTCGCATTGAGGTGTTCTTGGTGTCGTTGGAAAGGTCTTGAAGCGTAGATATCGAAAATGGCCTCGCATTGGCCATTTGGACATCTGTCGCCCAAGTTATGGACAAAAAAAGGGGCGGGAGTCAAACTGACAATTTGACTCCCAACCACTAAAAGTCGAGAGTCGACCTCTTCCCGACCACTAAAAGTCGAGAGTCGACCTCTTCCCGACCACTAAAAGTCGGGAGTTGGTGGTTATTCTATTAATGGCTATTGGTGGCGATTTTATTAATGGTTATTGGTTGTTATTTTATTAACGACTATTGGTAGCTATTATATTAATGGTTATTGGTGATTATTATATTATGGTTATTGGTGGTCATTCTATTAATGGCTATTGGTGGCCATTCTATTAATGGCTATTGGTGGCCATTCTATTAATGGCTATTGGTGGTTATTATATTAATGGCTATTGGTGGTTATTATATTAATGGTTATTGGTGGTTATTATATTAATGACTATTGGTTATTATTTTATTAATGGTTATTGGTGGCTATTCTATTAATGGTTATTGGTGGTTATTCTATTAATGGTTATTGGTGGTTATTCTATTAATGGTTATTGGTGGTTATTCTATTAATGACTATTGGTTATTATTTTATTAATGGTTATTGGTG
>Ga0116230_10000396_pt1 | contig 38031 bp, 36 predicted proteins | sample S1TSphfallax_3_FD_88678 | JGI IMG/M metagenome (GOLD analysis project Ga0116230, IMG submission 88678) | Host-associated microbial communities from peat moss isolated from Minnesota, USA - S1T2_Fd - Sphagnum fallax MG | ecosystem: Host-associated > Plants > Peat moss > Unclassified | place... | reverse complement strand
TTGCAATCGCCTGGGGGGAATTGATTGGCATTTGGCGCGGTTCACGGCTGAATAGATCCGTCGTAACACGCTGGGCCGTAAACACCCCCGGCAACAAACAAGGAATTCCATGGGAGTAACAGACAAGCTGGCGGCATTCATCTGCGAGACGCGCTACGAAAGTATTCCTGCGGATGTACTTCATCAGGGCAAGCGCCTGATTCTCGATACCATCGGTAACGCCATAGGTGGATTTTCGACGAGCGGTGCAAAACTTGCGCTTAAAGCAATCGGCAAGCTGGGAGGAACTGCAGAGTCAACCGTTCTGGTAACCAGTACAAAAACCTCACCCCAGCTTGCCGCGTTCGCCAACATGAGTCTCGCGAGCGCGCTCGACAGCGACGACTCGATTCTCAACATTGGGCATATTTCTCATTGTTCTTTGTATCCAACATTGGCATTGGCGGAGCGGGACGGTTGCACGGGTCGCGAGTTGCTTGCCGCTTTTGTACTCGCCTATGAAGTCGGGGCACGGATCGGACGGGCAGGCATCGCCGTGGTGCGCAGGCCCGACGGAAAGCTGTTTTTCGGAAATACCGGCGTAGGATCGAATTGGACCATTTTCGCCGCGGCGACAGGCGCGGCGCGTATCTTGAAGTTGTCGCCCGCAAAGACCCTCTCGACACTTGGGCTTGCCGGCTTCACCGCATCCATTCCTACCGGCCGCCGATGGAACAGGCCGCACTGGAACGATCTTAAGTATTTTCCCTATGCTTTCGCTGCGCAAAACGCGGTCACGGCGGCATTATTGGCGGAAGCCGGGTTTACTGGGGATCGCGATATCTTCGATGGCGATGCGCGCGATTCAAAGGCGAATTGGTGGAACATGGCTGGATTCCCCGCCTGTGACCCCGAAAGCGCCTGCGCGAACCTCGGCACCGAATGGGTCATTCGCAAGGCCGGCTTCAAGCCATATCCAAGCTGCCGTTTTACCCATGGAGCCTTGGATGGGTTTCGCAAGATCGTTGCGGAGCAGGGGCTAGGTGCCGAAGAGATCCAGAAGGTGGACATCTACACTGCGCGTACAGTGCTTGCTTTCCATCTCCAGCATCCCGAAGTCAGCTGTGAAGCCGACTGCGAGTTCAGCATGCCGCATGTCATTGCGATGTCCGCGCTGCGTGTGCCCGTGGGCCCGCAATGGTTGGCCTCACGCTATTGGCAAGATCCTTCCGTGGTGTCGCTACGCGGGAAGGTGGAGTGCCACGTCTCGGATTCGGCCAATTCCGCGGTCACCGATCAGGTGGTGGCGAATGAGTTCGTGACATTCCCATATCGTGTTGTTGTGAGGGCGCGTGGCAGTTCCTACGAGGCTTCCGGGGACTTCGCGCTCGGCGATCACGATACGGAACAGACTCGATATCGCGATGAAGATGTGATCGCGAAGTTTCGTGCCTACACCGAGCAGGGTATCGCGGCGGGCAGCGTGCAGCGCTGTATCGATGCGGTCATGACTCTCGAAAGTCATGACGATTTGCGTGCACTCACGGATTGTTTCAGCTAGCTGGTCGACTGCTGTCGCCCGCGGCGGACGATATCCGAGGATCGGCGCGCGACGTCCGATGTCGCTGTGCGTTCGGCTTCAGCGCGCGCCGTCTTTTCCTCCAACGCCAATCCTTCGGCAAACGACAGGCCGTGGCCATCGTTGATCAGCTTCTTGTAGGTGCGTAGCATGTCGGCGTCAATTTCCAACATCTCGCGCATCAGCGCCTGCGCACTCGGCAACAGTTCCTCGGGCGACACGACTCGATTGACCAGGCCCCAGCTTTCAGCCTTTTCGGCAGATACAAAGTTGCCCGTGAAATGCAATTCCCGCGCGCGATAGGCGCCAATGGTCCGCGACAGAATTTGGCTCAAGCCCCCGCCGGGCACGATACCAACGCGGGCGTGCGTGTCGGCAAAGCGTGCATTGGTGGAGGCAATGATGACATCGCAAGCGAGTGCCATTTCAAATCCTCCCGTGACCGCCGCGCCATTCACCGCTGCGATCACAGGCCCGGTGAAACGAGCGAGGTAGGTGACAGGATTCGGGGCTCCTTCTGCCCACAGACCACCGGGGGCAGCCAAGGGTCCTAGCGGATCCTGTAGCTCCTTGAGATCCATTCCCGCGCAGAACGCCTTGCCGGCACCCGTTAGAATGATGCCGCGAACCGCGGGATCCGCCTCGAGGCGGTCGATGGCTTCCAAGAGTGCATAGACCAATGGGCGCGACAGGGCATTGAGCGCAGTCGGCCGATTCATCGTCACGATGGCATAGCCATCTTGGCTATCGATCAATAGCACTTCTTGCATGACGAAATTCCCTCACGTGAAATCTTAGTTTTGCCGGGCCGCAGCTCACTCTGGCTGTCCATCGTAGCCGCTCAACAGAAGGCCGCCATCGCACATCAGGGTCGTTCCCGTGATGTAACTCGCGGCAGGACTGAGCAGAAAGATCGCGGCGTTGGCGATTTCGTCGAGTCTTCCGTAACGACGCGCGGGAATTCGGGCGACGAGGCGTTGCGCCTGTTGATCGGAGATCAGCCGACTAACGCCCTCTGTACCCCCCACGGGGCCAGGACACAGGCTATTGACTCGAACGCCTTCCGGCCCCCATTCCAACGCCAGCGTACGTACCAAAGATTCGATACCCGCCTTGGCTGCAGATGCATGTGCCTGGCCCCAAATTGGCCGGATTGCCTGGCCCGATGAAATAGCAAGAAGACTCGCGCCAGGACGCCGCAGATGAGGAAAAGCCGCTCGAAACGTATGAAACGTTCCGCTGAGGTCGATGTCAACGACTGCCTTGAAGCCGTTTGCGGACAACTGCTGGGCCGGTGCGATGAAGTTGCCGGCAGCTCCGGCGATCACGAGGTCGAGCTGGCCCAGACGCCCGACGGCGGCCTGAAACGCCGAGTCCAGCGCTTGAAAATCTCTCACATCGGCGGCAAGCCCAAGCGCTTCCGCCCCCGAAGCGGTCAATTCGGCGGCAGCCCGTGCTGCCTTGGCTGGATCGCGTCCCAGTACTGCGACGCGTGCACCGCACGCGGCCAAAGCCCGGGCAATGCCGAGGTTGATACCGCTGGTGCCGCCGACGACGAAGGCGTTTTTTTCCGCAAAAAACTTCGTCCCGAACACTTTCGTGTCAAAGTGGGGGTGAGAATCGTGCGAAATCATGCAAGTCCCCGGAACATACGCCGAACTGAGCCTATCGGCCGATCCAGTTCGGTGTACGTTTCTCTATGAACGCCGCCGGTCCTTCACGTGCATCCTCGCTCGCGAAAACAAGCCGAAACGCGCGATCAGACAACACACGCAACTCTTCCACGGAACGATCCTGGGCGATCCGCGCAATTCTCAAGCTCTCGCGTACAGCGATGGGCGCATTCGCCGCCACAGCAAGTGCCAGTTCAATCGACCTTTGCCGTAACTCATTCGGCTCGGTGACGACATTCACCAGCCCGAGAGCGGCGGCCCTCGAGGCATCCATGGATCGGCCGGTAGCGATGAGTTCCAGCGCAATGTTGCGCGGGATGCAACGCGCCATTCGGAACACGCCGCCCGCCCCGGCAAACAAGCCTCGTTTTACCTCCGGCAGCCCGAAAGCCGCGTCCCGGGATGCTACGATCATGTCGCAAGCCAGCGCAATTTCACAGCCGCCGCCCAGAGCGAAGCCGTTGACAGCCGCAATCCAGGGTTTCTCGCGCACCGCATCGACGAATCCCGCAAAGCCACCGTCCGGTGTGACGGTCAATGGACCGCGGCCCGCTGCTATCTCCTTGAGATCGGCACCCGCGCAAAAAGCCCGCGTCCCAGAAGAGGCAAGAATGGCGACACGAATCGCATTGTCCTGCTCGACCCGCTTCACGATGGCATCCAACCCGTTCGCGATTGCGGGATTGATGGCATTGAGGGCTTCGGGGCGATTCAAGACGACGAGGGCTATGTGCGACTCGACAATCTCGAATGAAAGGTCCCGGTCAGGTTCGTCACTGCTCATGGATGCCCCCATCGTTGCACTCGTTCGCCGCAGCTTGATTGCCGCAAAACCATTTGGTCGAATAGTCACCCGTGGCGCGGACGATTGCAAATTTAATCATATATATGATCAAACTGAGTATAGTTTCGTTTAAGGTGCCTACAGGCTATTTGAGCGCCGCAATCGGAGTATCCGGACGCGGGACACGCGAGGGTAAAAGAAGGACTTTAGTGCAGGTATCGAATCTCTGGAGGCATCCAGGCTGGAGTAGGGGATGGACGGCAACCGCGGCAAAGAACATCTAGATGATTTAATATTCCTGCCTGCGGCAAGGGACAGGTTTGGCTTCGCCGTTCAATCGGACGCGCGCTGAGGAGGGGTCCTCGATGATTGGGACCGATAGGTATATAACGTTAAAGCGCTATGTGCTGGGCGGTTGCCTGGACTCTGGCTGCTTCGATGTCCGTGAACGGCAGATACCGCGCCCGAAGGATGGACAGGTGCTGCTCAAAGCTCTGGCGCTGTCCGCAGACCCGTACATGCGTTCCCGCATGACGGGACAGGACAACTTCTTCCTGCCGCAATATCAGCTGGGTGCACCCATCGAGTCACTTGGAGTTGCGCGGGTCGTCGAATCACGCGATCCCAACTACAAAGAAGGGGATTTGGTGCAGGGGCTCGTCGAATGGGCGGACTACTCTGTTTGGAATGGCCGCGGAAAGCTCGATGGGGGCGGCGTTCTTTTGCCCCTGCCATCGGGTATTACTAAAATCTCGCACGCTCTAGGCGTGTATGGACTCAATGGCTTGACTGCGCTGTTTGGTATTCTCCACGTAGCGCGGCCTAAGCCCGGGGAGACATTGGTGCTCTCAGGCGCTGCAGGTGGAGTCGGAACCATAGCCGGCCAAATTGCGAGGATCATGGGTGCACGGGTTGTGGGTCTCGCCGGCTCGGCGACAAAGTGCGCGCTCCTCGTGAATCAACTCGGCTTCGCTCAGGCACTCGATTATCGCTCGCCTACCTTTCAGAACGACTTGGAGACATCGGTGCCGAATGGTGCCGACATTTACTTTGACAATGTGGGTGGGCAACTGAGCCAGATCGTGATGTGGCAAATGCGGCGCCAGGCTCGAATCATCGAATGTGGCCAGATTTCCACTTACGAAGATCCGAGCGGCGGTTGGCAGGTCGATATTCGTCCCATTCACGCCAAGGGATTGCGTTGGGAGAGCTTTACGACAGCCCATTTCCAGGAATTGATTCCAGGTGCAATCGCGCAGCTTAAAGTCTGGGTGGCGGCGGGCAAACTTTCGGTCTTGGAAACCGAGTATCACGGGCTGGAATCCGCTCCGCGGGCCATCATTGGAATCATGAGCGGCGGAAATATTGGAAAGACGGTGGTCAATCTGACAGCGGACGCCGCCTGAAGTTGGCAGCCGGAGTATGCAAGTGAAACAAGAAAACGGGTCACTCGACACGAGCACAGAGAATCATATGCGCGAGTTGTTCGAGCCTATTCAGTTGTCCCCATCGCTCACGCTGCGGAACCGCATAGCCATGTTGGCAATGACGCGCACCCGAGCGGAGGTGGATGGAACACCCAGCGACCTCATGGTCGAATATTATAGACAGAGAGCGAGCGCCGGACTGATCATTACCGAGTCGACGTTGGTGAGTGAAGTGGGGCGTGGTTTTCTTTACGCGCCGGGAATGTATACCACCGAGCATGCGCTCGGATGGCGGCGCGTCGTCGATGCGGTGCACGGCGAGGGCGGCAAGATCATTCTCCAACTGAATCATGTCGGGCGCGCCAACAACCTTCAGCACCGCCCTCGGGTGCTGTCGCCGGTGGGTCCCTCTGCCGTTCGGATACCGCGCAACAGCAGAAAGATCACGATAAACATCGGGCGTATGACGCCGTATGACAAGCCGCGGGCCCTGGAAACGGAAGAGGTGCCGCTCATCGTCGATGAGTTCCGACGCGCTGCCCGATTGGCGGTCTTCGCGGGCTTCGATGGCGTCCAGGTGCACGCCGATTCGGGCTATCTCATTCATCAATTCCTATCGACCAACGCCAACACTAGGACCGACCGCTACGGTGGGTCTCCAGAAAATCGCGCAAGGTTCGCTCTCGAAGTCCTGGACGCCGTGTCTTCTGTAAACGGGTCAGAGTACGTTTCCATAAAGCTCACGCCTGGATTTCAGGTCCACGAAATCGAGGAGGACGACATTATCGAGAAATATCGGTACATCGTCGAAGAGCTCAACCGTCGAATGCCGCTCATGTTTCTGCATCTTTATTTCGATGCACTCGAGACCTCCGAAGTCTATCGCGATTTACGCTCCCGGTTTCGGGGTAAGATTCTTGCCGAAGGCAGCCTCAAGCCCGAGCGCTACGCACAGATGATGCGGGAAGGTCTGCTCGACTTCACGGGCGTCGCACGGCCCTTTATCGCAAATCCCGATTACATTTATCGATTGGCCAATGGCCTGGAACTGTCGCGCGCCGACGCCGAAACTATTTACGGACTGGGTGCAGGAGGGTACACCGATTATCCGAACTGGAATCCTGCGGACCCCGCGAGTTCTGTCGTCGGATTGGATCGGCCCGTGCCGATCAATGCGCTATTGAAGGCAGAGGCTTGACAGTCCTATACCCGGCTCAGGCGTCCGCCCGCGCTGCGATGCCGCTCTCGATCAGGCGAGTAATCCTCGCAGCCGCTGTGTAATTAGCACTTCCGCTTGCGCCATGATGCGGTCGATGAGTTCTTTGCAGGTCGGTATGTCGCGGATCAGGCCGGCAACCATACCGCATGACCAAGCGCCCGCGTCCATTTCCCCGTTCTGCATGATCCGAGGATAGACGCCGGCGACTTCTTCGGCGATGTCGGCAAATTGCAGCTTGGCTCCCAGTTCGCGTTCTTTGGCGAGCAGTCGATCGACGGCGGCGTTGGCGAGTACGCGCTCGGTATTGCGCAAGGGCCGCATGATGAGACGCGTGTCGAGTTCAGATGTCGCCACCAGTGCATCTTTGACGTGCTGGTGCACCGGCGCCTCCTGTGTGGCAATGAATCGCGTGCCCATGTTTATACCGTCGGCGCCCAGTGCCAGCGCCGCAACCAGCGATCGTCCATCCGCCATTCCGCCGGAGGCGACGAACGGTATCTTCAATTCCTCCGCGGCGCGCGGCAACAGGATCATGTTGGGTATGTCATCCTCGCCGGGATGACCGCCGCACTCAAAACCATCGACGCTCACCGCGTCGCACCCGATCGACTCCGCCTTCAAGGCGTGGCGCACAGCGGTGCATTTGTGGATCACCTTGATGCCGGCCTGCTTAAGGGTGGGCATATACTCTTGCGGATTGTTGCCGGCTGTCTCGACCACTTTGACGCCGTTCTTCACGATCACTTCTATGAGGCCAGGGTAGTCGGGCGGTGACAGCGCGGGTAGAAAGGTCAAATTCACGCCAAATGGCTTATCCGTCATTTCCTTGCAGCGGGCGATTTCTGTCTCGAGTCTCTCCGGCGTGCGCTGCGTGAGCCCTGTGATGATGCCCAGACCTCCGGCATTGGACACCGCCGCGGCCATTTCCGCAAAGCCGACGAAGTGCATGCCGCCTTGGATGATGGGGTGCCGGATGCCGAACAGCTGCGTGATCCGAGTCTTCAAGATCATCCCCCGTTCAGATCTGACGCTCCGGGATATCCACGATCAAACCTTCGAATTCGCGACTAACCTTGAGACAGCATGATAGCCGGCTGCGGGCTGTGGGATCGATTGCCATCTCGAGCATTGCCTGCTCCTCTGCCGTTGGCGGTACCAGCAATTGAGCGAACTCGGGGCGCACATAGACGTGGCACGTGGCACATGATAAAGATCCCCCGCAATCCGCGATGATGCCCGGAACGCCGTGATCGACAGCCGCCTGCATGAGGCTATGCTCGTTTTGCGCATCGACTTCATGCGAAGTACCCGAGAATTCGACGAAAGTGATTTTGGTCATGGAGCGCCGGACACCAGCAATGTCTGGCCTGTGATGTACGAAGCGGCCCCGCTTGAGAGAAACAGAATAGGCCAGGCCACCTCATCGAGCTCCCCCGCGCGTCCCATCACGCCCGAGCCTTCCCGGTCGGGATCGATATGCAAAGACTCCATCGCCCTCATGAAGCCTTCCGACTTTGTCGTCCCCGGTGCAACCGCATTGACCCTGATGTCAAATGGAGCCAGATCCACCGCAAGTACCGACGTCAGATTATTAACGCCTGCCTTCGCGATTCCATAGGGCGCCGAGTGCGGAATGGGGCGAAGACTTGCGGCGGACGAGACGTTGACGATAGCCCCCCCGCGTTCGCGCATGACTCGAGACGCTGCCAATGACAACACCCATACGCTCGTCAGATTCAGGGCAATCATGTCATTGAAGTCCTTCACCGACCAAGTGTCGAGATTTTTCACGCGGCTGCCGCCGGCATTGTTGAGAAGGATGTCGAGGCGCCCTCGAAGCGACATGATGGAAGAGATGTAACGCTCACACGCCTGCGGGTCTCTGACATCCGTCACCACCACGTCCGCGCGCGCGCCCAGCGCCCTAATCCGTTCCGCGGTCTCATTGAGATTCCCTTCACGGCGACCCGCCAGGACGACATCAGCGCCATGGCGGGCGTACAACAGGGCGCAGGCCCGGCCGATGCCCGTCCCGCCGCCCGTCACCGCCGCCACCTTGCCGGTCAAATCGAATGGATTCGCCTGCATGCCTTCCGTCCCGATGCCAAATCGTTCTCCCCCCGGTCGCAGTCAAAGTCTGAACGCCAACTCAGTAGACACATACAGATCATCTATATCATACTAGATCCGTTCGCCGGCATGTCAATTACGGCGGCAGGTGACCGGCTCGTCCAAGCCGAAGCCTTCTCGGTACAGTTGCCGGTTGCGGCGATCGTAGATGCCGCCGATATAACAGAAGATCAATCAGTTATGGACGGGAGCGAATATGGTCGAGGGAGTAGATGTGCGACGTGCGTTGGACATCCTGGAAATACAGTCCGTGATAGCGCTTTATTCCCTTGGCTAGGACGGACACCAAAGCGACAACAGAATCCGGGAGGAATGGGATCGTGCGTTCGCCGCTGACGGGACGACCGATTACAGCGCCGCCGGTGCCCCTGTCTGCCACTACCGGGATCTCGCGTTGTGGATGCGAGGTGACGCAGAGAAACCTGGAGTGATGTCCCGCTACCAGGGCTGGCAACACATGCTGAGTATTCCGTACATTCAAATCGCGGGCGACACAGCGCGAGCGCGAACAGATTTCCTCGCGTTGCATAAGGTTCGCAACGCTCACGGGCATGCAGACCAGGGCGAGCGTTTCGACGCCTCTGGAGCTTTTCATGACGACCTGATCAGGACGCCGGAAGGATGGCGCATCAAACACCGACGGCTGCAAGTGTATTTTGGCGTTGCTATCGAGACCAAGGGCCAGATGTCCATTCAATCGACGCGCCAGGAGTAAGGTTATCTTGAAGGGCAAGACACTGTTCGTGACCGGAGGCAATGTTGGGATCGGTCTCGCCACCGCCCTGGCGTTTGCATACGAAGGAGCGAATGTCGCCATCCTTGCGCGCCGTGCAGACAAGAACGACCAAGCGCGCGGGTTGATCGAGAAGACGGGAGCGCGATGCCTCACCTTCGCCGCCGACGCGAACGATGAAGATGCGTTGAAGAACGCCATCGCTCATACCGTGGAAACGCTGGGAGGCGTACATTATGCCTTCAACAATGTCGGTGTAAGCCAGCGGGCGGTGCCACTGACCGGCCTCACCGGAACGGACTACGACGCACAGATGGATGGGAATGTCAGATGCACTTACCTTGCAATGAAACATGAAATCCCGGCCATCATCGCGTCGGGCGGGGGTGCCATCTGCAATAACGCGTCGGCGTCCGGACTCGCGGCAACGGCGTATCAGGCACTGTACAGCGCAGCCAAATTCGCGGTAGTCGGCCTGACAAAGGCGGTGGCACTTGAGTTGGCGACGTCGAATGTGCGGGTCAACGTCGTGTGTCCTGGTGCCACGACGGGAGACATGTTTTTACGCTTTCGTAGTGAGTTCCCGGAGATCGCCGAGAAGGCGCTGCAATTGCACCCGATGGGACGGATAGGAGAGAAGGAGGAGGTGGCGCAAGCAGTGCTGTTTCTGTGTTGGCACGCCACGTTTACGACCGGATTGGCCTTCACAGTCGACGGCGGCCGGGTCAGCTGATCTCAAGGCAACGTTTAGGAGTGATGACTATGACGAGTTGGCACAGTGGTCGGCAAGAGACGGTGACTCGCGTCATCGCGGAGGCAGTCGCAGAGAATCCCGATAAGCTTTTTGTCGACTTTGAGAGGGAGCGGCGAACCTACGCGGAATTCGATCGTGATTCGACAGCCTTCGCGCATGGCCTTCGCCACCTCGGCGTGGCGCGAGCGGAACCCGTGGCAGCGCTTCTCGATAACACCATGGACGTCGCGCTGTACTGGATTGGCACAGTGAAGCTAGGAGCGATCGTCGCCGCACTCAACAACGCCCTGAAGGGTGAATTTCTGCGCCATCAACTCGATATCTGCCAAGCACGAGTACTGATCGCCGAGTCGGATTATGTCGAACGGCTGACGGTGATAATCCACCAGTTACCGCATTTGCGATACGTGGTTTATCGCGGAGAGAAACCGCGCGTCGATCTGCCCAATGTGGAGTTGGTCCCGATCTCGGAACTCTACCGGGCGAGTGGCGACCCTGTGATCGATGAGAATAAGCCCGGCGACATCGCCGCATTGATCTTCACGTCGGGAACGACAGGACCTTCAAAGGGCTGCGCCATCAGCCATAACTACGTCATCAACCAGGCTCGACAAATCATCGAGACCGATGACCGCCGACCGGGCGAGGTAGCTTGGAGCTGCCTGCCATTCTTTCATTTCAACGCAGTGGGCTGTACGTTTCTCTCGGCGGCGATTCTCCGGGGCTCTGCATACTTTGCACTGCGCTTCTCGCTGTCCGGTTTCTGGAAAGACATTGAACGCAGCGGCGCCACCGCGGCCAGCCTCTTGGGCGTGATGATTCCATTGGTCGCCCAGCAAGCTGATACACCTGAGATGCTGCGATGCCGCGGTCAACTGCGTCTGGTGGCTGGCGCACCGTTCCCAGCCGAAATGCAAGCGATCTACCGCGAGCGATTCGGCGTGAAGCGGGCCGGCAGCAACTGTTATGGCACCACAGAAGCTTGCCTGCTCACCATGGTGCCATCCGGAGTGGAGCCCAAGCCCGGCACCTCGGGTGTGCGCTCCCCCGATTTCGACGTGCGCATCGTCGATGAATTCGACAACGAAATGCCCCCCGGCATGCCGGGGGAGGTCGTCGCCCGGCCATTGCGTCCGCACGTCATGTTTGAAGGCTTCTATCGTCAGCCAGAAGCGACCATGAAGATCTTCAAGAACTTGTGGTATCACAGTGGCGACATCGGCAAGTTCGATGAGGACGGGTTCTTTCACTTCGTCGACCGCAAGAAGGATTATCTGCGCCGCGGAGGCGAGAACATATCGATGTTCGAGCTCGAGCGAACCTTCATGCAGCATCCCGACGTCTCAGAGATCGCCGCACATGCGGTGCCTTCGAAATTGATGGAGGACGACGTCAAGATCACGTTGCTGCTCAAGAGCGGGTCAAATCTCACGGAACAACAGCTTTGCGAGTGGTCGCTGGAAAGGGTCCCTTACTACGCCGTGCCGCGGTACATCGAGTTTCGTGCCGAGCTGCCGAAAACCCCGACCGGAAAGATAGAGAAATTCCTGCTGCGTGAACAAGGCTGCACGCCGCAAACCTGGGATCGGGAAGCCGCAGGCTTCAAGATTGTGAAACGTTGAGCGCGCCCGGTTCAGGTCAGCGCAGCTTGGCCGCGGTATCCTGCGGGGAGTCCAGGTCTGCGAGCAATTCATCGGACCGGGAAAAAGTACGGCTGCTGCCGAAGCGCCGTCGCGCCTCGGCGATCCGCGAGGATTGAAAAGCAAAGCACGCGCCTGTCATCCAAACCTGGTCGTTCGCGGTTTCGTGCTGGTCCAAGACAACGCGTTTCCCCCCTGCAACGAGCATGGCGCGTTGCATGACGAAGACAGATTCGATCTCCTCGATTGTCGATGCCCGCTCCTCGATCCACCGCTGAGAACGCTGCATCTCGCATCCAGAATATAACCTGGGTTCGCGTACAATGCCGTCCTCGACAACCCAGAGCGTCTGGAGCTCATCGTCACGTTGAAGCGTGCCGATGCGCCAATCGGCCCCGTCCTTGTCTTCAACCGCAAGCACTGCATCATACTGACGTTGCCTGATACCGAGTGCCGCCGCGGAGACGGCGAGAGCGGCCATGTCGATCATGTGTGTGCATTGATGTGCCAGTCTGATCTGCCGAAGCACTTGGTAAGGCGACGACAGCAGGGGCGTATCATTCAGCTCGGCGAGTTGTGCCGCTGCCGATGGACATGTTGTCCAGGGGGTACGCATAGCGCGCCCAGCGACTGAACATACCCGCCGGCCGTCGTGGGAGATGTCGGCACCGAAACGATGTTCGTCATCTTCCACATCCGCGGACGACGTCGATCCGTCGCCGACGATACGCACTCGCCGGTGAAATCGACCGAAAAATCGATCGTGTGGCTTCATTCAACGCGCGGATCGAGGTCCTGTCCCGTGAAGTTTCCGGTCACCGCGCGTCGATAAGCAAGCGCGGTAAGAGCAGCGCTTTGCGTATCGTAACCGGAAAAATCCGTGATCCCGTGGGCCACCATGGACTCGACAACGAACACAGGACTGACGCAGTTCACGCGTACACCGTCGACCATTTCGAGCGCGACGGCGCGACAGAACGAATCCACTGCCCCATTGGCAACCGCCACCGCAGTGAAGTTCGGGCGCGGCTCTTTGCTCAGATATCCACTCGAGAGCGTAAACGACCCATTGGCGCGGATTGAGTTCGTCCCAAGCCGCACCAGGTTGATCTGCGCGAGCGACTTCATCCTGAAGCCGTCCAAGAAAGCATCATCCGAGAGTGTCTCGAAGGCGCCCACCACGCCGCTGCCCATGGTCGACACCAAAGCGTCAAACGCGCCGACTCTGTCATACATTTCTCGGATCGATGCCGTCGAGCAGGCGTCCATGCGCAAATCGCCCCCGTTTCTCGCGATGCGCACCACATCGTGATCGCGATCCAATAGCTCCCCGACCGCGAGCCCGATCGTTCCGGTGGCGCCAACGAGCAACACTTTTGGGCGGGGCATCCTGAGGGTCATCTCCGTATCAAGCGGGGGAGGAGCTTCTCATACTGCTAAAGCTTCGAAATGATCGTATCGCTGTAGCGATTGAAATAATCGGTCTTTTGCTGGAGCGTTTTTTCCGGTCCGATATCACGTCGTGAAGACAGATCGATGATGGTGGTTACGCCAAGATCGCGCAGCAATTTGATGAAGTCCAGGTCGGCTCCGACAGGGGCGATGAGCTCAAATTCGTCATGTTCGCGGCCCGCCTCCCGCAGCAGGCGGCGCATGCTGGCGATCGTGTCGCCGATCGTTTCGCGCTTGAAGTTGCCTGTGATCCAGCCGTCGCCCTTGTGCGCAGCGCGACGCATAGCAGGCGGCGATCCACCACCCAGGTAGAATGGGATTCGACCGGCGGGCCGCGGGCTCATTTGCAGACGTGGGAAGCTAAAGATTTCGCCATGGTATTCGACCATCTCGCCCGTCCAGAGTAGACGCATGATGTCGATCATCTCGTCGTAGCGCTTACCCCGCGTCTTGAAATCGACACCGACCGCGCGATATTCCTCCTCCATCCAGCCGACGCCAGTTCCAAGAGCGACCCGATTGCCGGACATCACCGACAGCGTCGAGGCGGTACGCGCCATTTCAAAAGGATTTCGCAGCGGGAGGACGAATATGTTGGTAGAGAAGCGGATCCGACGAGTGACCGCCGCCATGGCGGCAATTGCCACCCAAACATCGGGCCACGGTGTGGTTGGATCCCACAGTACCTTTCCGTCCTTCGAATATGGGTACGGGGACTCGATCGTTTCCGGAAACACGACGTGATCGCCGAGCACGATGCCGTCGAACAAGGTCGCCTCGAGCGTTTCTGCGAGCGCGGGGAGTTGCTCCGGTCCCGTGAATCGCAAGAATTGCCAGAATTTCACCGTGGATTTTCAGCCTATATGAAGGATTGCAATCGCGACCGCCCGCTTACTCGGCATCATGGCCGAAGCGATACTTGAAATCGACGCCCCACATACGCGGTTCACCATAAATGGCGGACGCCGTACCCAGGGAATCGTAGGCATCGAACTCAAATATCTTATATGCCGTGTTGGTGAGGTTCGTCACAAACACTCCAAAATCGAGGGGTTTACCACGAACGTTGTTGAGCCCTGCGTGCATGTTCAGCAAGCCATACCCCTTCTGTCCGCGGTTCGGATTCGTGAAAGTAGGGATCACCGGTTCGTCCAGAAACACCGTCGACTGATAGGTATAGGTTGCGGACAGAGTGCCCGTGCCGAGATCGGCCAATGGGTGCTCGAATTCGCCGGTGGCACTAACCTTGTTCCTCGGTACGTTGTAGAAAGGTTGGTGGGTCAGATTACCCAGGGAGGTTTCGTTGCGGGTGTACACCGGATCGGTATAACCCCAGAATCCACTGAGCGTAAACCAGGGCACGGGCTTCAGAGAACCTTCGAGTTCAGCACCCTCAATGTAGCCGAGGCCGGCGTTGGAGACGCCCTCATACGAAGCATTACCCACCGTAATCGTGACGTTCTCCTGCAAGTCCTTGAACCAGCTCCGGTATACATCAAAACTTACCCGACCTGGCATGTCCAGCACATCGAATTGATTCTTCACGCCGATTTCGCCGGTGATGTCGAATTCAGGATAGTAGACTCGCCCCGTGGGGAACGCCGATTCGGCATTGAATCCACCGCTCTTGTAGCCTCGCTTTGCCGACACGTACAGGAGGGTACTCGGTGTGATTTGCTCATCCAACGTCACGTTCCACGTCGTGGCATGAAAATTCGCCGCCGCTCTGGCAATGCAGCCCGCCGGCTGCGGAGGTGTGAAAGTGCACAAAGTGAGTGGCGAGCCTATGAAATCCGAGGCTTCCTGCGAACGTGAGTCTCCCGAGTATCGTGCGCCGGTCGTCAGCTTCAGAGTATCGGTCAGCTCGTAGGAGTCCTGAAGGTAGGCGGATCTGTTGGTTCCGTACTTGAGCGATTCGAGTACGATCGGTGCGCCGAATTGGATGATCTCGTCGGCCGTGAAGCCTGATTCGGGTTTGACATGTTCGTAGTAAACGCCCCCAATGTAGGTGAGCCTGTCACCTAAGGCCTTACCCTGCACCTGCGCCTCTTCCGTGACCTGGATGTTTGACGGGTTGGAAGCACCTCCTGCACCGTTCTGCGGGTAGGCTACTTCGATGATGATGGGATCCGGAACGCCGATGATGTTGCTGGTCGTGCGATAGCTGAAAAGCCGATAGGCGGCGATATTTTTCAGTGTGATGGCATCGTTGAGGTCGTAGGTCGTAATATTGGTGGCGCCCAAATTTCGGATGTTCTGAAAGTAGGGTCCGTCGCCGAGACTCGTCTGACGGATGCCGCGAGCTTGCTGCGCGGCGTATTCAGCCGCGACGTCGGGAAAAGCTTCAGCCACCAGGCCGTTCGGGTTGAATGCCTCAAGGATCGCGCCCGATTCGGTGTTATTCGCCTGCGCGTGATCCACGATCGTATAGTTCTCCAGGCCCGTGATGGGACGTACCACCACACTGACTCGCTCTGCGGTGTAGTCGCGACGGTCGTAGTCCGTGCCCGTGACCACGTCGGTGGTGTATCCATCACGATGGTTCGAATCGATGGCAAAGCGAACCAGGAACACGTCTGAAATCACGGGTACGTCAACCGCCGCCTGGATCCTTCGCAGGTTGTAGTCACCGAGGCTCACGTCGGTATAGCCGCCAAATTCGTTTCCCGGCTTGGTGGGTTGGAGCAGCACCGCGCCACCTGTCGTGCTGCGACCGAACAGAGTTCCCTGCGGTCCCTTGAGGACCTGGATGTTCTGCAGGTCATACAGGAATCCGGGTCCGGTCGCATCGCTCGGAACCTCAGCGAAATAAGTGACGACGGAGGGGTCACCCGCGGGCGTCTGTCCCAGGCCGCGGATCTGATAGATCGCCGAATCTCGCATCACGCTCGTGCTCCCCACCGAGAGCGAAGGCACTTGCGAGTTCAGATCCTCGGGAGCAACGATGTTCTGTTTTTCCAGATCATTCGAAGACAACACGGTGATCGAAATCGGCACCTTCTGGAGATTCTCTGAGCGGCGTTGTGCCGTCACGGTGATCTCTTGCAATGCGGTATCACCGCCGGCGGCGCCCGATTGGACGTCGCTGCCGACGTCAGTATCGGCCCTGGAAGATCCGGTCATCATGAATGCGCCGCAAGCAGCGCCGAGCGCGATGCGACGATACACTGCCCGATATTTGCTTGGATGCTTGCGCATTACATTTCCCCCCACGAATTGAACGGATCGTTCTACAAGCCAGCCTTCGCTCTTGCGGGCGAATGATGAATATAATCATCTAAAGGATCATTCGTTTCAAGCTTTTTGTTGCGCGGCGGCCGGGCGGAAGTGATCGATATCGTCAGCGCGATGCCGTTGTCATCGCGTCAGGCGCACTCGATATCGGCGATTCAACTGGCACAAAGCGATCGTTCGAATCGTCGTGTGGCGTTTCGCGAAGCTTGGCGTAATGGACAGGTCGGGTCGCAGAGCCCGTCCCTAGCGCATCACCATCCCGCCGTTCACATGGAGGGTCTGACCCGTGATATGACCACTCTCCGGCAGACATAGGAATGCCGCTGCGTTTGCAACATCGTCGGCTTCCAGGACGGCACCCTGCGGATTGCTCAAGGTCGAGGACGTCACGGCTGCTCGAAGCTCCTCGCGGGTACTCCATCGACGTCGGCTCATAGGAGTGTCGATAATACCGGGTGAGACGATGTTACATGTGACCCCAGCCGGGCCCCCTTCGAGGGCGGCAACCTGTCCGAGGGTGATGACCGCAGCCTTGGTCGATGCGTACGCTGCCTGCCCTGCACTCACTCGAAATGCGCTATCCGAAGAGATCAGTACGATTCGGCCCCAGCCCATCTTCAGCATTCCACCCATGACTCGCCGAATCATGTTGAAGGTTCCCGTCAGATTGACAGCGAGGATGCGGTTCCACAAATCGTCCGAAAATTCGCAAAGCGGCGCGGCACCCGAAATTCCCGCGCTGTTTACCAGTATTGCTGGCGGGCCGAATCGGCGCTCCAACAGATCGGCAGCGGCCTCCACGGAACTTCGCGTCGCAACGTCGCAGATGTGAACCTCCGTCGATTCGGGGAAATCGGCCGGTCTTGCAACATCAAGAATTGCAACCTGAGCTCCCAGCAAGCGGAGTTTATCTGCGGTGGCGTGCCCGATACCGCTGGCGCCTCCCGTTACCCATGCCACTTTTCCCGTAAGTGGCTTCAACGACAATTCCTCGCGGAACTCATGTCGACGTCCGCTCATTCTTGCGGGTGGCTGTCCCGATGGCCGGCGCAGGATATTTGACGGTCGCTCCTCCATCGAGTGGAATCACGGACCCGGTCACGAACGCGCTTTCATCGGACGCCAAGAAAGCGACCATATTGGCGAGATCGGCCGGGGTACCCGGACGTTCGATCATGCGATTGGCGGCACGCGCTTTGTTCTGCGCAGGGTCTGCGAAGAAACGCTCGGTCTCGGCATGCAGCATGGTACCCAAGCCGATGGAATTGACCCGAACGCCATGTTCTGCATAGTCTGTGGCGATTTGTCGGGTCAAACCGTCCAACGCGGCCTTAGAGGCGACGTATCCTGGCATGGATCGATCGACGCGGTTGGCGCTGATGGAGGATACGTTGACGATCGATCCACCGCCCGCCGCAATGATGTGGGGGAGGCCGTATTTGGCAAACCAGAACGGCCCGTACACGTTCACTTTGAACATTCTGTCGAAGGTTTCAGTGGGCTCCTCGATGACTGGACGCTCTCCGCTGCCACGAAGGGTATCCGTCGCTGCCGCATTGTTGACTATGATATGCAGAGCGCCGAAAGCTCGTACAACCGTGGTCACCGCCTTTTTTACCTCGGACTCGATGCTTACATCGGCCGCATGAAAGAGTGCGCGGCGCCCTAGCTGCCGTATCGACTCGGCAACAGCCTCGCCGGCGGCTTGGCTGCGACCGATTCCGATCACGGCCGCGCCATCATCGGAGAGCCGTCGCATGATGACGGCACCTACTTCCTTGGTGGCGCCGCTGACAATCGCCACGCGCCCGGCCAGCCTTTCAGTCATCGCAGCACTCGTTGACCTTCATGACTTCCAGGAAAGCTCCAGCTTCGAAACACCGAAAACGGCACCACCGTGCATCAAGGGGATGGTGCCTGGCTTTATGTGGAACGGCGGAACACGATCTAACCACTCATTGTAGGCCACCACAAATTCACGGCGCGCGAGATGCGAACCGATGCAGCGATGCGGCCCCGCGGCAAACGCCATGTGCCGCAGATTGGTCCGATTGAGATCGAACGTGTCGGGGCTTTCGAATTCGCGTGGATCGGCATGCGCGATCCCCGGTGATAACGTGACCCAATCACCCTTCTTGATCTGAACGCCGGCGAATTCGGTATCCCGTGTCGCGCAGCGCTGTACTTGAACGATGGAGTTCAGTCGCAGAAGCTCCTCGATGGTGGCGGCAATCTTGCTGCGGTCGGCGCGTAATTCCTGCTGCAGTTGCGGGTTTTGAGCCAAAAAAGCGAAATGAAACCCCAGGGAAGATGTCATGGTATCCAGACCGCCCAAAAACAGGAGATAGCAGATCCCCAGGACCAGTTCGTCGGATGCCGGCTGCCCATCCAAGCGCATACTGACGATCTCACTCATCATATCGCCGGTGGGGTTGGCCCTGCGCCTGGCAATTTCCTCTCTCATGTAGTCCGCGATCGCTCTCACCGATGCACGAATGCGGTCCATGTTGGCTGCATCGGTTGTGCCCTTCACCCAATCGACAAACTGGTACAGCCCATCCTTGTCCAGACCCATCATGTTCAGGAACACGGAGACGGGGAACGGGTATGAAAAATCATTGATGAACTCGCATTCACCCCGTTCGACGACATCGTTGATGAGGCCGACCGCGATACTTCTGACGTCCTGTTCCAGAGACTTCAGACGGTTGGGGGAGAAGAATGGATTGAGAAACGCACGGATCTTGCCGTGTTGCGGCGGATCCATTTCCAGCGGTGACAAGGCCCAGCTTTCGCCGATGATGGCGCTGAAATTGACATAGTGAAGACTCGACCAGAGCTCCGTATTTTGCCAGACCTCGCGAATGTCTGCGGCTTGCGTGAGTACCCATGATCCAGGTTTTTGATAGTGAACGGGCGTGAAGAAGATGCGCGGGCCTTCGCGATGCTTGCGGCGTAGCACGGAGAAGGGATCCGCTGCGTACTGCGCGTCACTGAAGAAATCGAAGGGCATGACCAGGTCCGGAGGCACGTGCGACGGGACCGTGTGAGCGCCAGGTAGTGCTGAGTTCGACATTGCAGGTCTCCTGAGCGGTGAGCCGGACCGCCCTGAATCGAATCGTTTTGTATCGGTTATAAACGTCGGCGTCGAAAGCCTGATCACAAGAGTCTAATGCAACGCCGGCAATCAATCACCGCCCTGTCGCATTGTATCGACCTTTGTAAAGATCATCTAGATGATCGGTTGACAGCGCTTTGGTGGGGGGTTCACACTGGCGGATATGGGCATCCCGAGCGCTCCGCCTGCGGGTCGCGGGTGCAGACTACACGGAAGCAAGCGAACGAGCGATACACCGAATAGGTTGGCATTCATGGAATTCAGCTGGACTGCAGAGCAAGAAAGCTTTCGACGAGACGTGAGCGCGTTCATCAAAGAGACGCTGCCTGAAAACTGGTGGAGTCGTGTGCCCGGCGAGGAGCCCTATTCAGAGGTGACGCTGGAGTTTTGCCGTAAGTTGGGGGCCAAGGGGTGGCTTACCCCGCACTGGCCGGTGGAATACGGTGGTGGCGGCGATACGTCGCCGTGGCGGGCGGCCATCCTCAACGAAGAACTGTGGTCAAACGGCGAACCTCGGGGTTCCCAGTACATGAACACCAACTGGATCGGGCCTGCCATCATCGCGAACGGCACCGAGCAGCAAAAACGCCATTTCTTACCGCCCATCACACGGGGTGAGGCCTTGTGGTGTCAGGGGTTTTCCGAACCGGGCGCCGGCTCAGATCTGGCGGCGATGAAGACGTCAGCGGTGCGCGATGGGGACGATTATGTCATCAACGGCGAAAAGATCTGGACCTCTTATGCCCGTGGTGCCCAATATTGCTTTTTGCTTGCCCGCACCGACCCGACAACCACGGGTGGCAGTGGTATATCGATATTTTTGGTATCGACTAAAACCCCCGGGTTCAGAATTGTTCCCATCAACGGCATCTTGGACATTCACGTCACACATCACATGACGTTCGAGAACGTCCGCGTGCCCGCCGCCAGCCGCCTCGGTCCCGAGAACGCCGGTTGGACGATCATTCGTGACGCACTTGCAGATGAGCGCGTGGGTTCACCACGGCATATCCGTGCCGCCATCATATTGGACAATGTGATCGCCCAGGCCAAGCGGGACGGCCGCCTGTCGCTCGCGACATTGCGACAAGCGGCCCATGCGCGATCCGTGTGCCGCGCGGCACGTATCTTCGTGTACCGTATTCGCCAGCTGCGAGCTGCGGGCGATGCCGGTGCAGAGGCGTATCTTGCCCGTTGCGCGATTGTCAACGCAGAGCGTGCAGTGGCGGAAGTGGCGGCTGACGTCGCGGGCCCGGAAGGATTGATCAGCGGCTCACTCGCCGACGGGGAATACCGTACCACTCTCATCGCGGGACTGGGCGGAGGAAGTTACGAAACGCAGCTCAATCTGGTGGCTCGTTTGTGGCTAAAGTTACCTAAAGCGAGCTGAACATGGATTTTGAATTTACGCGAGAGCAGCAACATATCCTTGCCCAGCTCGAAGAGCTCGTATCCATTGAACACCCATTGCCGGCTACTTCGAAGCGTCCGATAAACAGGGAGTTATTGGAAACGCTGCGTTTGCGGGGACTTTTGGGTCTCTCACGCTCGGGCGGGCGATCGGGCGTCCTAGACTCCTCGCTGGTGATCGAGCATCTGTCGAAGGCAGCGTGTATCGTGCCTGTGGCGACTCAGGCTCTGGTCCTTCCATTGCTCTTCGCTCAAGACGGCGCCGAGATTGCCACCATCAAGGATTCTTCCAGCGATGGCCCGTATCGATTCGCGGGCGAAGCGACGATACTCATCGCTTTCGAGGGTGATGCCGCCCGTGCATATCCGATCGACCCGGCGGAATCGTCAAGCGTCAGATCCAACTACGTGTATCCGTTGGCAATTCCCGGACCGCCGCGGGGACGAGCGCTCGCCAGCGCCCCGGCGGCGGCGGTACGGCGCAGGCAACGGATCGGAATCGCGGCGGAATGCGTCGGCGCGATGGATGCCACACTGGCGAAACTGGTCCACTACCTGTCTAACCGCGAAGCCTTTGGCCGAAAGTTGGGGTCCTTCCAAGCCTTGCAGCACCGGTTGTCGGAGTTGTCCGTGCTATTGGAGAGCGCTCGCTGGCTGTCACGGGAAGCGGCATGGCTGGACGATGATGAATCCTCGGCCCTTGGCGCCGCTTACTGCACGAAGGCAGCGCGGCGTTTCAGTTGGGAGGCGCATCAGTTATGTGGGGCCCGAGGATTTAGCATCGAGTTCGGATTATATGAACATACGCTGCGGCTTCAGATGCTGAGCACCGAGGCGGGCAGCATCCAAGCTCACGCGGATGCGGCCGCCCGGATCGCGTGGAAACCGGACGAGAAGCTCGTGACTGCCGCCGGGGAGTACTCATGAGTGCAATCAACCCGAGTGCGGCTGCGACGACGGTCAAGGCACCTGCGCACGTGCCGCCGGACATGATTCGCGATTACGAAATCTATTATCTGGCGGGCAACGAGAAGGACACTTTCAGTTACCTGCGGACGTTTCACGAAGATCTCGATGTGTTTTATAACCTGCGCGCGGACCCCATCATTTGCCCTCAAGGGGCATGGTTCGTCACTTCCTTCAAGTTCATGAGTGAAGTGTTTCAGGATCCCGCGACTTTCTCCAACCATGAGATCGTGAAGTACTCGCAATTGGTGGGCGAGAATTGGTCGATGATTCCCGTCGAATTGGATGCACCCGATCATTCGAGAATCCGCTTGCTGGTCATGCCCATGTTCTCGCCAACACGCATGAAGCTGCTGACCGCCCGCATCAGCCGACGAGCTCGGGAATTGATCGAGTCCTTCTTGACTCGAGGACGATGCGATTTCGTGGCGGATTTCGCGTCGGTATTTCCCGTCAAGATCTTCCTCGAACTGCTCGATCTGCCTTTTTCTCGTTTTCACGATTTCATCGGCTGGGGTAACGGGATCATCCACAGCTACATTCCGGAGGAACGAACCGAGGCCACCAGGGCGGCTCGTGCTTACCTGCGCGAGGTGATCAGCGAGAGGCGTGCTCATCCCGGGGAGGACATCATCAGCAACATCGTCCAGTCAAAGACCGCCGACGGGAAGGCACTCAACGATGATGAGCTGATAGGCCTCACGTTCATGTTGTTCATCGGTGGACTGGATACGGTCGCAGCAACCTTGGGCTTCGCATTTCGATATCTCGCGGAGCATCCTGAGGCGCGGGCTGGGATCATCCGTGAGCCCGACTCGGCGGCCGTGGCGGTCGAGCATTTTTTGCGCGCGTTTTCTGTCGTGCAGACGAAACGGAAGGTGACACGTGACATCGATTTTCATGGCGCGCCCATGAAACAGGGTGAATACGTAACTTGCGTCACAGGTATGGCCGACACGGATCCCGAGGAGTTTGGCGAAGGAGTACACCTCGAAAAAGGCGCGGATCGGCATGTTGCATTCGGGCTGGGTCCTCACCGGTGCTTAGGATCGCACTTGGCGCGCCTCGAGCTCAAGATTGCCATAGAAGTCTTTTTGTCGCTGATACCGGATTTCGAAATAGTACCGGGCTCGAAGATTACGAGTCACGGGGCGGGCGGCGTGTACGGTTACGATTCGTTGCCCTTACAGTGGAATGTGATTGAGTCGTCAGCACAAATGGCTTAATCCCTGCGCACTATCATAGCTGCCACCGCCGGCCCGAAAGAATTCGTGACAAGAGCAACTCTTGCGTCAGGGACTTGACGGTCGCCCGCGTTGCCCCGTAGTTGGTGGACGGCTTCGGCGAGGAACGAGATGCCGTGAAGGCGGCCTTCCGCCAATTGGCCGCCGGATGTATTGAGCGGTAAAGAACCGCCAGGATTTATGGTGCGGCCGCCATCGAGCCAATCGCCGGCCTCGCCTTCCTTGCAGAACCCTAAAGCCTCAATCCAGCTAAGGACCTGGTACGTGAAGCCGTCGTAAATGCCCAGCAGATCAACGTCATCTCGCGCGAGACCGGCGTTCGACCACAATCGCTCGGCGCACCGTTCAAGTCCGCCGTTCATGAATCGGTCACCGAATATCCAGTCACCGTCCCCCGTGGCCGTGGCGTGGGAATCGACAATTATCAACGGTTGCGTCAGCGTGCGCGCGCGCGCGGCGGTTGTGATCACGACGGCGCACGAGCCGTTGACCGGGTAATCGCAATCCAGAAGTCGCACCGGCTCCGCGATAAACCGCGAACCGAGGTACTCATCCATGCTCAAAAGCTTCCGCGCGACCGCGCGGGGGTTCAGCGCGGCCCACTTCCGGGCGTTCAAAGCGATGTAACCGTAATCCTCCTCGTGCCCTCCTAATTGCTCCTTGCGGCGCTGCATCCGCATGCCAATCGTGGGAATGATATTGAAGGAACCGTAGGGAGCCAAAAATTCGTCGTGGAACATCGAGCCGCCGGGAGGTGCAGACTCGATGGTGCCAAAGCTTCCGTTGCTGCCGGCGTCCTGCAGGATAGTCCGATACGCCAGCGCCACTTCGCAGGCCCCGCTAGCCACCGCGGTGATTGCATAGATCACCGCGGCCATGCCCGAGGCGCCGGTACCGCCAATATCGCCATAAGCCGCCAGGTCGCTGGTGCCCAGGGTACGCTGAACCCACGAGGTCACGGGCGAATCGCCGGCATACTGGTATTCAAAAATGCCGTCAACCTCAGCAGGGGTCAGCCCCGCATCGGCAATCGCGGACCGGGTGGCATCCAACGTCAACTGCTCACTTGGGGGATGCGCGCCACGGTACACCCCCGAATAGCCTATTCCCGCCACGGCCACCTGGCGTCCAGCCGTGCCGCTCATGGTGCAACAGTCTCGAACGACAGTGCGGGCTCGAACTGCGGTAACACATCCTCTCCGACGGTCTCGAACAACACACGCAGCGGCAGGCCGACGCGGGCTCCGTCTCGGGGGCAGTTACGCAGATTTGCTACCAAAAAAAGTCCTTTCTGTTCTTGAAGTTCCACCCGGGCCACAAAGTAGGGCACTTGATCCTTGAATGCGGGATGGAAAACGTGATGGATCAGACAAAAGCTATGCAGCGTCCCGCGCCCGCTGACGGCGACGGGTGCAATCTCTTGAGATCCGCAGCTTGGGCAGATCGGTCCCGGCGGATGCGCGAACCGGCTGCACGCAGTGCAATGTTGGATCAGCAACTCGCCGCGCCGCGCACCATCCCAAAAAAACCGGCTATAGACCGTTGCTAGCGGCCGCGGCCGCGATACATAGGCAGTACTTTCACTCATTTACCGGGTTTACCCTTTAATCATCCAGACGATCGTATCCCATCGCTTCCCGGCTTGCATTTACTTCCGGTACACTAGATCATATAGATGATTATCTAGTCGCATCGGAGCAGATATGTCGATCGAATTGATCCCCCTTTCCGCCGATATCGGGGTTGAAATCCGCGGGTTGGATCCGAAAGCTCTCGATGATGAAAAGATTGCGGCTTTTCGCGCCGCCTTTGACCAATATCACCTGGTGCTGTTGCGCGATGTCGATTTGACCGAGGCGGACCAATCGCGGTTGACTGAATCCCTCGGAGACGTGAGTTTCGAGAGCCCGGTCATGAAGAAAGGAGGCGACCGGAAGTTCTCGTTCATCGGCAACCAGCACAAAGACGGGGAACTTCGCGACGGCGAGCTGTTGTTTCACGCCGATCACACGTTTTTCAGTGTACCTTTGAAGGCGATCGCCCTGTACTCGCTGGCGGCCCCCTCTGTCGGGGGTGAGACGGTTTTCAGCAATGCTGGAGCGGCTTACGAACGACTGCCTGACGGGCTGAAGCAAAGAATTGCCGGGCTCGAGGCACGACACGTGGCAAGCTACGCCGCTTTTGAGGGGGACTCGAGACCGCGGTTCGACCCCAATAGCAAAGCAAAGGTCGCCGTTCACCCGGTGGTTTGGGAACATCCGGACAGTGGTGAGAAAATCCTCTTCGTAAGCCGCCTGCTTACTGAAAGCATACTCGGCATGCCGCATGACGAAAGCGAGTCGCTGCTCGAGGAACTGTTTGCCTACATTGAGGATCCGACCCATCACTATGCTCACAAATGGCGGGTCGGCGACTACGTGGTGTGGGACAACCGCCAGTTGCAGCATTCCCGCAAAGATTTCGATGCCGCAGAAAAACGGGCTTTGCGTAGGATCCCGATCGCCCAGCCCCGAGTTCTGCAAGTCTGACCGACAAGCGTATCCATCGAGAGGGCTGGAATCATCTGCGCTTGAACCGAAATATCTTTCGCCGAGGGGAAACTGGAGAAATCATGAAATTAGAAGATCTCATCATTGTGAGTGTCGATGACCATGTGGTTGAACCACCCGATATGTTCAAGAGACATATGCCGAAAGAATTATTGGACAAGGCTCCGCGCTCGGAGACCAATGCAGATGGCAGCAATCGCTGGATTTATGAGGATCGCGTAGTTGCGCAGATGGGTTTGAATGCCGTCGTCGGCCGTGTTGAAGAAGAGTACGGCATGGAGCCAAACGGCTATTCGCAAATGCGTGCCGGCGCCTGGGACCTCAAGTCGCGCGTGGACGACATGAACGTCAACGGAATTTTGGGTTCCATTTGCTTTGGTTCATTCGTGTATTTCGACGGCGGTTTTTTCCTTCCCTCCAAAGACAAGGCTCTGACCTACCGAGTGATCCAAGCCTACAACGACTGGCATATCGATGAATGGGCGGGCAGCGCGCCCGGCCGATTCATCCCATTGGCGATCCTGCCGCTGTGGGACGTGGGCCTCATCGTGGAGGAAGTCAAACGCGTGGTCGCGAAAGGTTGCCACACGGTGACCTTCCCGGACAATCCGGCCGTGAAGGGGAAGGGTCTGCCCAGCATTCATGACGAGGTATGGGAGCCATTCTGGCGCGTGTGTGCGGAGAACAAGGTGGTGATCTCCACGCATATCGGCACGGGGTCGGCGCCGCCGTTTGCGTCCAAAGACTCGCCGATAGCCGCGTGGATCACGAGCATGCCGATGGCGATCTCGAACAGCGCCGCCGATTGGCTCTATCTATCTGCTTTGCGTCGCTATCCTGATCTGACCATTTCGCTCGCGGAAGGTGGCATAGGCTGGATTCCTTATCTACTCGAGCGGGCCGATTTTACCCATGGACACCACGGTAAGTGGACGAATTCGGATCTCGGTGGCCGCACACCGAGCGAGGTGTTCCGCGACCATTTCTTGAGCTGCTTCATTGTCGATAAATTTGGGATCGAGAACCGGCACGCCGTGGGAATCGACACGATCTGCTACGAATGCGATTACCCGCATTCCGATTGCGTGTGGCCCAGAGCTCCCGAGATTCTTTTCGACAGTCTCACCGGTGTACCCGATCATGAGATCGACAAGATCACCCACCTCAATGCCATGCGCCGGTTCTCGTACGATCCGTTCACCATTCTAGGCCGTGAAAATTGCACGGTGGGTGCCCTTCGTGCGCAGGCAAAGCACGTCGACACGGCGCCACGCTCGTTTGGCGGTGGGCGGCCGGTGGAGGTGAATAGTACCAAGCGTGTTACCGCCGAGGATGTGGAACGCATGTTTGCGGCGAACGAAGGCAAGAGCGCCGCCTGACAGAGAACCCGGTCAACATGAATGCGTGAGCTGAGTGTCGAGTCACGTGAGATACGCTCTCTGAATGGGCAGGTGGCCGTGGTCACCGGCGCGTCCCGAGGACTAGGACGCGCTTTGTCGCGGGCTCTGATAGATAACGGAGTTCGCGTTGTCATGTTGGCCCGTGCCAGCGATGCGCTGGACGAGGCCGGCATGGAATTTGGCGGGTCGGCCTTGGCATGTGCATGCGATGTCCGTTCGTCAGAGGCGGTGTCGGCTGCGATCAGGCTTGGCGCGGACCGATTCGGGCGCGTCGATATTCTCATCAACAACGCAGCAGCCTGCCTGGTAAACAAGATCGAGTCCGTGTCCGATGCGGACGTCCGCACCGAGATCGACACCAATTTGCTCGGGGCCATTTGGTGTGTCCGCGCCGCCATCCCCTTCATGCGCCTGGCCGGTCGTGGGCAAATAATCAATGTCAGCTCGGAGTCGGTCAATGCGCCCGTCCCCTTCATGACAGTCTATGCTGCCAGCAAAGCGGCGTTGGAAGCATTCTCGGCGGGAATTCGCAGCGAGTTGCGTCCTTATGGCATTCGGGTCACTGTCGCACGTTCTGGAGCGATGGAGACATCAATTACCGATCAATGGTCGGCTTCCCAGAAGCAGGACTTTTTTTCGAGTTATGCGAATTCGACACGTCGAGAAGAGACAGGCGCCAGCATCGACCCGCGCATCATGGCGCTGAGTATCATCGAAATTTTAAAGCTGCCACCTGAGGCAAGCATGCGACTCGTGGAACTAGGCGGTCGCTGAACTTTTGGCTTCACATGGGGGAGATCATGCAGATTCATCAAACACCTTTTTACTACAAGCAGGACGGCTACGAGCCATTTTCGGGTCCGAAGGAATATCCCAAGCTCTACATTGATGGGCAATGGACCGCTCCCGCAACCGGAAAAACGTACGCAATATTCAATCCGGCGACGGGGGCACGCATCGGTTCGGCCCCTGAAGGCGATGCGAGAGACTGCGAGGCAGCGATTGCGGCAGCACGGCGCGCATTCGATAAGGGTCCATGGCCTCGCCTCTCCATGCAGCAACGCTACGCCCATGTGATGCGCATGATCGAATGGCTGGAGAAGCGCGCGACGCAGCTCTCCGGCCTGGCGGTCGCAGAGGCTGGCGCACCGATTCCGATCGCGAATGGAATGCACGTGGGTCTCACTCTCGATCAGATGCGAGCAACTGCTGAATCGGCGAGATTCTTAAGACCTCGCATGCTCGAGCCGACCGTCACGCAGATGCCGGCCGCCATGGGTGGCCAAAAGGTGATTGGCAGCTATCTGATGGTGTACGAGCCGGTAGGGGTCGCCAGCCTGTTACCGGCCTACAATGCACCGTTACTGCTCACGGGAATCAAAGTCGTCCCTGCGCTCATCGCTGGGAACACCGCCATCGTCAAGGCACCGCCGCAGTGTCCGTTGCAGACCCTGATTTTCGCCGAGTCGGCCGCCGCAGCCGAGATTCCGGCCGGCGTACTGAACTTCATCTCCGGGTCAGCCATCGAAATTGGCCAGATGCTCTCCAGCGATCCGCGAGTGGATCTGGTGTCATTCACGGGCTCCGACGTGGTTGGCGGCAAAATCATGGCGCAAGCGGCGCCGACGATCAAACGTGTATTCCTGGAGCTTGGCGGCAAGTCGGCTCTCATCGTCCGTGAAGATGCCGATATGGAGTTGGCCGCCCAGGTAGGCTTATCGAGCACCACCGTGCTGGCTGGTCAAGGCTGCATATTGACGACGCGGCATTTGGTGCATGTGTCGGTCTACGAGAGATACCTGGAACGAATAGCCGCGCTCGCAAAATCGCTCGTGGTAGGCGATCCTTCGGATCCTAGGACGACCGTAGGCCCCCTCATCAGCGCCGCACAGCGCGATCGCTCTGAGCGCTACGTCAAGCGCGCGTTGGAGCGTGGCGGTCATATCGTCTTTGGTGGCAAGCGGCCGAAGAATCTGCCAAACGGCTTTTTCTTCGAGCCGACGCTCATCAAGAATGTGTCCAACGATTGGGAAATATGCCAGGAAGAAATATTCGGTCCGGTGGCAGTCGTGATGCCTTACAAGGATGACGAGGAGGCGGCGAACATCGCCAATGACACTGTGTACGGACTGTCCGGGCACATCATCTCGCGTGATATCGGTCGAGCGGTGGAGCTTGCTGGACGCGTCCGCTCCGGGGAGGTTTACATCAACGGTGGTTCACTTGCCATGTCGCCTTTCCAGCCCTTTGGTGGAGCCAAGAGATCCGGGTTCGGCAAGCAGGGCGGGGAGGAGGGCTTGCTGGAGTATCTGACTCAGAAGGTGATCATTTTCAAGGGTGCCTAAAGAGCGCATCCAATACGGTGGGCATGGAGAATCAACCCCGGCTTCTGACCCGGTGGGAAGATGGCGTGTTGGTCGCGACTCTGAACCGACCCGAGCGCGCGAACGCCCTGGACGGCATGGCATTGAGTGCGTTGCTCGAACTCTTCTCACAGACGGCAATCGAGGATCGTTGCTCTGCTGTCGTTCTCACAGGTGCCGGCCGGCATTTTTGTGCGGGTGCGGACCTCAAGGCATATCCCAACGAGCCGGATGCGATGAGTTTGCGCAGGGGCTTCCATCCCGTCGTCAAAGCAATGACGCTGCTGGACAAGCCCATTGTCGCAGCAGTAAACGGTCCTGTGGCGGGTGGAGGTTTAGGCCTGTTCCTGGCCGCCGACGTGAGAATCATGGACGCCACCGCGCAGTTGCTGCCCACGTGGATCAAGCTCGGTCTCGTCCCAGACCTCGGCGTATCTTGGTTGCTGCCGCGGATGATGGGCGCATGCACACTCGACTGGCTCATTTCGGGACGGTCGATGTCCGCGCAGCGCGCCCTGGAACTGGGACTTGCGAACGAAGTGGTCGCCGGAGACATGGTGGTACTGAGTGCGCTTGCTCGAGCACGCGAATTCGCGAGCAAGCCGCGCCTCGCGGTCGCGCTCACCAAACGCCTAATTCGTGAATCCTGGGATCGGAACTATAGCGCGCAACTCGATGCAGAAGCGGCGATGCAGGAGCTTGCAGCGGCGGGTCTGACGCAACCGTCGAAAACCCACTAGGATTGAGCGATGAGCAGCATTCGATGGCCGTTTGAGGCGAGGTGACGGATGACAATGCGACGTCGGACTGCAAGATCCGCGACGAATCCGCAGTCGATGGTCGGAAATGTGCCCACAAGCGGTGGATCCATCGATGTCAGGGGCACCAATTTGGACGGGCAGACCATGGGCCGCAAAGGCAGTGAGACGCGGGTGCGGCTGCTCGAGGCGGCGGCGCTCCTTCTCACCACAACCTCGTTGAGAGCCCTCACCACGGCTCAAGTTGCTCGTAAAGCGGGCATCTCACCGGCAAGCTTCTACCTGTATTTCGAGAACGTGGACGCGCTCGCACTATCCTTGGCGGAGAACGCGACCGACGCCGCCATGCCGTTCATCAAGAATCTAGAGGCGGAATGGGTATGGCGAGATACGGAGGGACACATCGCCGGCTTCGTGCGTGCTTTTTTCGATCACTGGGATCGGTATGGAGCGATCTTGCGCGTGCGCAACTTGGCGGTGGACGAGGGTGACTGGGCCTTTCAGAAGGCCTGCGAGCGAATGACGACTCCCATCTACCAAGCGATCGAGGCCAAGGTCGACCTGTCAAAAAAAGCGGGTCGGATCGACAAGCGCCAACACAGCCTGAGCCTTGCCGCGGTAGCGATGCTGGGCGTAGAACGCTGCGCATCGACTTATGCACAATTCCCGCGCGAATATCAAATCACCCGCGAGCGGGCAATCGACGCCGCCGTGGCGATCCTGAAGCTCACGGTGCTGGGTTCTCCCCCGACCGCCCGTACCAAGCGGCGGCCGGCGTAATCGAGTTTCATGGACGCTCGCGGGAGTGCGGCCAACTCTACAAGCATGTGTCATGGAGGGGAAACTCGACAAAAGAGCGTTGTTTATCGTCTAGACGATCTACATTATAATGACTCGATTAAGAGCAGTTGACGGGGGAAGGTGTGGATAATTCGTATGACTACATCGTTGTCGGAGCGGGCTCGGCTGGCTGCGTGGTCGCCAACAGGCTGTCGGCAAATCCAGACAATTCAGTGCTCCTGATAGAAAGCGGTCCTGCGGATACGAACCCGATGATTCGCATGCCGCGCGGTGAGGCGCGGATCATGGGACCGGGGAATCGTGAATCGTGGTACTACGATGTCCTGCGCGGCAACGAAGAGTCCCGCAATACGCCCCAAGGTTCTGCGATACGGGACGATATCTGGCCCCGCGGCGGCAATTCAGGCTTCGAGGTGTGGCAAAAAGGCAGGACTCTCGGGGGCTCGAGTTCAATCAATGGCATGGTTTACGCCCGAGGTCACTCAACGGATTACGATCGATGGGAGCAGGCAGGTTGCACGGGCTGGGGCTGGAAAGACATAAAGCCCGTCATGATTGCAATGGAAGATCATGAATTGGGCCCAAGCGACATGCGCGGCGTCGGTGGCCCTTTGCACATCACGGTGCAGCCAAAAGGCAACGAGTTGCATAAAGCGATCATCGACGCGGCGGGTCAGGTTGGCATACCACATGTGCTTGACACCAACGACGCCCCCGAAGGCGGCATAGGTTACCAGCCACGTACGGTGTGGCGGGGCCAGCGGCAGAGTTCGGCGCGAGCGTTTCTCGACCCGGTCCGATCAAGGCGCAACTTGCACGTCATTGTCAACGCGCATGCGCGCCGCATTCTCTTCGAAGGCAAACGTGCGGTCGCCCTGGAATTGCGCATCGAGGGCGAAGATCACACGGTGCGAGCGAACCGCGAAATAATCCTCTCCGCAGGGGCGTTGGAGTCGCCGAAACTGCTTCAGCTATCGGGCATCGGTCCCGGAGCGACTCTACAATCTCTGCGAATCGACGTGATCCAGGACTCGCCCAACGTTGGGCGCAACCTTCGGGAACATATCTATCTCGCTCTCCTTTATCGAGTCAAACGGGCAAGCTTGAATCGGGAGTTTTATGGATGGCGCCTTGCGCTGAACGTGCTGCGGTATCTGCTATTGAAGGACGGACCCGCGACATATGCGGCCCACGAATTGAATGCGTACGTCAAAACGCGCCCCGGCCTCAGTCGACCGGATGCACAGTTGGGAGTCGGGCTCTACACGGTCAAATTCGAAAACAACAAGCTGGGCGTCGAGAAAGCCGAGGGAATGACCTTGGGAGGCTACTTCATGCATCCTCAGAGCGCGGGTTCCGCTATGATCCAGTCAGCCGATCCGGATGCGCCGCTCAAGGTTAGCGCGAATTATCTTCATGCCGAAGAGGACTGCCGGGCTGCGGTGGCATTGGTGCGTATGGTGCGCAAAATCGCAGCTCAGCCGGCATTGGTGCCCTACATCGTCGAGGAATTCTACCCAGGCCCTCAAGTCACGACGGACGATCAGATTGTCGGTTATGGCGAAACAGGGGGCACTACTGCATACCATGTGGCCGGCACCTGCCGGATGGGAAGCGACAGTGGTTCGGTGGTCGATCCTTTGCTGCGCGTCCGGGGTGTCGAAGGTCTGCGAGTAGCGGATACTTCGATCATGCCCGAACTCGTATCGGGCAACACAAATGCCATTGCGATGGCGATCGGCTGGCGCGCGGCCGACTTCGTGCTGGGGCGTGCCTAAGATTCTTCTACCGCCACAGAGATGCAGCCTTCCGGACATGAACGCTTGCCCCGCAGGGCGAGTTGTTCCTTACCCGGCGGCACCTCGATTTCAGGCAAGTCGAGGTATCCTGTGTCATTGAGAACGAAAATGTCTGGCGCCGTATCGGCGCATCGGGCATGACCGCAGCAGCGGTCTACTTGTACGATGAGTTTCATTTACATTTTACCGGTATTGGCACGTTGATTTCGGTGACGGCAGACTGTTGTTCCGCTTGAAATACCGCATCATGTGTTCAAAGTGAGTTCCCCATCCGGGCTCGGTCCCATGTGCGGGCTCCAGCAAACCTCCCAGCCATTGCCTTCCGGATCCGCAAAATAGCCCGAAAAAACATCGTGATCGCGTTCCCTGAGAGGGCTGGTCGCAGTCGCACCCGCCTCGATGGCATTCGCGTATAACGCGGAAACCTCTGCCCTCGATTTACAGAATACTGCCCAGAAGGATTTCGGACCGGGTGCGGAGGGGATTCCGCTCTCTGCGGCCAGGTAGCTTTCCGGCAGAAAAACCAGGACGACGGAACCGACTTTGTACATCGCTTGGCCGGTATCCGCAGGAATCCAATTGGTCCACCCAAGTCCGCGTTCGTAGAATTCCCGCATCACCGCGATGTTCTTTGCACCCACCATCACCATATTGAGACGCTGATCCATAGTCCATCCTTCTTTCCCAACGCTGTTCCGGACCCGACAAATCTGCTATGAGAGCTGCGAGTCTGCTACGAGAGCTGCCAGTGTGCTACGAGAGCTGCGAGTTCGAAAGATGATATAGTTGATCCAGGTGTTTTCCAACGGTGTCCTATGAGTCCCGATCAATCCTTGGACGGAAAAGTTGTGGCGATCACCGGCGGGCTCGGCCACCTTGGTCGGGCTCTCACAGCGGCGTTCGAAGCCGCAGGCGCCCGAATAGGAGTCATCGACCGCACCCACGCACCGATCGACGCGGTGCAGAATGAGTCAGTGAGACTGGTGCTCGGCGGCGTGGATTTTCTGAGTCTCGATCACGCCGATCGCGCGATGCGCGCGGTGCGCGACAAGTTTGGACGCATCGATATCCTGGTGAACGCGGCGGGTGGCTTCCGGTGGCAACCTCTCGAGGACGGAGACGTCGATATCTGGGACCAAATGTACGCCGTGAACCTGAAAACGGCCGTGATCTCTTGCAAAGCTGCATTGCGCTACCTGGTTGCCGCCGGCGAGGGTCGAATCATCAACATCGGAGCGGGCGCGGCGGCGAAGGCGGCCGCCGGCATGGGGGCTTATACTGCCGCCAAGTCAGGGGTCATACGCCTCACGGAAAGCCTTTCCCAAGAACTGAGCGAACGGGGGATCACTGTCAACGCGATCCTACCCGGTACCATCGATACGCCGCAAAACCGCAGTGATATGCCCGGTGCGGATCGCAATAAATGGGTCTCGCCCGAGGAAATTGCGGACGTTGTGCTGTTTCTAGCATCGAATTCGGCGCGTGCGGTGACTGGTGCTTCAATACCGGTATTTGGTCGCGGTTGAACCGACCTTGGGCAACGGGGTGCGAACAATGGGCGATTGCGGGGATGACTTATGACCGCCGGTCAAACGCCTGACACCGCGCATAGCGTGATCGTGGAGCGCATGGGAGCGATCGCGCGCCTTCGTTTCAACCGGCCCAAGGTGTTAAACGCCATTGATACGTCAATGGCGTCCGCGTTTCTCGGCGCGTGCCGCGCCATTTCCACCGATGAATCGGTAAGAGTCGTGATACTGAGCGGCGAAGGGCGTGCATTCATGGCAGGCGGCGACTTGGTGCAGTTTCGCAGCGACCCGCTGTCGATTCCTGAGACATTGATACAGCCCATGCACGAAGCACTGATGCTGTTGACTCAACATCCGGCGACGGTCATCGCAAGCGTACATGGCGCAGCTGCCGGTGCGGGCTTGAGTCTCGCTGCCGCGTGCGACCTGGCAATCGCCGCCGTGGGGACGCAATTCACCCTGGCCTACTCGAGCGTCGGCGTCAGTTCCGATATGGGCGCTTCGTGGTCGCTGCCACGGATCTTAGGCTTACGTCGGGCGTTGCAGATGGCCCTGGCCGCAGAAACCATGGGTGCCGAAGAGGCTTTGCGTTTGGGATTGGTCAACTACGTTGTGCCGCTTGCGGATTTGGGCAATGAGACGGACAAACTCGCCTCGCGCATCGCCGCCGCTCCACCACTCGCGTTGGGCGCAATGAAACGATTGATGCGCGAATCCAGCGGCCGCGATCTCGCCTCGCAACTGGATGCCGAGCGCGAATCCTTCGGACGTTGCTGCCGATCCGAGGACTTCAACGAGGCGGTGTCGGCCTTCTTTGAAAAGCGTCCAGGCAAGTACAAGGGCCGCTGACGTCGCGCCTCAATCCGCAAAAACGAATCATTGATCGACATATTGACTCACGGCCTGCGCGCTCTGGCGAGCAGGTCCGACCGTCGAGGAGTTGGACGCCATGGGAGAAGCTTATATTGTGGAAGCGGCGCGTACCGCCGGAGGACGCCGAAACGGCAAGTTGTCTGGATGGCACCCTGCGGATCTTGCCGGCGAGGTACTCAATGCGTTGGTTAACCGCTGCGGCATAGACCCTGCGGCAATCGACGACGTCATTTTGGGATGCGTCACGCCCGTGGGCGAACAGAGCTTCGCGATGGCGCGCAACGCGATATTTGCTTCAAATTTGCCGCAAAGCATTCCGGGGGTGACGATCGACCGACAGTGCGGGTCCTCACAGCAGGCCGTGCACTTCGCGGCTCAGGCTGTGATGTCCGGAACCCAGGACGTGGTCATCGCAGGAGGCGTGGAGAGTATGACGCGCGTGCCTATGGGCTCGAGTTCAACGCTGGCCTCCAAAGCCGGACTGGGGATCGGCTCTTTTAGTCCTCGTATCAAGAAGCGATTTGGAACGGACGATTTCAGTCAATTTGTCGGCGCGCAGATGATCGCGGACAAGTACGGCTTCAGCCGCGAGACGCTCGACCGCTTTGCGCTCGAGAGCCATCGGCGAGGCGCCGCAGCAACGCACGCAGGCTCATTCGACGCAGAAATCGTACCGATCAGGGTTGAGTTGCCGGATGGCGCGCATGAGCTGCACGTCAAAGACGAGGGCATCCGATATGACGCCACATTGGCCTCCATCGCTGCCGTCAAGACACTGACGGAAGGCGGTCTGATTACAGCGGCCAACGCGAGCCAGATTTGTGACGCAGCGTCCGCAGTCCTGGTCGTAAATGAAAAGGCGCTAAGGGCGCACAATTTGACTCCCTTGGCACGGATCCATCATCTGACAGTTTCCGCGGGAGACCCTGTGATCATGCTCGAAGAGCCCATACCCGCGACGCAGCGTGCGTTGCAGCGGTCCGGCATGACAATTCGTGACATAGATCTTTACGAGGTCAATGAGGCATTCGCGCCCGTACCTCTGGCGTGGCTGCAAGTCCTTGATGCCGACCCGGCAAAGCTCAACGTGAACGGTGGCGCCATTGCACTCGGACATCCGCTCGGCGCAAGCGGCACCAAGTTGATGGCGACGCTCATCAACGCCTTGCGTGCACGGCACTTGCGCTATGGACTGCAGACGATGTGCGAGGGTGGCGGCGTCGCCAATGTGACGATCGTGGAAGCACTCTGAGCGTGCGTTTCCTTCCGGCAAACATCGCGCCGCGATCGCGAAGTCATCGTGCACATCCGTTACAGTTGCTCAGGTTTCGTGCCACTCACGCAGCCTATCCAATTCTCGCGGCGATCACCCTCGACGCTCGATCGCAGGCTCACGCGAGGTTGCGAGCAGCTTTGGTCGCGTACAAGTGTTGGTTCGACACGGCATTGTCCGGCGATACCATTCACCTCGCCGCGCTCACGAAATTCGCCGATCCTTCCCGCATTCTGTTTGGTACCGATTTTCCGTACGCTCCCGATGCCGCGATCAAGATCAACCTGGCCGGACAAGAGCAGTTGCCGATGGAGCCTAAACAGCGGACGGCCATCATGTACGAGGACGCCACGGCTCTTTTCGCTCCCTCGCCATCGGTGTGACGGCTTAGTCGTTCGAACAAGCCCCACTTTAACGAACACGAACTCTCGCGAGCGGCGCGGCCCTTAGGCCGCGGCTGCCGGGCGGGGTGCCTCCGCCAGCTTGAGCGCGCCGTTTGGTTTGAGGCCTTCGTTGCCCGCGATCGCGAGTGCCAGCGTGTTCCCATAGGGATTCAGGCTGTCGACCATCGAACTCGGCATCAAGATCGTCGCTCCTCGCTCCTTGGTGGTTTCATAGATGATGTTCATTGCCCGAAGTTGAAGTGCCTCGGGGTGCCCCGCATAAATATTGGCGGCCTCGACGAATTTGCCGGCGATTGCCGCCTCGGCGGATCCGAGAATCACCCGTGCCTGCTTCTCACGCTCAGCCTGTGCTTGCCGCGACATTGCATCTTGCAGGGCGACCGGGATTGCGACATCGCGGATTTCCACCGAACTCACTGAAATACCCCAGGGAGCGGTTTTCAGACCAATTTCAACCTTCAGTTGCTCATCCGCATCCTTGCGATCGGATAACAGCGACGCCAGCATCGAAGAGCCAATCATCTCGCGCAGCGAAGTCTGTGCCACCCGATCAATTGCTTCGCGGTAATTCGTGATCGCCAATGCGGCCTTTTCCGCGTCATTCACGTGCCAGAAGATGATGGCATCGACGTTCACGGGGACCGTGTCCTTGGTGAGCGCCTGCTCCGCATTGAAGGCCGTCGTCTGGATGCGTCCATCTATGACCGCGACGACTGCGTCGATCAGTGGAATGATGACGAAGAGGCCTGCGCCCTTGACACTTTGCAGCTTCCCCATCCGTAAGATCACGAACTTCTGCCACACATTGGCCATCCTCAGCGACATGCCGACCAACACCGCGACTACGAATGATGCCGCCCCGAGATACACATTGACGAAGTAGCCAAAGCCTGCGGCGGCGGCGAGGAAGGCAAATACCAAGAAGGCAGTGATCGGGTTC